>OZSS01000436.1_pt1 | contig 19856 bp, 18 predicted proteins | sample 1779911 | NCBI WGS metagenome assembly OZSS01 (sample SAMEA2603589, study PRJEB24840) | metagenome | biome: Water; feature: Photic zone; material: Seawater sample | place: Mediterranean Sea | collected 2013-11-12 | depth 10 m | reverse complement strand
CAAGCCTCTCGTTAACAATAAATTCTGCATTTTCGAAAAGTTATAGTTTATACCTGCATTTAGATAACGAACAAAGGCAAAAAATGGCTCTTTGGATATTTTTCCGCAACGATGAACCTGATTGTCCCACTCTTTTGTATAGCCGTAAGGGACCCCATACATCTGTTCAACATGATGGATAAACGTCATAGATAATAAATCTACACCGATACATAATATTTTGGCGTCTGTTTCATATAGTTTCCGAAATGGAGAACCATACCCAAATCCTGTTTTGCAAATTTCTGATCCACAAATAAGCGTGGCCTTTGCTCCATACGCTGTAACCGAAAATAATGGGTGCATTGATCTAACCGAATGATCTTTGGTTCGAATAAACTCCGATAATACCCCTTGCTCAGAAGGGGATTCTTCATAATGGAATGCTACACCATAAAAATAAGCAAAATAAATGAAACATCGATCATAAATAAATTAAAGTCATTAAACATTGATTTACTGATTAACTTCAATTCCAGTATTATTTTATCCAAGGATCTTCTCTCGTGCTTAACGATAGGAGGAATTAACTTTCATCCTGGGCTTTTACCACGATACGCTGGATCAAATGTTCACCAATGGGCAATGCTAGATAATGAACGCTGGTCCGGTGTAACTATTCATGTGATTGAAGGCAAGATAGATGCTGGACCGATTCTGCACGTCTCAAAAACTGAAATATTGATGGCAGATACTGGACTAACTTTATTTATTAAATTGATTCGACTAGGTTCCCAGCTCATCGCGCAATTATTACCCAAGATTGCTAAAGAAGGTTTTGTTTTTTCGAAACCCCAAAAGTTCTCATATCGAAAATTTTTCCTCAAGAGCAAAAAAGTTGAGAGACAGATTAACTTTAATCAAAACGTTTCAAATGTTCATCGATTTATTCAGGCGTTAAATTATCGGCCCGCTATTTCTCCGTTAGGCCATAGTTTTATCGATGCTCCTTTATCAGCAATCGAACCAGTGCGAATAGGGGTTGTAGAAAACACTTTACCTGCCGACACCGTGCCCGGTGAAATACTCCAAATAGATAAAAAATGCGTCAGTATAGCGTGTAAGGATGGAAGTATTGATATAAAAAAATTCTGGTTTGAAAATAAACTCGTTGGAGCAATCGACGGAGCAACAGCAAGCGGAATGCGTGTTGGACAAATAATGTAAAGTAAGCAAATGAAAAAATTTTAGAAAGCTTGAAAAAGTGAATGTATCTAAACTAATCGATAAATGTAGGCAAATAGACGCCAATGAAGAACAGCAGCATTTAAAACGTATTCGTTCAAATGGCTATACAATTGTAGAAGAAGCTTTGAACAACCAACTCGTAAACCAACTATTACTTATGGTCCGACAACAATTTAATCATCAAAAAAAAGATCCCCTTTCTCAAGTCCCTGCTGAATGGGAAGCTGATTGGATATTAAATCTACAAAATAAGGATAAAGAATTCATTGATTTATTAGATCTACCTATCGCAAGGGCACTTATGATACGGCTATTAAACGACCCACATTTTCGGCCTTTTCCAGCCACTGATCCAAATTATATATTGGGACAGTTTGTTGCTCGGTCATCTCTTGAAGAGCTAGAACTTCATATTGATGCGGGAATGCCACAGCCTGGTCATGACACGACTATGATTCAAATGAGCTTCGTTTTAGAAGACACCAATTCCGAAAATGGATGTACACATGTAGTTCCAGGGTCACATCTTCTAGGCGAATATAGTGACCGTAGTTATCAAAACCCCATGCCGGTCCCAGGTAGGGCGGGTGATCTATTAATTTGGGATGCGCGGCTATGGCATGGTAGTAAAAAGAATAATACCGACAACACACGTTGGTGTATTATTGCAACATTTCAAAGGTGGTGGATTAAACAATCATTTGATATGCCGAGAGCGTTACCAGAGAATATTTATGTGAAGCTGACAGACAAACAAAAAGCTTTAATTGGGTATTGTACAATACCGCCATTAGATGAAAAAGAGCGTCGAACAAGAGCCATAAAATATTCTGATTTATCCGAATCGGCAGAGGGACTTTGGACAAAATTATAAATAGAAAAAATAATAAGATAAGAAAGGAGCTATAATTTGGAACGAGTAATGGCTCTTACAAAAGAACTGTGTGAGATTAAGTCCGGCATAGTATGCGAAGAAAATGAAGCATTATTTCGCAGAATAAACCAAGAAATACCTTTGGACATATTTAGATACAACTCAGGAGAAGAACATAATGGTTGGATAATCCCAGATAAATGGAAGGTGGAAGAAGCCAAAGTCTTTTTTGCTGGCGACCTAATTTACGATGGTACAATTAATGCCTTGGGCGTAGCCCAATATTCGGAGAGCTTTGAAGGTGAGGTGGATTTAGATACCTTAAAGAAACATATCTTTTCAATACCATCATTACCAGATGCTCATGTGTTTCATTGCAATTGGCTTTACAGGCCATGGGAAAGGAACTGGGGACTATGTCCACCACATCGACTAGTTGAATCACTAAAGCCCGGCAAGTACAAGGTGAGCCTTAAAACTATTTTTGAATCTGGGGAAATGTTGGTTGGACACCATCACATTAAAGGCAAATCTGATAGTACGATAGTCTTCCAATCCAATACTTGCCACCCACACATGGCTAATGATGGATTTGCAGGAACAGCAGTGATGATCCGTTTTTTCCAGTGGTTAGCTGCACGAGATAACTATTATAGCTACCGGTTGGTTCTATGCCCAGAACACCTTGGAACCATTTTCTATCTAAGAGACCATACGCCAGAAGAGATGAATTTATATCTTGCGGGTGTTTTTGGTGAAATGATGGGAACGGAAGGCGATATTGTAATAGCCAGCAGTTTTGAGGGTGACGAACTAATAGATAGAGCATTCAGACATGTAGCTGCACATTCCACCCCAAATCATAGGTTTTTGGGTTTTCGTGAAAGCGTTGGCAATGATGAAACAGTCTGGGAAGCTCCAGGGTATGAGGTCCCATTTGTGCAGGTAAACCGCTTCGCAACACACTCGCAGCCATTTTGGGGGTATCACACAAATTACGATAATGTTGATATAATTCAGCCAAACCTTCTGGAAGAATTTTTAAAACTATTTAAAGATGTCGTTAAACTTTTAGAAAATAATGTTGTTATGCAGCGAAAATTTGATGGGTTGATTGCATTATCAAACCCTAAATATGATATTTATATGGAGAGATTTGATCCAAGCAAATCAATAGTTGGTGATAGCTCATTCAGTAATAAATGGGGACTACTTCAAGACTCAATCGTTCGGTATTTTGATGGCAATATGAATATTTTAGATATATCGGAAAAACATGATTTGAGTTTTTTTGAAGTCCTAGAATACGTACAAAAGTTCGTGGACAAAGATCTAGTCAATATCGTTTTAGATGAGATTCCGAGAAAATCCATAAAGCGGGTTAATTAGCAACAATGTGAGTGGAACGAATGTATAAGACAATCTTTTTTGGAGATTCCTTTACCAACTGTAATGGCTTACCACATTCAGACACATGGCCAACCATCGTCCGTGATACGTTAAACAAACAATTTGGGAGTAGAGTAAATTTAAAATTTGAGACAAGTGTTGCCACTCAGGAAAATACTCGTGGCGCTTTAGAGAGATTACAAAGAGATATTTTGTTCGCCGAGCCAAATATACTGACCGTTCAATACGGCACCAATGATTCGACCTATCTGATGAGTAATAGAGGAGCTCCTTTAGTCTCACAAGATACGTTTCGGTTCAACCTTTTAGAATTAGTCAATAAGTGTAGATTATTTAATATTCAGAGATTGATTTTTATAACTAACCACCCTGTGGCTCTGGACAGATACGATATAAACGGCTTAACACCCAATGAAAACACTCAATTATATGATGAAATTATTAGAGAGGTCGCATCTACCTCGGCCTGTCATCTAGCCGATGTTCGCAAGGCTATGGAAAATTATAAACCTAATGAGCTATGCCTAGATGACCAAATCCATGTTAATGAGTTTGGGGCAAAGGTTTATGCTGAAACAATCGCTCCTGTAATTGCCAAGGCGTTAGAAGGTCTCATTGATCTTGAGAGTCAACAACTGCAGGTTTCCATCAAATGATAAAAATAGGATTGATTGGCGCAGGCAAAATAGCTGAAACTTTCCACCTTCCCGCATGGGCACAAGTGGTTGGAGCGGAGGTAGTAGCGCTCGTTGATCCCAGAATAAATGTAGCCAAAAAACTGGGGCGAGAGTATGGAGTGTGTAATATTTTTAACACTGTTGACAATATGTTGAACTCTATCAAACTTGATGCTGTCGATATTTGCTCTCCTCATATATTTCATGCTGACCATGCGATAAGATCGTTAGAATCCGGACTTCATTGCATTATAGAAAAGCCTTTTACTACTGATAAAAAAAATGCATTAAAAATAGCTTCGGAAGCTAAAAAACGTGACCTAATTGTTATGTGTGCTCAACATCAGAGGTTCAGGCCGGAGAGTATATTACTAAAATCAAAAATCGATGCTGGAGAATTTGGCGAAATTTATCATGTAAACGTTGAAGCGATGGCGAGTAGAGGCATACCAGTTCAAGTAGCCAATTCATTCACAGATAAACGTTTATCAGGAGGAGGACCACTTATTGATCAGGGGTCCCATGCTATCGATATAGCTTGGTGGTTGATGGGCTGCCCCTCCCCCTCATCTGCCTTTGCCGTTATGCATGATGGCACAGCACCAAAAATGGGAACCACCAAAAATGGAGCTGAGTGGACTGTCTATAATATTGAGGATTTTGCAACTGGGATAATTCGGTTCAAAGATAATAAATCAATAACAATTCGAACATCTTATTTTTCAAATTGCGCAAAGGATATCTTCTCCTGCGAAATACTTGGTACTAAAGGGGGAATTACTTGGCCAAACACTATTATCACCAAACCTTATGGAAATAATGTTAGGAGAAAAAAATTAAAGGTTGAAAACTCATCCTTAGCGAGTGTCGCTGAGTTGAGCCATTTCACTTCTCTGATCAAGGGCACCGACCAGGCTATTGTTCCATTGCAGCAGTCGGTAGAACTTATAAAAATGATTGATGGATTATATGAGTCAGCAACCACAGAGCAGATATTTCATTTTTAAAACTAAACTTTAACTAACTTAAATCTAATTTATAAAATCTAAAATTCTTCTCTACTTGAACATCAATAGAGCCGTATTTGATAAACGATTGCAAAAGCTTATCCGTTTACAGTTTTGCTAACGTTTACCCAAAGCAAGCTTATACGCCTCTTGTCGTTTACGAAGCAATAGCATAGCTATAGCGCCTATAATAGGTCCGGGTACAAGGAATAAAAACGCCCACTGGAAACTACCCAGCCACTCCGCAAAAATTGGAACGAGCCAAATAGTTATCACTGTAATCCCAAAACCAAGAGCCATTTGCGCTGTTAGTGCCGTACCAACGAGACGTGGATCTGATAATTCTGTCACTGCAGCTGAAAATTGACCGCTATCTGCAATGATCGTCATACCCCAAAGCAATGCTATAACAGCAAAAATTACGGGAGGTCCATCTACAAGGAATCCAATTAAAAATGCACAGGTTCCCGAAATGATCATTAATGTTGCCGTAGTGTAACATCGGCCAAAAATATCAGATAATATCCCACCAGCGATACATCCTATCGCACCAACAGCCACAACAAAAAAACAAAAGTATTCTGGTGTTCCAAATGGAAAATCAACAAAATCTTGTTGTGAAAACTGCGCAAACACCAATATCCAAGCCCACATCGCGTAAAGCTCCCACATGTGACCAGCATAACCTATATTGACCAATGTTAACGGTTTATTGCGAATTATCAGCATAATTTGACGAGGATCAAAGCGAGCTCGGGCAAAGAAAAATGGCCCCTCAGAAATAAATAAAAAGAATATTATACTAGATATGAACGTAGCGAGGGAACTTGACCAGATTACAAGTAGCCAATTAGTGTCGAGTGTGAGCGCACGAAATAGATGTGGCATGGAACAGCCTATTGTAAGTGCCCCAATAATAATTCCCATGGCAATGCCCCGGCCTTTTTCAAACCACGTTGCGATGAGTTTAACGACGGGGGGATAGACGCCTGATAATGCAACTCCAGTAAAAAACCTCAATGCTATTATCCCGTAGGGTGTTTCTATCCAAATCAATAGTAGATTTGATAATGATGCAAGCGCACACGAAAAAGCTATAAGAATAGGTAAGGGGGTAGTATCCGCTATATTAAAAAATGCTATTAATAATGCTCCAACTACAAAACCGACTTGAACCGAATTTGTTAACCAGACTTGCTGACTTGCTCCAAGCTCTGAACGTAACGTCAATTCCAAGAGAATAACTGTACCGGAAAACCATGTCGACATGGCACCGATGAGACAAATACTTATAAGCGCAAGGGCAAAAAATGGATTAGTTTTTTGTGACTGGGAAAACATCTCGATATATGCCAAACTCAGTGATTGAAATTTCACAAGTAGTTTAATCTTATACGCATTGAATAATAATTCAGAAGTGAATTTGAAAAAGTCTTATTTAATAATACTGCAATTCGGAACCAAAAACGTCCTTCACTAAAATTATCAATGGAATAAGCAAAAGGAAAATAATAATGACTGCCGAGGAAATTGTATTAGGAGGTTACGATTTATTTGCGAAGGGAGATATGGACAGCTTATCAAAGATTTATCACCCTCACTGTAAAATCAAGGTAAATGGAACACATTCCCTTTCAGGGGAATATCATGGTTTTGCGTCATTTGCTTCTAATTTCCTAGCGAAGCTAAATACAGTTTGGCCAGGATTTTCTCTAGAGATAGAAAAGGTGGTTTCTAATAAAACAGATGTCTGTGTTTTTGTTAAAATCACTGCAGACAATCTCTCAACACGCTCCATCCATCACTTTGTAGTTGAAAACGGCCTTGAGGTAGAATTCAATATTTATGACGACAGCCAGGTAATGGCTGCAAGTATGCAAAATATTTAACTAAACAGCGGATATGGAAATTAAAAAAATAAACAGAGGCTATAATTTACAAAAAATTGGAGATGAATATTAGTAAGACAACTACCTTGTTCCTAAATGCCTATAACATTTTTGCAAATAAACCCTGCTAGGCGATAAAATTATACCCTGTCCCATTCTTTTCGAGGTAACCAAACTTTTGATCCAGCATGTGTCCACTGGTACACAGCATTTTATCGGTACTTACCATATCTAAAACCTCCCTTCTAGACTTCAGAGCTGCTTCTGGATCTATGTCAAATACTGTAGCTACATTTGGATCAATTAATTGAAGATTAGGAACATGCAGGATATCGCCCATTTGAATCAAACTTTCGCGACCATCATCTACTCTAAATCCAGAGTGCCCGGGTGTATGACCGGGAATACTTACAGAAGTAACCCCAGGGGCTATATCACTATCAAAAGACAGCGTTTCCATGCGATCCTTATATGCATCCAAAACCGCCTTTGCTAGATTTGCCCAATCGGCACCGTTAACCTCCATTTCGTCAAAATCATGCGAGGACCAAAAGTTGTACTCCTTGTCTAATACTTTAAGCGTTGCGTTTTCAAAAACAGCGCTTCCATCTGCATTTATTGCTCCAGCAATGTGATCTGGATGAAGGTGCGTTAGAAAAATATCTGTTATGTCGCCGGGCACCAAGCCTGCTTCTTTGAGTGCTTCTTGAACAAACCCGCAAGTAGGCCCAAACAAATCTCTACAACCGGAATCTATCAGGAGGTTTTGATCGTTATTTTGAACTAGGTATGCGTTCACGTTAGAATATGCCAGTTGATTACTTTCATCGCTTGAGATTGTTTTTGAGTCCTCCTCACTTAAATTTACGAGTGCCCCAGCTGGCAGAAATAATTCCCCATCACGCAATGCGACTACTTTTAATGAGCCAACCGAAACTTCGGATATTCTAGACACCATTTAATCTCCAGCTATTAGATAAACACAACTAAGCATTCCTTGTTATCACTGTATTAAAATCAATATTAAAAAGCCACATTATTTTTTATTCATCCCCAGGAAATCGGGACTTTAGGGCTTTTGTATTATTTTGATCACTAGGATTGAACTATGGCAATGATCCAATTACTAAACGTGACAAACGTCAACCCCATTCGATGTTTAAGAACTTAGGCGCGTTCGAATTCCAACATTTACGCCTATGAAATATAATCTAAAGTTAAGCTAATGACGGTTATCATTCCGAGGAATATCGGAAATTAAGTTAGGTCAAAAGACAGAATAGCTTGATCTATCAACCCCATACCTTCGACTTCAGGCCATTTACTACTTTTACTACTAGATAAATATTACTAACACGATAAGGTAATGTTTAGGACGTCACTTCTACCAACATTCCTTCGTGACCAATCGAAAAATTGTTCCTGCCAGTCTTATCTTCTCCGCGCACCAAAAATAATGCCCGCTTACTTAAATCCGTTTGCACATCATCCTGTCCACTCCCAACATTCATGTTGCGGTCGTACAAAGAAGTTCCCGGCATGTACCGGATAGCAAAACCAGCACGACGATGGTCGGAAAAGTTTGGACTCGCTCCATGGGCTGTGAAGACATCAAAGATAACCATCTCTCCGGCCTCCAAAGGAACAGAAATTATATTTCCTTCATCGAGGTTATCGTGGTGTATTTCTTTATCTAAGGCAGCACCACTACCAGCTATACTTTCGTGTGGCAAAAGTATTTTATCTTTGTGCGATCCCGATAGAATTTTCAAACAGCCGTTTTCTTCAGTACAATCATCAATAGCAATCCAGAGGGTAGCTGTAGCTAATGGACGAATAGGCCAATATTCGCCATCCTGATGCCAGGGCGTGGATCTTCCAGTTTTAGGTCCTTTCGAGAAAATTCTACTACCCCAAATAATGATATCAGGGCCAATCAGTTGTTCTACAATATCTAGCAATTCGGGCATCTTGCATATGTCAAGGAAAGCATCATGAATGTCCGGCCTGTTAGACCCTATATAGAAAATATGCGGGGATACCAATCCTTCTGTCGGGATATGTGGATAATGAGAAATCAAGTCACTCGCTGCTCGTCTCAGCGTTTGAAGTTTTTCATCACTAAGTTTATATTTGGGCACCAGGAAGCCATCTTCATGATACCTCTTTATATCTTGTTTTCTTAATAAATTCGATTGATTCGCCATTTTGCGCTCTATCCATTTCATTTTGGAAGCTTAGTAATTTGTCTTTTTTACCTAATGAGGATTCAAATATTAGACAGCATTATAATAATAAAACCAATTTGAAAACTTGATTACGATTCAATATTGGTAATTTATAAATTCCCAACATACGATTTTCCAAGCCATCCACGACAAGGGGCTAACGTTCATAAAACCCACATGATTGATCTAAGACAACCTAATTAACGTACCTTTAAAGGTAGGGTTAAGGGGTAAGAAATGAAAAAAGTGATTGTTTTACCTAAGGTAAAAGGAAACGGACATGGCGGCTTTTTTGTTGGAAGGAAAGGGCAACTCAAGCCCAAGCACTTTGTTGAGGGGAACACAGTTTACCGACCCAAGATAGGAATTGAAACCCATTGTTAGGGTCCGTCTTATTTTTTATGACAAGTATGCGGTGTTTTTTTTGATTAAAACACTTATTGCGATGATGGAAAACTAACCCTCATATACATTCATGAATGTTGCAAGTTAGTGTGCTTTGTAGTCTTTTGTGTGGTTCGAAAAAGCGATATCCAGGACAGGGCTTTCGAAGGGAATAATATTTTGAAACTCACTTTTATTTATCTGAATTTTCCTTTTTGGCGAGCCGAGGTATCTCGTATTTCCCTTTTTCTCTCAGGAATTGAATTCGACAACAAGGTGGTTTTGTCAGATGAGTTCCAACGGGTCAAAGCAGATGGCAGGTTAGATGATGGTACGGTAATTCCACACCACCAGTTACCATGTTTGATAGTGGATGGACACCCGATAGCCCAAACAGGGGCAATCGCCCGATACTGTGGTAAATTGTCTGGTTTGTATCCTAACAATAATGACTTGCTCGCAGCAAAAATTGATCAGGTATTGGACTTAGCGACTGATATAACCGTTTTAGTTTCTACCACTGCTAACGCTGTTACTGGTCGTATGGATAATGACCAGGAAAAAATTAGAAAGAGAAAAGCGCTATCTGATGGAGAATTAGGTCGCAAGTTAGATATCCTAGAAAAGAATATAAAACCCAATTGCGTTTGGATAAATGGAGGTTCGATGGGACTGGAAGATATTGCCATTTGGAGATTAATGGGATGGCTTTCTTCTGGAACTTTGGATGGAATTCCTACTACAATCCTAAACACTCGCCCAAAAATCCAGCGTGTTTGCCAAAACGTGGACGCAAATCCTAAAATTCAGGAGTGGGTGCAACTCACTTATCAAAAGGATTATAACAGGGGAAATTATCGATAATCTGCAGTCGCGCCAACTATGTTTCCACTCACCTAAGGCTGAGTGAGCGCTTTGTTAATAACGCATGCGATCATTGATGTTGCCGATAGTTTTGTTCCGTTTCAGTAAGAATCAAAAGTAATCCGGCGGGCTGCTCCAAGCGTATCGTTACCATCTAAGTCAAAAATCAGCTAAAGGGCGTCTCTGGACTATATGATACGAAACTAATCTGGTGAGAGTTAGGGTTAAATCTGAGCCACGCTCGCATCTGAGATAATCAAATGTAAGGCAGTGAAAAGGAAATATTTTTATCATGACCAATCTTTTTATTCAAAATACTGTCAAGGATGACTTCACCATGAAGTTGAGTTTCTCATATAAAAATTTGAACACGATTATCAATGTAAAGGAACGTTATACCGGTGGCATTATAGAAATCACACAATCTCAGTATAACAGCATTATAAAGTCCAAAGGTCAGTTAAAGCTAATTGAAGATTGTGACAATCTAAGAGATCTAGGTGATTTTATCGATAAAGAGTTTTACGGTTTCGACAAACTACTAGAAAACCCCGTTTTTAGAAATTTTTTCCCTGTGCTAGATGAGCTAGAGGAGAATGCGATATATAACTTCGAATTGATAGATTGGTTTTCCGGACTTGGTTTCGAAGCATTAGGTATACATTACGAGATAGAGGGCAATGTCCACATCATTCCCTACCCACAAAACTTAAACCAGCTGCGCCTCAAAAAATATGATAGGACGGCATTACAAATTGTTTAATCATAATTGCTAGCTTTATAAATTAAAGGACAACATATTTGACGCATTTTTATGCAAAATCCGAAATGGACAATACTGCGTTAGCAATGCAAGAGTTTGGTGATGCCAATGGTCACCTCATAATGTTTATTCATTTGATTTCCATATAATACCTGAGCATTCTCTAGTCCATAGATAAAGAATATTGAAGAAAGCGCCTTTTCGTTTTAAAAAGGCAATTGAAAATCAATATTCACTGAACTCAACCGAGAAACAACGTCTCGTTTCTCAAAAGGACTTATCCATGACCAAACCTAATATCGCTCAAAAGGCTCCCTTCCCCGTTCAAGTAGAAGAAGGAAAATCTTATTCATGGTGCACCTGTGGAAAAAGTGAGAAACAGCCATTTTGTGATGGCGCTCATAAGGGAACAGATTTTCTCCCTCTTCGGTATAAAGCGGCAGCGACAACCAAAGTTTTCTTCTGCGGCTGCAAGCACGGAAAAAATGGGGCGTTATGTGACGGATCCCATTCAAAATTATAATTGTTAATATTCTCAAAAAAGCTCACCTGATATTATCATCGCGCTAAAACCAAGAAACTGCGATCATTTTAATCCATTGGATTTATCGTTTTTAAGGCTGCAAGAAATCTAAAGCCATTATTATTATCGTACCTCATGGGATCAATAGACTATCGAAGTCTTTGAGACTCGCAAATCTTCGATTTTTTAAAAAGGCGGATTTCTTGTGTTAGAAGGAAGGTACTAAACGATGAAGCGTAAAGCCCTACTGGTCCTTCTTGGAAATCAACTTTTTCCTATTGAAGCAATAAGAAAGACTCAAGTAGACATGATTTTCATGTCTGAGGACTACGGCTTATGCACTTACGAAAAACACCATAAGCTCAAAATTCTAATGTTCTTGGTTGCAATGAGAGAGAAACGCGACGAATTAGCTGCCACTAATTTCAAACTTGAATACCAATCTCTAGAGGAAACACCCTCCCCCAAATCATATGAGAAAAAATTAAATAATTGTATCTCAAACAATAACATTACGGAGGTGCAAATGTTTGAGATAGAAGATAAAGATTTTGAGAAACGAATTATAACATTTTTTGATAATCAAAACATACCTTTAAAGTTCATTCATTCGCCGATGTTTTTAATTAAACGTGAGGATTTTCCAAAATTATGTGGAAAATTTTCATCTCCAAAAATGGCTCATTTTTATAAAAATATACGGAAAAAACTAAATATTCTGATTGATGATGACCAAAAACCAGTTGGAGGAAAATGGTCATTTGACGATGAAAACCGAAAGAAAATTCCCAGAAAAGTTTCTTTGCCAAGATTATTCAAGGCAAGTGACCAATCAAAACACATCGCTCCAATAAAGGATCTAATCTCAAAAACTTTCTCCACGCATCCTGGTTGTACAGATAATGTTTGGATGCCACTTACCAGGAAAGCTGCGATCGCAAATCTTGATTATTTTCTTAGAATTAAATTTAAAGATTTTGGTACTTATGAGGACGCCATTCTTAAGGAAGATACCTTTTTATTTCATAGCGGTATTAGCAGCTCGTTAAACATGGGCCTAATCACACCAGCCGATGTGATAGAAAAAGCCGTAAACTACGCAAACAAAGAAAATACGCCGATTAATTCTTTAGAAGGTTTTATTAGACAAATTATAGGTTGGAGAGAATTCATCCGTGGTGTTTATCAATACCATGGCGCTAAACAAGTCGATGGAAATTACTTCAACTTTTCTAGGAAACTTAAAAGCAGCTGGTATAATGGTAGCACAGGAATTGAACCACTAGATGACGCTATAAGTTTTTCTGATAAGTTTGGGTATACCCATCATATTAATCGGCTCATGGTAATAGCCAATATAATGACATTGTGTGAGATTGATCCTAGAGCCGTGTACAAGTGGTTTATGGAAATGTATATTGACTCCTCTGAATGGGTGATGGTTCCAAATGTTTTTGGGATGGGAACCTTTGCTGATGGTGGCATCTTCTCTACCAAACCATATATCTGTGGTTCCAATTACATTTTAAAAATGAGTAATTACAAAAAGGGAGACTGGTGCAATATCGTCGATGGACTTTATTGGCTCTTCATAGATCGAAATATGAATAAACTTGAGAATAATCCAAGACTTTCGTTCATGAAAAAGAACTTAAAAAATATGGATGAATCAAGAAGAGAATTAATTTTCCATTGTGCCAGACAGTTCATCACCACCAACTGCTATTAGCAGATAGTCAGCGACAAATAAATTAAGCTCAAATTAATAATCCAAGAGAAATGTTTGTTGCATTGAATTTTTTAAATAATTCTGAATGACTATTTAGAAACAATCGAATACGAGTTCGTTAATGACAAACTATCTTCCCCTAATCGGATACTCTAACATCATTTTTGAAGACACCAGAGTGCCATTTCTTTGTTTGCCCAAATTTAGTTTTCGTATCCCAGCGACCATTCCTTTTGCCATTTTTATATCTTCCACGATATTTCAATTGACCATCAAAATAGTAACCAACCCAAATCCCATCCTTACGACCATTTTTATAGCCCCCCTTGAAATCTAGCTGGCCGTTTGAATGGAAGTTCAAAACATCACCATCGTATGGTTCGTTGTCGACCTTGCTATAGGCAACGCCATTTCGATGGGTGAGCTTGTCGCTAGACACGGCTTGGGCCAAAACAGAGTGATTCATCAGCAATAATGTTAATCCAACAGTAAGAATTGTAGTTTTAAAAAAGGACACTGCCGTTCTGTCTCCTTTAAAATGTTGTCTATTGATCAATTAGCTAAGCAGAGATAACCAAAAGCTTCGCATCAAAACAAGACAATTCTGTTATCAAACGATTAAAAACTCGCTTTTCCCATATTTATTCCCCGAGAACTTTTATAAACGGGATCGAAAGGGGATATCAGAACTCCAATGATTGGACTTTCCCTGCAATCGGAGTTATTTGATTTGTTCTTAAAATTATAGATTTCAGTATTTTTGGTGAATAGCAGAAACAGTATAGCCCTCTCAATTTGAATATACATTAATATCTGAGCAACCGGTGCTCACAGTTCAGAGAGGCTTCGCCCCCAAACAAAAAGCCTCACCCTATGTTCCGTTTATATCAATCGAATATCCGGCGCCGCTAACAGGTTTACGTATATTTTTAGAATCATTTTTGTTAAGTGAGGCTCGTAATCTCTTTATGTGAACATCGACCGTTCTTTTTTCGACATTGGCACCCTCCCCCCAAACTTCTCTCATTAGTTCTTCTCGAGAAATGACATGAGTTGGTTGCCTCATTAAAAGACAAAGGATTTTAAAACATTTCGGAGTGAGATGGACGGCAATTTCATCTCTTTTCACTCTATATGTAACGGTGTTTACCACGATACCTTCATACTCGTATGTTTGCGGTTCTGTGTTTTTAAACAGTTTAGGTAATAGAGCATCTAACTTATTTTTGAGCTCGTCTGTTGTGAAGGGAGAAATTAGACAATCATTGGCAGTTTGTTCTTGGGCAACGGCTATTTCTCCTTCATCAAAATCTGTTGCAATCAAAATACTAGGAATATTCGATGTAAATCTGTTAAGTCTTAGTTCACGAGATAACATTAGACCCGAGGGTTCATCGGATGTGGAATTTACTATTAATACATCCGGTCTATGACTATTAACTTTGGAAGGAATAGCGCCTCTCTCTGTCACCACTGCTACATGGTAGCCCCAACTTTGGATTGTATTTTTGAAAACGTCGGCTGCTCGTTCAGACTTATGCGCTATTAATACTGATGGCACTACCTTGCTCCTAATGTGGATTTTTAATTTGATCTACAAATACCCTGATTAAGTCCCTCTATTACCCCCGATATACGTTGAATATACTGAAAGTCTAGTGCGATATATTCATCAATTTCGTTCTTTCTTTTAACCAATCCAATGACCTGTCAAATATCCTTAGCAAGTTAAATGCCAAGCATATCATTTTTAACTTCAAATCTAATCATCCAACAAAAGAGCCTAAATTCACTACCTATTCAAAGACCTTGAACATATTTTCAATTTTTTTTGTCAATTCTAATGCCATCCTTTTACTGTATACCATTTTGACTTGCCCATTATTTAATCAATAATTGAACTATATAGCTTAAAATTTGATCTAAAGGCATTTGGGAAATGTTGCCTTCCTAGCGCAGCGGCAAAGTAAAGCTTCCCTAACAGCATACATCTTATTATTGGAGTTCATTTTTCTTAACGACTAGGACAAAGAATTATTACCATTTCCAATCAGTGGTAATATTTTTTCAAGAAAATATCGCATCATTTAACCATTTTGAGTTGCTTATCCTTTACAATTAGCTATCATTTTTACATGCAGCCGAGAGAATTAAAAATCGACGATATTTATGTCCCGATTAAAAGACGGGCGACTAGGGATCAGCAAACAGTTGAAGCTTTAGCTGCGGCGATATTAGAAGATGGACAGAAAGTACCAATTCAGGTTCGACAGGATGGTGAGCGTTTAATTTTAATCGAGGGTCTTCATCGATTAGAGGCTTGTCGGGCCCTGGGGGAAGACACTGTTTTAGGAATTCTGGTTAGAGCGAGACTTCATTAAGAAAAAGGGTAGTGGCAGACAACGTGCTTCCTTAGACTGGTGCATCGGGTATATTGCAAGGTTCTAACGCACCCAAATAGGCTTGATCACACCGTTTACAATAGAAACACCCGCTAAGTCTCGCCGGTGAGTCTCCCCTGAATCTACTAATAGTTGATCTAATTTTACGAAGATATCCCGCCAGGTTGTTGCTTTGGTTATATTCTTCAAATATAAAATATGATTTTTTGTATATTCAATATTAGAAACAGTGTCGATAAATGTTGGAACATCTTCTAAACCATCGCCATTCATGAAAGGCAACATAGTTTCATCGATTCTTAGGAACCTTAGGTGCATGGCCGCCATCACTTTTTTATCAAATTATATTTTTAAGTATATTTAATAATATGTTTTTTCATTGTCTCTCAACATTGACATTTCAAAACTGTAAAGTAACCTTTTTTTTTGCAATTAGCCATAGGCATCAAGTTACGCAACCCCCAAAGGAGATATCTTCTGTTTATCCTGTTTAAAATTAACTTGGACCAATAACATGACAGAGCCTAAAGTTCCTGACAATTCCGACGTCCTGAGTATGAGACAGTGGATTACCCATTTGGACAAAACGGGTCGTTTGTCGACAACTAAAATGGGAGTGCCTTTAAATTTTACATTAGCCGCTATATCGAAAAAACTAGATGGCAGACAGGCTACTCTTTTTCCTAAACCTGACGGACACGAAACATCAGTTGTTTCGGGCATTGTATCAAAAAGAGAATGGATTGCCGAGGCTATTGGCGTAAAAGAAGATCAGCTTCTAAAACGCTTTAGAGACGCCGTAAACAATCCTATTCCATGGCGGGAAATTAAAAATGCCCCGGCGCAAGATGTCCAATGTACGGAAAATATTGATCTGAATAATCTGCTTCCTATTCCAGTGCATAATGAACATGATAATGGAAAATATATCACAGCCGGGCTTGTTATTGCCCGCAACCCTCAAACTGGGGATCAAAATGTTTCGATAAATCGATTACAAGTAAGTGGCAAGGATAGACTAGGTATTCTAATTCTTCCGCGCGATCTGCATAAATTTTTTGATATGGCTGAACAAACTGGTACGGATTTATCAGTGGCTATTGCTATTGGCGTGGACCCGATAACACTTTTAGCAAGTCAAGCAATCGTTCCTACGAACACCGATGAGCTGATGGTTGCTGGCGGTTTAATGAAACAACCACTCAAAGTGGTTAAATGTCTGACAAATGATGTTAGAGTTCCTGCTGACTCGGAGGTTATCATAGAGGGACGGTTACTTGCAAATTTACGAGAGATGGAGGGGCCATTTGGAGAATTTCCCCAATATTATGGCCCTGCGGGAGAAAGACAGGTAATACAGATCGATGCCGTTAGCACTCAACGAAATCCAATTTATCATACGATAGTTCCTGCTGCGATGGAGCATCTGCTACTTGGTGCCATACCTCGTGAGGCCTCTCTATTGGCTATACTACAACGTCAATTTTCCAATGTTAAAGATGTTCATCTTTCTCGAGGCGGTGTCTGCCGATATCACCTTTTTGTCCAAATCATCAAAACAGTTGAAGGCGAGCCAAAAAACATCATCATGGGGGCTTTTGCCGGGCATCCCGATTTAAAACAAATTATAGTAGTGGACGAGGACGTAAATGTACATGACGCTACTGCTGTAGAGTGGGCTGTCGCGACACGGTTTCAAGCATCAAAAGATTTAGTAGTCATACCAATGGCACAAGGCTCGAGGCTTGATCCATCCGGAGAAAACGGACTTGTGGATAAAATGGGATTAGACGCCACTAAACCGTTAAAAAGCAAACCTTTGCAATTCACAGTCGTGAACGTCCCAGGAGAAGACGACCCTGCTTTACTAAAAAAATGGATCGATCAATAAAACAATAATTAACCCAAATTATAAAATATTGATTATGGCTACTCTACAGTGTAGCAAAAAACCGGGGCGATTGCCCCGGCTTTTCTAATTGTTAATTTAGAAAAATAATTAACTAATTACTATCAGTCGAGATAAGTAGGCTTCATTGCTTGTGCGTCGCCCCAAAGCTTGAACCCTTTTCGATAAGCAAAATAACTATCTGCAAATTCCTTAAATAGAGGGTCTTTTTTTGACTCCTCGGCGACCACCTCATTCCAGGCTTTTTCAAACACAGCAAGCTGCTCATCTTTCCATCGATGAATTTTTACCCCATGTTTATTTTTCATAATAGCCATAGCACCAAATTGTTGTGAGTCTGCGTCAACGTGGGTGTAAAGGACCTGGGTCATTGCCGCGCTTCGGATCATTTCCTGATAGGACTTTGGCAAGCTCTCCCACTTTGTTTTATTCATCAAAAGTTCAGAAACTGAAGACTGTTGATGCCATCCAGGAAAATAGTTATTCTTGGCTATTTGATAAAATCCATATTTGATATCATTAGTCGGCATAGAGTACTCAGTAGAGTCAATAACTCCCCGCTCAAGAGCCGGATAAATATCAGCACCTGCTAAAAGCTGAGTGGAAACACCAATTTTTGACATCACCTTAGCTCCGAGACCGAAGAAGCGCATTTTCATACCCTTAAGTTGCTCCAAATCGGTAATCGGTTTCTTAAACCAACCCGATGTCTCGGGGCCATGAGAAAAACAATCTAGCGCATATAGGTCATGTTTAGCATAGACCCGGTCACGGATTGCGTTACCTCCCCCCATCCATTTCCAAGATAAAAATTCACTGATTGCAGGTCCAAACGGAACTGTTGTCATGAAAGCAAGCCCTGGGTATTTACCGGCATGATATCCAGGCGTGGTCCAAGCTGAATCGATAGCACCCTTGGATGCCGCATCAAACGTTTCCAATGCAGGCACCAAAGCACCAGGGTCATAAAACTTAATTTTAAACTTGCCTTCTGACATTGTATCTACACTATTAACAAATCTAACTCCAGATTCGCCAGCGTTTGGAACCTGAGTTCCCCAGGCACTCTGCATCTTCCATTTAACTTTTTTTGCAGCCAGCACGTCATCGCTGCCGGCAAGCAAAACTAAACCAAGCGTGGAGCTAATAGCTATGGTTTTAAGAACGTTTTTTGTCGTCATAACAATTCTCCCATTCAGCGCGACGGAGAGGCGCCAGCCGCCGACCGCGACGCTTACATATAATTTAAACTATAATTAAACATAATTGTAATTATAAATTAATATAAATGTAATATTATACCATTGCACCATTCAACCAAACGAAAAAGCGACTTCATAATTGATTCAGGCTGAGAAACATTTGACCAATTGATCAAATTCTAGAAGTCAGATGCATCTAATGCTTTAATAACCTTCAAATGATCTTTAGCATTACTAGCTCTCCAACTTTGCTATAAATATGCTAAACTCTTCTATAAAAGCTAAATTAAGGAGCTTACTCTCTAAATAAAATGGGATGCTTTTGAAGATGGAAAAATCAGAAATACTTATTCTAAACGGTCCAAATTTGAATATGCTTGGAATACGAGAACCAGATATTTACGGCAGCGAAAGCCTAGAAGATATTGAGAGTATGTCGAGGGACCAAGCCGAATTGCATGGACTTGCGGTTGACTTCAGACAATCTAATTTTGAGGGTGAGTTAGTTACCATAATTCAACAAGCTCGCGATAATGCTTGTGGAATAATTTTAAACCCAGCTGGGTATACGCACACTTCGGTAGCCATATTAGACGCGCTGAAATTAACGGAACTTCCAATCATTGAGCTACACTTATCGAATCCACATTCAAGAGAAAAATTTCGCCATAAATCTTTTGTTTCAGAAGTGGCGACGGGCATCATTTGTGGCTTTGGTTCATTTGGCTACATACTGGCAATTGACGCAGTAGCGCGACTCATTGATTC
>OZSS01000434.1_pt1 | contig 19861 bp, 19 predicted proteins | sample 1779911 | NCBI WGS metagenome assembly OZSS01 (sample SAMEA2603589, study PRJEB24840) | metagenome | biome: Water; feature: Photic zone; material: Seawater sample | place: Mediterranean Sea | collected 2013-11-12 | depth 10 m | reverse complement strand
GCCCCAAATCATGCGCGAGCCGGCGCGCCATCTGGCAACCCAAAGCCGAGGCGTTTCGCACGCTCATAAGCGCCTTCGCCGGGCGTTTTATTAAACCTAAATCTCCGCGCGCCCAGATCAAAGGCGGTGCATCTGAAATTTGGCCCAGTTGTTTCGGATAGTCGGGTTGGCCTCTAAACACCAATCGTGCGCCATATTTGATGCCTTGCGACAATTCTCTCATCGCGTCTTTTTGCGAACAGGCACGATAGCCAGCTAACCCGCGCGATTGCGCAATATCGAGCAAATGCTCCAATGTGTTTCGTGCTGTTCCATGTTCAGCCAGTTTTTGGTAAAAGGTGCTTATTCCCACGCGCCGCGAGCGTAAGAGACGCAGCCAATCCGGTTGATCATCTTCCGTTTTGGGTGGGAGTAGGGGGTTAGAGGAAGAAAACAAATCGTCGACCATCACGACTCCGCCGCTTACGAGACCCCTTCTAAAGAAGAAGTGGTTAATTCATCGTAAAGCACGGGTGCATGATCGGATTATTCCGCCGATCCGCCCACCGTAAGCCCGCCAATCATCAAGCTGGGCTGCCCAACCCCCACCGGAACCCATTGCCCGGCCTTGCCACAATTGCCCATTCCCGGATCCAAGGCCATATCCGATCCGATTGCACGGATTTGTTTCAGCGCGGTGGCACCATCGCCAATTAAAGTGGCACCTTTCACCGGTGCGCCGATTTTGCCATTTTTCACCTGATAGGCCTCGGTGCAGGAAAAGACGAATTTGCCATTGGTGATATCAACTTGACCGCCGCCAAAGCCCACGGCATAAAGGCCATCTTTGAGGCTGGCTACAATATCTTGAGGCTCCGTGTCACCGCCCAGCATATAAGTGTTGGTCATCCGAGGCATCGGCATATGGGCATAGCTTTGCCGGCGGCCATTGCCGGTGGGTTTGATGCCCATCAAACGTGCATTTTGGCGATCTTGCATCAACCCGGTTAATATGCCGTCTTCGATCAGGGTCGTTTTTTGCGCGGCTGTGCCCTCATCATCTATATTGATCGATCCACGCCGGTTGGGCAGCGTGCCATCATCCAGAACGGTCACGCCTGGCGCTGCGATCCGTTGCCCCATAAGTCCGGCAAAGGCGCTGCTGCCTTTGCGGTTGAAATCGCCCTCAAGCCCGTGCCCGATGGCCTCATGCAGCAAAATTCCAGGCCATCCCGGCCCTAACACAACATCCATCATCCCGGCTGGGGCGGCAATTGCGTCTAGGTTGACCGTTGCAATTCGCAGGGCCTCGCGGGCTTTAGACTGCCAATCTTCAGGGTGGATCAATTCGGAAAGAGAAAATCGCCCTCCCCCCCCTGCGCTGCCACTTTCACGGCGCCAATTATTTTCTAAAATCACCGAAATATTGACGCGACTCATGGGGCGCAGATCGGTAAAAACCTCGCCATCGGGGCGCATAATCACCACTTCTTGCAGACTGGCGGCGATAACCGCACTGACTTGTACAACGCGTTTGTCTAAGGCGCGCAGATAGGCGTCTATCTGTTTTAAAATATCTACTTTTTGAGCAAAGCCGATCTCTGAGGTTGGATCAAAAGAAGCATATAGGCTGTTATTGCTGCGTTGCGGCGCGTCAGCCCATTGGCCGCCCTTATCCGCCACGGCCGAGAAAACCGTGCCCATGGCTCTTTTTATCGCGGCCTCTGAAATCTCGCTTGAATGGCCATAGCCGGTTTTTTCGCCGCGCACAGCGCGCAGTCCAAACCCTTCGGAGGCATCGAAATTAGCAGTTTTTATGCGTTGATCGTCCAGAACCAACGTTTCTGATCGGCGACGTTCGAAAAATAACTCGCCATCATCTGCGCCCTGCGTTGCGGTTTGCAACAAATTCAAGGCGATGTTCTTATCTAGGCTGAGCGCAAACGGGTCAAAGATGTCTTCGTGCATAGTATCCTCATTTGTCTCTGCGCCGTGATGCTCAATTTTTGAAGCAGGGGCGTCCGTTTGCCGCAAGATTCTGACTTTATCTCCCACGTAGAATATGATTTTAAACGCACTAAAGACAATGGGATTCTATCAGGTCGTTTGGCCGCAGCGTTTCCTTTAAAAACCGCCGAGTAACGGAGTAGGGTGATTGATGCGTATTATAAGTAAAATTTTTGGCTTGATTGCTGGGATGTCCGCCATGCCGGCTTTGGCTCAGGATGGGTTGGAAATTATTGGCGTTCCGATAGATCGGGGCCTTGGGTTCCAACCAGCTGTTACGGAATTGGCCAGAGATTTGCAGTGGCTGGATGCGATGATCTTATATATCATCACAGCGATTGTGGTGTTTGTGACGGCGCTTATGGGCTATGTAATCATACGCTACAATCGCCGCGCTAACCCAAATCCGGCAAGCTTTACGCATAATTCGCCCGTCGAAATCGCATGGACGGTTATTCCGGTTTTGATCTTAACCGTGATCGGCGTGTATTCCCTGCCAGTTTTGTTCAAACAACAAGAAATACCGGAAGCGGATTTGACCATCAAGGTCACCGGTAACCAATGGTATTGGGGTTATGAATATGTCGATCATGGGTTTGGGTTTGACAGCTTCATGATTGGAGATGGCAAAGTGCTGAATGATGAAGTTGAGGCTGAGCTGGCTGCTGCGGGCTATACGCGTGACGAATTCTTATTGGCGACCGACACAGCCGTTGTGGTGCCGGTTGGACAAATCGTCGTGATGCAATTAACAGGCGCGGATGTGATCCACAGCTGGACCATCCCGGCCTTTGGCGTCAAACAGGATGCCGTGCCGGGTCGTTTGTCGCAGCTTTGGTTTAAGGCGGAAAAAGAAGGTGTATATTTCGGTCAATGCTCCGAACTTTGCGGGAAAGACCATGCGTATATGCCAATCACCGTGAAAGTGGTCGCCCAAGAGGCCTATGAAGAATGGCTCAAGGGTGCAATCGATGAATACGCGATGCTCGCCCCGCATGCAGCGCGTGTCATCGCAGGATAAAGCGGACTAAAAGCCGAGCTGGCGCATAACCATGGAAATGAGTTTTCAATGACCGACGCAACACTTGACGCACCGCAAAATGAAATGGAAGCCAGCTTTGGTGATTATTTCGCGTTGCTCAAGCCACGGGTTATGATTTTGGTGGTGTTTACGGCCTTGGTTGGGCTGCTTGCAGCCCCCATGCCGCTACACTGGGTGGTGGCGTTTGCCTCCATTCTTTTTATTGCTGTTGGGGGCGGTGCCTCTGGCGCGTTAAATATGTGGTGGGATGCCGATATTGATCAGGTGATGCGGCGCACTCAAAAGCGCCCCATCCCTTCTGGCCGTGTGAGCGCAGATGAAGCCAAAATTCTGGGTTTTGCACTGGCAGGATTTTCGGTTGTTATGCTGGCTTTGGCGGCCAATCTGTTCGCAGCCGCGCTGCTGGCATTCACAATTTTCTTCTATTTGGTGATCTATACAATTTGGTTGAAACGCTGGACGCCGCAAAACATCGTGATTGGTGGTGCGGCAGGGGCATTCCCGCCGATGATTGGTTGGGCCTGCGCAACGGGCTCGGTATCGATTGAAAGCGTTTTGATGTTCGCGTTGATCTTTATGTGGACGCCGCCGCATTTCTGGGCGTTAGCTCTGTTTATGCGCAATGATTATGACGCGGCAGAGGTGCCTATGCTGACGGTAACGCATGGCCGTCGGGTCACGCGCAACCACATCTTGGCTTATACCGTTCTGCTTGCGATTTTGGCGATTGCAGCGGGATTTACCAATATTGGCGGCGCTGTGTATCTTTTGGTGGCGGTGGTTTTAAACGGTGCGTTTGTGATCGGAGCTTGGAAAATTTGGCGCCGCGATGAGGAGGATAGCGAGCTTGACAATTTCTTGGTCGAACGCAAATTTTTCAAACTCTCACTGATATATCTTTTCGCCCATTTTGGGGCAATTTTGCTTGAAGCCATTCTATCACGGGTTGGGATAGGGTTGTGGGCATGAGCTTTCAAAAAGAACATGAGCTTCACAAACGCCGTGTCGGGCGGAATCTGGGTGTGGGTCTTATTCTTGTGGCCTGCGTGGTTTTGGTTTTTGGGTTGACGGTTGCAAAAGTCACGCGCGGAGATTTTGAACGCGCCACCGCCCAAATGGATCAATAATGTCGTCCCGAGTCTATCAGAGAACCGCAGGAAAAGCCATTGCGCTTGTGGTGGTCATGGGTTCGTTGGCTTGGGCATCGGTGCCGTTTTATGATTGGTTTTGCCGCACAACGGGCTTTGGCGGCGTGCCGAGCATCGTTGAGGCAGATTCTGACGTGATCTTAGAGCGCACGATGAAAGTGCGGTTTGATGCTTCCTTGGAGCGCGGTATGCCCTGGGAATTTACGCCGGTTGAGCGCGAAATGGAGCTTCGGATCGGTGAAACCGGTTTGGCATTCTATGAAGCATATAATCCTACCGACCGGCCCGTTGCCGGGTCTGCCAGTTACAATGTTACCCCATATGAGGCGGGGGGGGTTTTCAACAAGATTGCTTGTTTCTGCTTTGAAGAGCAGATTTTGCAACCTGGGGAACGGGTGCAAATGCCGGTAACTTTTTATATTGATCCGGAACTGGCAGAAGATCGCGATGCGCAATTTACAAAGGTGATCACTCTGTCTTATACGTTTTACGAACTTGATCTGCCATTAGGCTCTGCGTCTATAGGAAACGATCAGCCACAACCTGTTTATTAAGAAGGCCAACGAGGGAACCCAATGGCACACGCAAAAAATCACGATTATCACATCCTTAACCCCTCTTTATGGCCGCTTGTTGGCGCGCTTTTTGGGTTCATCATGCTTTTTGGAGCGGTGTTGTTCTTTCATGACAAAGGCCCCTATTTGCTGCTTATCGGCTTTGTTGGGGTTTTATACGTAATGTACGGATGGTGGGCCGAAACGGTCACCGAGAATAAAGAAGGCGATCACACACCCGTTGTGCTGATCGGCCTGCGATACGGGTTCATTCTGTTTATTATGTCAGAGGTGATGTTCTTTCTGGCGTGGTTCTGGACGTTTTTCAAACATGCAATGTACCCAATGGGAGAAATGAGCCCTATCGTTGATGGGGTCTGGCCGCCCGTTGGTATTGAAACCTTTGATCCTTGGCACTTGCCGCTGATCAACACGCTTATCCTGTTATGTTCAGGCGCGGCTGCGACGTGGGCGCACCATGCTTTGGTTCATGAAGATAATCGTGAAGATGTGAAAATGGGCCTTATCATCGCGATTGCGCTGGGCGCCATCTTCACCGTGTTTCAAATTTATGAATATAGCCATGCCGCCTTTGGCTTTGCGGGCAATATTTATGGCGCGAGCTTCTTTATGGCCACCGGCTTCCATGGCTTTCACGTCTTGGTTGGAACGATTTTCCTCTTCATCTGCCTGTTGCGGATACGGCGGGGTCATTTCAGCCCTCAATCCCATTTGGGGTTCGAGGCAGCCGCATGGTATTGGCACTTTGTAGACGTGGTGTGGCTGTTTTTATTCGCTGCAATTTACGTGTGGGGCGGGTAAGTTTTACCACGAGCGGTGCGAATACAGCTTGATCGATTGAATAAAAGCGCGCGCATGTCGGGCGCTTTTATTTTTAAAAGAGCAGGGTTTAAGGTGTGAAACGGGTTTTATTTACTGTCTTTTCACTTGCCGGTACTGCCGTTTTATTATGGCTTGGGAATTGGCAATTGGACCGTCTTGCTTGGAAACAAACGGTGCTTGAGCAGATAGATCAGCGTATCGCCGCGCCGGCTGTGCCGGTGCCGCCAATACCGGATCCGTCTGAAGATACGTATTTGCCGGTCTTCACTGAGGGGCGGTTTGGGCAAGAGTATATCCGCGTTTTGGTCAGTCAGAAGCGCATCGGAGCGGGCTATCGTGTGATCTCGGTTTTTAAAACCGGGGAGCGTCGCGTTTTGGTGGATCGTGGTTTTATCGATTTGTCCAAGAGCCTGGATGTGCAAGCAGATCAAGCGGTGGTGGTGCAGGGCAACTTGCATTGGCCAGATGAGGTGGATGGCTTTACGCCTGCGCCCGATCTTGAGAAAAATATCTGGTTTGCCCGCGACGTGCACGCGTTATCCGAGGCGCTAAAAACGCAGCCTATTTTAATCGTGGCATCACAAATTTCTCCGCCAAATCAGAATATAGAGCCCTTACAAATTGACTCTTCAGCGATTCCGAATGATCACCTGCAATATGCGGTGACTTGGTTCTCCTTGGCCGCTATTTGGATTATGATGTCAGGTGCGTTCTTATGGCGGTCGCAAAAAAAGAAAAAAGGCTAAAGCATATGCAGTATATTTCAACGCGGGGCGCAGCACCGGTTCTGAGCTTTGAAGAAGCGATGCTCACAGGTTTGGCGCGCGACGGTGGATTATATTTACCCGAAACGGTGCCGCAGCTATCGGCGGATGAGATTGGCGCAATGGCAGGCCTGTCTTATGAAGAGATTGCGTTTCGAGTGATGCAGCCCTTCTTGGGTGATGCTTTTTCTGAGGATGAGTTCAAACAAATAATTGGCAAAGCTTATGCAGGGTTTCAGCATGCGGCCAAGGCTCCTTTGGTTCAATTAGACAGCAATCACTTTCTTCTCGAGCTGTTTCACGGCCCGACATTGGCCTTTAAAGATTTCGCGATGCAATTGATCGGGCAGTTGTTCCAACTATCCTTGCAGCGCCGAGGCGAGCGGGTAACGATTGTTGGGGCAACGAGCGGCGATACCGGCAGTGCGGCGATTGAGGCATTCCGCGGGCTTGCCGGCGTGGATGTGTTTATTCTTTATCCCCATGGCCGAGTGTCTGATGTGCAGCGCCGCCAAATGAGCACGCCGCGCGAGGGTAATGTGCATGCGATTGCGGTTGATGGTGATTTTGACGATTGTCAGGCACGCGTGAAAGATATGTTTAACGATTTTGAATTTCGCGATTCTGTGCGTCTGGCGGGGGTAAACTCGATCAACTGGGCGCGAGTTTTGGCGCAAGCGGTCTATTATTTTTCTTCCGCCTTAGCATTAGGCGCGCCGCAACGTCAGGTTAGCTTCACGGTTCCAACGGGTAATTTTGGTGATATTTTTGCGGGCTATATTGCCAAAAAAATGGGGTTGCCGATTGACAAATTGGTTGTCGCAACAAACCAGAATGACATTTTGCATCGGTGTCTGACGCAGGGCGAGTATAAAACCAGCGGCGTTATTCCGTCGATCAGCCCCTCGATGGACATTCAAGTGAGCTCGAATTTTGAACGGCTCTTGTTTGAGGCCTATGCGCGTGATGGGGCCGCGGTCAGTACTTTGATGGCGGCGTTGAAAGCCGAGGGTGGTTTCAGCCTGTCTCAAGGGGTTTTGGAAACGCTGCAACGCGATTTTCAATCGGGGCGCTGCGGTGAAGAGCAGACCCGTGCGCAAATTGGGCAAACCTTGAAAGGCTCGGGCGAACTGCTTTGCCCGCATTCGGCGATCGGCGTGCATGTGGCCGAGCAACAAATACAGCCCGAGACGCCGATGATCACTCTGGCCACGGCGCATCCGGCGAAATTTCCAGACGCGGTTGAAGCTGCTACGGGTCTGCGCCCTGATTTGCCGCCCCATTTGGCGGATCTCTTCGAGCGCCGCGAGCGGATCGCCCGGGTTGCCAATGATTTGGGCGCGCTGAAACAGTTTATCAACGAACGGATATCACTTTGACGGTTCAACACACCACGCTTGCAAATGGGTTTCAAATCGTTACCGAGCCTATGGCGGGGCTGCAATCAGCCTCGATTGGAATATGGGTGCAGGCGGGCGGGCGCCATGAAACCTTAGATCAAAATGGCTTGGCGCATTTCCTAGAGCATATGGCGTTTAAAGGTACAAAAACGCGCAGCGCCTTATCCATTGCCGAAGCCATCGAAGATGTAGGCGGGTTTATCAACGCTTACACCTCGCGCGAGGTCACGGCCTATTATGCGCGGGTTTTGCAAAATGACGTCCCCATGGCCTTTGATATTTTGGCGGATATTTTACAAAATTCGATTCTGGATGCCAAAGAAATCGAGATAGAGCGCGGGGTGATTTTGCAAGAGATCGGGCAATCTCTTGATACGCCTGATGATGTGATTTTTGATTGGTTGCAAGAAATTGCCTATCCCAATCAAGCTCTGGGGCGCAGCATTTTGGGTCCAAGCGCACAAATTACCGGCGTCCAGCGCGAAGATTTGGTGACGTTTATTTCGCAACATTACAGCCCTGATCGGATGATCCTCGCGGCGGCGGGCGCCGTCGATCACGATCAATTGGTGCGCATGGCGGAGGCGAGTTTCGGTGCAGTGGCGAAAATAACCTCAGATGGGTTTATGCCTGCGCGCTTCCAGGCGGGTGATCTGCGGCGTGAGAAAAAGCTTGAGCAAGCGCATATTGCGTTGGCCTTTGAAAGCCCCAACTATCTGGATAAACAAATCCATACGGCGCAAATTTATGCGCTGGCGCTTGGGGGTGGCATGTCCTCGCGGCTGTTCCAGAAAATTCGCGAGAATTTGGGCTTGTGCTATACAATTTTTGCGCAGGCCGGTGCTTATAGTGATACGGGTATGACCACGATTTACGCGGGTACCAGCGCCGAACAATTGCCCGATTTGGCGACTTTAACGATTGATGAGTTGAAACGCGCGGCAGAGGATATGAGCGTGGCAGAGCTTGATCGTGCAAGAGCGCAAATGAAGGCTGGTATGTTGATGGGGCTGGAAAGCGCGTCAAATCGCGCCGAGCGTCTGGCCAGAATGGTACAGATTTGGGGCTATGTGCCCAGTTTGGATGAAACCGTTGCGCGTATTGATGCCGTCGGGCTGGCCGATTTGAAAGCCTATGCAGAACATATGGCGGTGGCGACGCCGGCAGCGCTTGCGCTTTACGGACCGGTGGCAAAGGCGCCAAGCTTTGACATGCTTAAGAAACGGCGCGCTGCCTAATGTTATTCAGGCGGCGCAGTGTTTCGATCCTGACCGCGCGATTGAGCTTGCGCCTTCCTGAACATCGTGACTTTCGAGAATGGGCAAAACTGCGCCATGAGAGCAAAGCTTTTTTATCGCCTTGGGAGCCAATTTGGGCGCCTGATCATCTGTCGCGTGCCTCTTTTACCAATCGTGTTTATTGGTCGCAGCGGGCGGTGAAAAATGGCAATGCGGTGCCGCTTTTTGTCTTTCATAAAGAGGCTGGTCAGTTGGTTGGAGCCATTACTTTGGATAATATTCGCCGTGGCCCGTCTCAGGTGGGCACAATCGGGTATTGGGTGGGCCAGCAATATGCCCGGCAAGGCTTTATGAGCGAAGCCATTATTGCGATGGTTGCGCATGCGTTCGGGGCCTTGGATTTAAGCCGGGTTGAAAGCGCGTGTTTGCCCGATAATCTTGCCTCGCGCGGCGTACTGGAAAAGGCTGGGTTTAAATATGAAGGGGTTGCGCAATCCTATATTCAGATCAATGGGCGCTGGCGGAACCATGTGCTATATGCCGCGTTGCGCGGCGATCGGCGCGGGCGCAGCACCGCGGGTTAAGCTGGCGGCTGGCGCTGGGCGAGCTATCTGTTGGAAAGCTAACAAAAAGGAATGAAAATGCAGTTGAACCCGGCCGATCACGGTTTTCTTGAAACATTATGCGCGGCGCTGCCTGCGCATTTGTTCCGGCAGGCTGAGCCGCGGCATTTAGAGGAACCTCGTGGCCGTTGGGCCGGGCAGGCTGCGATTGTGGCCATGCCAGAAACCACCGAGCAGGTGAGCGCTGTGATCGCGGCGGCGCATCGATCACGCGTGGGGGTTGTTCCCTTTGGAGGCGGCACGGGTCTGGTTGGCGGGCAGGTTAAAAGCGAGGGTCCGGCGTCTTTGATTTTGTCGCTTGAGCGGATGAATGCTATTCGCGCCATCTATCCCGAAGAAAATATTTTGGTTGTCGAGGCGGGCGCGATCCTAGCAGATATTCAAGCTGCAGCGGCGGCGCAGGAGCGGCTGTTTCCCTTGTCATTGGCGTCTGAGGGATCATCGCGCATCGGTGGCAATTTGGCCACCAACGCGGGCGGCGTGAATGTTTTACGCTATGGAAATGCGCGCAATCTGTGCATCGGGATCGAAGCGGTGCTGCCCGATGGGCAGATCTATCAAGGCCTGACGCGGCTCTATAAAGACAATACGGGCTATGACCTGCGCAATTTGTTGATTGGCTCAGAAGGCAGCTTGGGGATAATCACTGCAGCCGCCTTAAAACTGAGCCCCAGGCCGCGCATGCTGGGCACAGCGATACTCACCGTGCCATCACCTGCCGCTGCGTTGCGTTTGCTGTCTTTGGCCCGCGCTCAAATCGGAGAGGGGCTCAGCGCGTTTGAATTGATGCACCGGCAGGGTCTGGATTTTCTGTCAGAGCATTTGCCCGAGGTGCGCCAGCCTTTCAAGGTTGCGCCCGAATGGATGGTGCTGATTGATTTGGGGCTCAGCGCGCGCGAAGATCCCCAGCAGATACTGAGCGATTTATTCGAATGCGCGTGCGATCAAGGATTGGTGCAGGATGGGATAATCGCGCAATCTGAAGCGCAACGCGCGGATTTTTGGGCGGTTCGCGAGCGGATGCCCGAGGCCAATCGTTTGGTTGGCGCGGTGTCAAACCATGATATTAGCTTGCCGTTATCCGCTTTGCCCGCATTCATCGAAGCGGCCAATCAAACGATTGCCCGTATCGGTCCGTTCCGGGTGAATTGCTTTGGCCATTTGGGGGATGGCAATTTACATTACAACGTGTTTCCAGATTCGGGAAAAACGCGGCAAGATTATGAAGATCTACGCCCGCGCATCAAAACTGACCTGCATGATCTTGTGCATGAAATGCACGGCTCGGTCAGCGCCGAGCATGGCATTGGCCGCCTGAAGATTGAAGATTTGGAACGCTATGGCGACCCAGCTAAATTGGCGGCCATGCGCGCTATAAAAACCGCGCTGGACCCCCATGGTATTATGAATCCAGGCGCGGTGTTGCGGGCAAAGACCCTTTAGCTCATGCTTCGAAAGCTGCTTGGTCTGCGCCAACCCTAGGATAAGAGTGCCATGCTGTAGGTATTTTAAGCCCGCGCCGCCGTTGCGGCGATTCGCAGGTCGCGCAAGTGGCTGAGGGTCGGCTTTGTATGGAATTTGGTCGGCGCAGCGCGCCGAGTAAGGCCAGATTGCTTGCGCGAAGAGCCAGGTGAGCGCATGAGCTTACGCTAGCAGCTTTTTGCGTGTCTTTCAGGTTACGGCTTTACCCGCTGGCCCCAAAGATCATACGCGCCCGTCTCATCCACTTTTACCGTGATAATATCGCCAATAGTTAAATCTTCAAAATCTGAATCTATAAACAAATTCCCATCAATTTCGGGCGCGTCAGCCATTGTACGGCAGGTTGCAGCCTCTTCATCAACTTCATCCACGATCACCTGCAGCTCTGTGCCGAGCTTTTTGGCCAATTTGGCTTCTGAAATCTGTTGCGCCTTCTGCATGAACCGTTCCCAGCGGTCTTGTTTGACCTCTTTGGGCAGGTGATCGGGCAAGACGGTTGCGCGGGCGCCTGCGACATTTTCATAGGTAAAACAGCCAACGCGGTCGAGTTGTGCGACTTCTAACCACTCCAATAGGGTTTGAAATTCGGCCTCGGTTTCACCGGGATAGCCGACAATAAAAGTAGAGCGCAGGGTGATCTCTGGGCATATTTCGCGCCATGCGGCGATTTCATCTAATGTTTTGGTGGCCGCTGCCGGCCGCGCCATGCGCTTTAAAGTATCTGGATGGGCGTGCTGGAATGGAATATCCAGATAAGGCAGGATGAGGCCCTCTGCCATCAGCGGGATTAAATCGCGCACGAACGGGTAGGGGTAAACGTAATGCAAGCGCACCCAAGCGCCCAACCCGCCCAAATCGCGGGCTAAATCTACGATATGTGCACGATGGCCCTTGGCTTCGGCATGTTTGATATCCACGCCATAGGCTGAGGTGTCTTGGGAAATAACCAGAAGTTCTTTTACGCCATTTGACACCAGTTTTTCCGCCTCGCGCAAAATAGCATTGGCTGGACGGCTTTGAAGCTTTCCGCGCATATTTGGGATAATACAAAATTTGCAGCGATGATTGCAGCCTTCGGAAATTTTGAGATAGCTGTAATGCCGCGGCGTTAGGCTGATATTGGCGGCAGGCAACAAATCGATAAAAGGATTAGGTTTTGCCGGTACCGCCTTATGAACCGCGTCCAAAACCTGCTCATATTGATGGGGGCCGGTCACTGCCAGAACGCTGGGATGCGCTCCCGAAATATATTCAGGATTGGCACCCAGACAGCCTGTCACGATCACTTTGCCATTCTCGTTCAGCGCTTCCCCGATCGCCTCGAGGCTTTCAGCTTTGGCGCTGTCCAAAAAACCACAGGTGTTTACAATCACCGCGTCAGCGCCGGAATAATCGGGCGACACGCCATAGCCCTCGGCTCTCAGCCGGGTTAGAATCCGCTCGCTATCAACAAGCGCTTTTGGACAACCAAGAGACACCATGCCGATGGTCGGTTGACCATCGCGAAGATTTTTTTGCAGCTTTGCACTGACCAGATCAGGTCGCAAGGATGGGGGGTTTGCAGACATAACGCGCCTATAGCCTATGCCAACGGGCTTGAAAAGCTGGCTTGGACATTCCGTTGGTGCTCAGTGATGCACTCTCTGCGCCGACCGCTCTTAAACGGCGGCGGTCATCGCGTGTTCAGCCTCTGAGAGCGTATGCTTTTCCTGCCTCTCTAAAGCCGGCGAGTCCAGCTTAGCGACGGCGATCTCTGCGTGTGCTTAGCGGCTGAAACGCCACGCCAACATGCGCTTCACAATACGGTTTGCCAGTTTGGGTGGGCAGGCCACAAAACCAGAAATCTGAGGTGGCAGGATCGCCAATGGGCCATTTGCACGTACGCTCGGTCAATTCCATCAGAGATATTTTTTTCGATTTCTTTTCAACTTCGGATACTTTTGCCAAAGCTTCCGGGCTGATTTCATTGGCAGAAGGTTGCGGTGGCAAAGGCTGGCCAGCCGGAATGATCTGCCGGCGTGCTGGCGAAATCGGGGCTTTGGCTTCAGGCTCTTTGATCGCGGCTTCGCTCGGCGCCGCAGATTTCACCTCTTCCTTGGCCGCTGATTTTACTTTTGCATCCGGCTTGGCCGTGCTCGTGGCGCGATTCGAGAGCCCCAACCGGTGCACTTTGCCAATCACCGCATTGCGGGTGACGCCGCCCAGTTCTTTTGCTATCTGGCTGGCCGATTGGCCTTCGCCCCACATTTTAGTCAGCAGCTCTACCCGCTCATCAGTCCACGACATCGGTTTTTCCTATGCAAAAAGCGGCCATAAACTGGGGCCGCCCTTAAAAATTCAACAAGCCCCTATTCTAAGCATTGGGTCCCGAGTTACAAGACATCAGAATCAAAGATTGAGGCGTTTACATGCAGATTGACAATAAAATTGGCGTCCGGCGTTTCGGTTTGTTGAATTGGATTGGGGTTGCGACGCTGGTGAAACGCGAAATTATGCGTTTTCTGGCCGTCTGGAACCAAACCATCGCAGCGCCCATGGTGACATCTGGTTTGTTTCTGTTGATTTTCAACATCGCGGTTGGTCCCAATCGTGGTCTGGTGATGGGGTATTCTTATATTATCTTTATGGTGCCCGGGATTGTGATGATGAGTATCATCCAAAACGCGTTTGCCAATACCTCATCTTCGATTATGACATCGAAAATTCAGGGCAATATTGTCGATACGCTTATGCCGCCGCTTTCAGCGGGGGAAATGCTAGCAGGCTATGTGCTTGGCGGGATTGCCCGGGGTCTGTTTGTGGCGATCGGGCTTTGGCTCGGATGCGCGTTTGTGCTGGGCGTTGAGGTGGCGCATCCGCTTTTGGCGCTGGCATTCACCATCGCAGGGGCGGGCTTCTTGGCATCCTTGGGATTGCTTGCGGGTATCTATGCGCAGAAATATGATCAGATGTCGGCGATTACAAATTTCATTATCACCCCATTGGCTTTTTTGTCGGGCAGTTTTTATTCGATCACTGCCTTGCCCGAAGTTTTGCAAAAAATTGCCTTATTCAATCCAATTTTCTACCTGATTGATGGCCTGCGGTTTTCGGTTTTGGGGGTTTCGGATACCCCCGTTTTGCCGGGTTTGATGATTTCGCTGATATGTTTTTTTGCCACGGGTTTTGCAGCCTGGTGGATGTTGTTGCGCGGGTATCGCCTTAAGCCTTAGAGGCTAAGGTGATTTGTTGAAACAATCCTGCCGTTGCAAGGTAAATTGATGTGATGACCAGCCCCCAATGGGCCCAGCTTTGGGGATGGAAATCCACCCAAGCGGTCCATCCTGCGAAAACAACCCACGCCATCGCCATTGGTAGCGTGACCGCCCGCCAGCGCAGCGTACGCACGGGATGCACAAATTTAACCGGTAAAAACATCGATATAGCCAATAGGCTGATCAGTGCCAGAATAAACCAAAAGTTTGGAGAGAGCGCGAATAAGACGATAACCACCATATTCCAGCACCCCGGAAACCCGTGAAAGCTATTGTCTTTGGTTTTCATATTGCCATCGCAGAAATACATGGCCGAGGCGAAGGTGATGATAATGATCGCGATCCAGCCCGTCCACCCTGGCAAAAGCCCCGATTTAAAAAGCGCAAAGGCCGGGATAAAGACATAGGTCAGATAATCGATAATCAGATCCAGAAGCACCCCGTCAAAGCGCGCGGCATTGGTTTTAACGTCATATTTGCGCGCTAAGGGTCCATCGACCCCATCCACAAAAAACGCGACGATTAACCATAAAAACATTAGGCTCCATTTTGCGTCAGCAGCTGCCAGCATGGCCAGCATTGCAAAAACAGCGCCCGTGGCGGTGAATAAATGGACGCTCAGCGCCTTTGTTTCTTTTGTCATAGTCCCGTCATGGCCCAGTTTCAGCAGGAATGCAAATTTCTATTCTGCCTTGGGATGCGTTTGTGAATAGACCTCCATCAGGCGGGCCGTATCAACCGCCGTGTAGGTCTGGGTGGTTGAGAGGCTGGCATGTCCAAGCAGCTCTTGAATGCTGCGCAAATCTGCGCCCGCGCTAAGAAGGTGGGTGGCGAAACTATGGCGCATCGCATGGGGCGTGGCATTGGCCGGTAGCCCCAATTGCAAGCGCGCCTGCTGAACCGTTTTTTGCACCAGCCTAGGGTTCAGCGGGCCGCCGCGCGCGCCTCGAAAAATTTGATCCTGCGGCGATAAAGTAAACGGGCAAAGATGAAGGTAGCGCGCCACCGCCTCTGCAATGAGGGGTAAAATCGGCACCAGACGTTCTTTACCGCCCTTGCCGGTGATCTTTAGGCTATTGCCAAGAGGGGTGGAGCGGGTCCGCAAATCCAACGCCTCTGATATGCGCAAACCACAGCCGTATAGCAGGCTTACAATGGCCAAGTCGCGCGCGGCTATCCAAGGTTCAAGGCTTTGCTGCGGCACGGTTTCTAACATTTGCAAGGCGCTTTCCTCGGATAGGGGGCGTGGTATTTTTGATTGGAATTTTGGCGCTTTAAAGGCCAGCACAATGCTGGGATCAAAATTCTCTCTTTGCGCGAGCCATCGATAATAGCTTTTAAGAGAAGAAAGCTTTCTGGCGATTGAACGACTGCTCAGCTCGTTTTTGCGTAGCGCGGCCATCCAGGCACGTAAATCGCCAACGCGTATATGCGCCAGCGATTTAACAGCTTGTCCGTTGTCTAAATGAGCCGACATAAAGCCAAGGTAATCCAGCAGGTCGCGCTCATACGCGCTGACTGTATGAACCGAAAGGTTCTCCAAGGCGGCTTTCGTCGAAAGCCACTCATGCATTGATTTGAGAATCGCGGGTGACAGCGGGCTCATGAAAGCCAGCGTATCATCGTTCTTTCAAAAACATTGCCAAAAAATGAGAGCAATTCAGTGCCCTGCTGGGCGGTGAACAGATAAGGGTCTTCAGCCCCTAAAACCAGCATTCCGGGCAATCTGCCTGGTCCCATATCCAAGGGCAAAGCCGCTTCAGAGCGAATGAATTTTGCCATTGTGCCGAACACTTGCTCAGAGCCGCGATGAACTTGCCGCAAAAGAATATATGAAGCTGGGGCATTGCGCCCTTGCGCGAGATAAATATCAACGAAGCCCGGCGCCACTAAGGTTATGGTGTCTTTGTATTGTTCAAGCGCGTTTCGCGCTGGCCCGTCATTCTGGCGGGTTTCTAAGACCATCCTCAACGACTGAACGCGCAGAATATCGGATACATCACCGGTGATCGCCTCCATGAAGGCGGCAAAATCCGGTGCTTCCAGCAATCTTAAAACAGCGCGCTGAATTTGATTCGTACCCGCCATATTTTCATAAGCGGCTGCAATGACGCCGCGATGGGTATTTTCCAACCGGTCAAGGCGGCTTTCCAAACGATCCATCGCAACCCCGCGCAGATCAACAATATTTGCACCCATCGCGGTCTCATTGGCTGCAATCAGCGCTTTCATAACATCAGGATCGTCCAGAATCACATCTGGGCGATCAATAATTTTTTGCCTTAATATGCTGTCTATTTTTGACGTTACGCGCATCTCGTTCTGGCCATTCTACCAATTTGAGATTGCACGATAACACGATTACAGAATTGTTTGTCCAGTTTTTTTGATATCTGCCAAAAAGTTGGCCAAACCTTTATCGGTCAAGGGATGGTTGGCCAGGTTTTTGATTACGGCCGGGGGGGCAGTTATGACATCGGCGCCGATGCGCGCGCTGTCGAGCACGTGATTTGCGGTCCGGATTGAGGCCGCCAAAATTTGCGTTTCAAAGCCGTAATTGTCATAAATGGTGCGGATATCTTCAATCAGCTCCACCCCATCCAAATTGATATCGTCCAAGCGGCCGATGAAGGGAGAAATGAAGGTCGCGCCCGCTTTTGCCGCCAATAAGGCTTGGTTGGCGGCAAAACATAAAGTGACATTGACCATTTTGCCTTCTTGGCTCAGCACGCGGCAGGCTTTCAAACCATCCCATGTCAGGGGAAGCTTTACGGCGATATTGCTGGCCAATTCCGCCAGTTTGCGTCCTTCTGCGATCATTTTATCGGCGTCAGTGGCCGTGACCTCGGCGCTGACAGGACCAGATACAATGCCGCAAATTTCTTTGGTGACTTCCAAAATATCGCGACCAGATTTTTTGATCAAAGACGGGTTCGTGGTCACACCATCAACCATTCCCAGATCGTTCAACTCAATAATTTCGGAAACTTCGGCGGTATCGACAAAAAATTTCATGACGTAATCCTTGCGTGGCTAGGGTGAGGCGTGGTTTGGCTTTACTGTAAGTTTCAGCTATGGAAAACCCCAACATGGAGTAAAAAGTGCAGGCAAAAGAGTTTTTCAATGAAGGAGAGACCGTCTGCGTTCTAACGAGCCAACCCATTGACCGGCTTTTAGACTATCATGCGCCCGCAGGCGGGTGCCGGCTTCGCGCTTTTGTTGAAGTGCCGTTGGGGCCGCGAAAAGTAGTGGGCGTGATTTGGGGCGCCGGCACAGGTGATTTTGATCGCACGAAACTGCGCGCCGTCAACCGGGTGCTGGATGTGCCCTTGATGCAAGCAGAATTGCAAGAGTTCTTGATCCGCGCAGCGGATTATACGCTGACTCCGCTGAGTGCGATGTTGCAATTGGCAACCCGCGTACAGGGGTTGAGCGATCACCAGAAAACTGAAAAAATTTATCGATTGGCGGCAGAGGGGCCGGTAAAATCCACAGCGGCGCGGCTACGCGTGCGCGAAACGCTAAAAACCTATGGTGGCGCGGGGCTATCGCTCAGCGAGCTGGCCGAGGCGGCGGCTGTTTCGCCCTCGGTTATAAAAGGGTTGGTCTCTGCGGGGGCCGTGCTTGAGGATGAAATTCCGCGCGATCGCCCCTTTGCGCAGCTCAACCCAGGATTTGGCGCCAAGGCGCTGAACGAAGATCAAGACAAAGCCGTACAACAGCTGCGCGGTGCCTTAAGCCGGCAGGTCTATGGCGCCAGCTTGTTGCGCGGGGTAACCGGCTCGGGCAAGACCGAGGTTTATTTAGAGGCGGTTGCCGATATTTTGCGCGCAGGCGGTCAGGCATTGGTGTTATTGCCCGAAATCGCGCTAAGCGCTGAATTCATCAATCGGGTCGAGGCACGGTTTGGCGCACGCCCGGCGGAATGGCATTCGGGGATCACGCCGCGGGAGCGGCGCCGCTGCTGGCGGATGGTGGCGCAAAATGGTGCGCAATTGGTTGTGGGTGCCCGCTCTGCCTTATTTTTGCCTTTTCGCAACTTGCGCCTGATTATCGTCGATGAAGAACATGACATTTCCTACAAACAAGAAGATGGAGTGATTTACCATGCTCGGGATATGGCGCTTTTGCGGGCCTCTATCGCGGGGGCGCATGCCATTCTGGCCAGTGCAACGCCCAGCTTGGAAAGTTGGGTGAATGCCAGATCAGGCAAATACCAGCGCATTGATCTGCTAAAACGCTTTGGACCTGCCAAAATGCCCAAAATGCAGGCCATTGATATGCGCGTTGAAACCTTGCCCAGTGATCGATGGATTTCCCCGAGCTTGCTTGCGCAAATTAAACGTCGTTTGGAAAAAAAAGAGCAATCCTTATTGTTTATTAACCGGCGTGGCTACGCGCCGGTCACGCTTTGCCGGGCCTGTGGAGAGCAGGTTGGCTGCCCGCATTGCGACGCGCGCCTTGTTGAGCACCGGTTTTCCAGGCGGCTGATGTGCCATCAATGCGGCGAAACGCAGCCGTTGTTAGACGCATGCCCTAGCTGCTCGGTTGTGGGGCGCATGGCCGCGATTGGGCCGGGTATCGAAAGATTGGCCGATGAAATTGCAGCGCTGTGCCCCGAGGCACGCATTGCGGTTTTATCCTCGGACCTATTTGCCTCGGCGCGGGCGTTAAAAGAAAAAATCCAAGAAATTGGCGATGGCGCAGCGGATATTATCGTTGGTACACAATTGGTGGCAAAAGGTCATAATTTTCCAAATCTCACATTGGTAGGCGTGATTGACACTGATCTTGGGTTGCAGGGGTCTGATTTGCGGGCGGCGGAGCATACATTTCAAATCATGCGGCAAGTGGCTGGGCGTGCCGGCCGCGCGCAAAGGGCAGGATCTGCCTATTTGCAAACGTATCAGCCAGAGCATCCTGTGATACAAGCCATTTTAAAGGGGGATGAAGAAGCGTTCTGGAATGCGGAAGCGCAGATGCGGCAAAGCGCATTGGTCCCGCCCTTTGGCCGGCTTGTTGGCTTGGTGATCAGCGCCGTCACGCAAGAAGAGGCGTTTGAATACGCTCAGCATTTGGCGCGCAACTCTAGGCCTCTTACCGAAATTGGGGCGCAAGTTTTTGGCCCTGCGCCGGCTCCAATCGCGCGGGTGCGTGGCCGCTTTCGGGTGCGTTTGCTGATCAAAGCGGATAAAACAAGCCGGGTGCAACCGGCCCTTCGGCGCTGGCTGAAGGTAAAACCGAAAGCTGGCTTGCGGGTGCATGTCGATATTGACCCGCAAAGTTTTCTATAAGGCTGCAACCGGATATACGGTCGGCGGCCTTTGCAGGGTGTAATTTGATCTCGTCAAAGTCTTGGAAAGCCAGTAGAAAACGGGAATGCCTGATCAAGTCCCGCTTTCAGCTGCTGCGCAGCTCCCCTCATGGCGGCAACCCAAAACCCTGCTATTTGCGCTGGCTGTGGCCATGCCCTTGGCGTTTTGGGTATGGTCGGCCTTATTGAATAATTTTGTGATCGAAGTGGGCG
>OZSS01000432.1_pt1 | contig 19907 bp, 21 predicted proteins | sample 1779911 | NCBI WGS metagenome assembly OZSS01 (sample SAMEA2603589, study PRJEB24840) | metagenome | biome: Water; feature: Photic zone; material: Seawater sample | place: Mediterranean Sea | collected 2013-11-12 | depth 10 m | reverse complement strand
AGTCTGAACATTAAAAAAGCCATTGTTATCATCGCAATAGCTATAAATAAACCTTTTATTCGATTCGTTAATAATGAAAATAGAGATAAATCATAAGAAAAATATCCTCCAAAACTTCCTGTTAGAAACAAAATTATCATAGGTATCGATGCAAAACCGAATGAATAGGAAATATTTCTTAAAAATCCAACATTAAAGTAATTAAGAATTAAAAAATTTGTTCCAAATAATAAAAAGGATGCAAATAAAGTTATGGAAACCTCAGCATCAAGTGTATGCGGTAAATTTCCTTTTAAATCAAATTGTTTTTTACATTCAGATATTTGTCTTTTATTGAGCTTCAAATATCCAGTTTCAGGAATTCTTTGGGATTTATATTTTCTTAATAACCTCGCTTCAAGTGTTTCAGGCTCTTTAGTCATTATCGAAGCTAGTAATTCATCTGGTTTGAGTTTTCTAATTTTCTTATCAAGATTATCTGCCTTACCAATTCGATAAAGATCTCCAACTCTTATAAGGTAAACATATCCCGCCATTTGCAATGTAAAATTAAGGTTAGTCCTATGTAGATAATACTAAAAGAATCAAAAAAATATTATTTTTTTACAAAATGACAACAGATATTTTATATTCATTTCGTAGATGTCCATATGCAATTCGAGTTAGATGGGCATTATTAATTTGTGAAATCAAAGTAGAAATAAGAGAAGTTGATTTAAAAAATAAGCCCATCGAATTCATGAATAAATCCAGTTCAAAAACTGTTCCAATTTTAATAAAAAAAAATAATGAAGTCATAGAGGAAAGTTTAGACATCATAATCTGGGCACTTTCAGAATCAGAAAAGGAAAATATAAAGAAATTTTATAATCCCAAAAATAAAGAGGAAGAAATTCTAGAGATTATTTCTGAAAATGATCATCTGTTTAAATATCATTTAGATCGTTTTAAATATTCCGCAAGATTTAATGCTAGCGAAGAAGATTATCATTTTTTAGAAGCTACTAAATTCATAAAAAAATGGAATAAAATCCTTACAAATAACAGATGCATAATTGGAGATAAACCTTCGATTGCGGACTGGTGTATTTGGCCATTTGTAAGGCAATTTAAAATTGCTTGCGAAAGCCAAAAAAAAACAAATTACTTTGATGATCCTATAAAAGATTGGTTAGGCTATTTTGAAAAACATCAACATTTTAAAAAATTAATGCATAAATATGATCCATGGAAACCATCTAAAAAGAAAGAATATTTCCATTTTAATTAGCTTTCAAGTAATTTTCTTTTTTCAATAATTTTGGCTAATTCTAAAAAATATCCTGCTGTTCTAAATTTTCCAATATTTTTTTCTTTAAATTCAATATCACTTCTAATTTCTGCAGTTTCAGCCATAATTAAATCCAGTTCGTTAAATCCAAGACTATATAATTCTCCTAGTTCAACTTCTCTTCCAAGCAAGTGACTCCTAAACCATTTTTCTTTACTTTCTTGAGGAGGAATTTCATATGGGGTATGGGACATAAATCAAGAAAAATATATTTTTATACTAACCTAACTTCTTATTGATAACTTGTAGAAAACCTTTTGTTAAAAAAGAATGCAACCAAAATAGTAAAAAGAGTTATTAATGCACAAATCTCTGTCCAATAATCTAATCCTATTTTTGAGATCAATAATGGAGCTAATACTGTAAAAAATCCTCCTGATAAGATTAACTGAGCAAAAAGTTGCTTTGATGTAAAAATCGGAAGTGTTTTAGAAATATTTTTTGGATCAGCGAGTCTTAAAAGAAGTAGTCCAGATGCAACTACTCCAGTTGAATTTCCAAATTCTATTAAACTTCTCTCAAACCAGTATTTTTCAAATACAAAGTATGCGAAATAAGCAATACAAATTAAATTCCAAATCAAACCAAAAATAGTAAGTACCAAAATCAATCTCCAATTATCAAGAACAGTAGCAATATCTAAACTTGCCATTGCTGTAAAAATTAATAAATCTGTGGACAAGATGCCAATTTCTCTTTGAAGAAGATTAGATATAAATTCTGTATTATTGGTTTTTTCTAAGATATATCTAATCAAAAGTGATCCTATAAGAATAAGTGGGAATACAGGAAGTGATAAGATTACTTCTCTTGAGAATTCACCAAAGTAGTTTGAAATATACCTTAAAAGGTTAAGTATCAAGACCCCAAAAGAAATTGCTAACCCTACAAAGCCAAGATTTATTAATAAAATTCTCAAATCTGAAAAAATGCCTATTTTCAGATTTGGATTTTCATTATCCGTTTTATCAACGATCTGCTCTGTATCTGAAATTCCTAAAGTTCTTCCTACAAAAATAAAAAAACTACCTAATAAGGAAGAGGATAAAAGGCCCATAGTAGCCATCGCAAGACCTAAGTCTAAGCCATCTGAGAATCCAAGTTTATTAAAACTTTCTCCAATAATAGTTGCAGCACCATGCCCTCCTTCAAAACCAACCTCTATTAAACATCCCATTAAAGGATTTGTTTCCATAGAGGGCGACAATAAGTATTTGACTACTAATCCTCCTACAAGAAATTGACCAAAGCCCAATGAAAGAGCCAACAAAAACTGATTGACAATGGGTCTAATTAAACCATTAATATTTGGAATTGGCCTTCCCATCATTAATGTCGCAAACACTAGAGATAAGAGAGGAGTAGGAAAATTACTCCAGACATTTGTAGTCTCCTTAGATAAAATATTTATTAATCCATAGGGACCTATCGATATTCCTACAATTCCAGAAATAACAGCTATGGGTAATCCAAATCTTTCTAATTGAACAGCAAATTTAAATTTCCTTCCAAAAATCAAGAAAAACCCGATTACAAAAAATCCTATTAGGCTTATTGAAAGTGAATTTGAGAAAATATTTTGATTCTGTAGGAGAGAAATATTCAACTATTTTAAACTTAATACTTTTTAAATCTAATTTAATAGATAAAATTTATCAAATAAAAAAGGCCTCATTAATTGAGGCCTTTTAATATTTATTAGTGACTAAAATTTAATCTTTAAGAGTAACAGTAGCACTATCAATGTTACTGATTGCATTTGTAACTCTCTTAAAGTCAAATCCTAAGGCTCTTAGTGCGTGCCATAGATGACCTTGAATAAAGAAGAAACCAAAGTAGTAATGTACATTTGCTAACCATGCCCTTGATGTATAAACACCATCAGGAAGGTCAACAGTATCAATCCAATATGGAGAAATACTGAATTTCAATTCAAGTGGTTCACCAAAAAACTCTACAGGATAAACTGTTGTATTTGATGCGCTCCAGAAGGCAGCAATAATTGCCATCCAACCAATACCTGCTAAAGACCATGAAAGAACTGCTTCTGCAGATAGAAGACCTTTACCTTTAAATTTGGTATATTCACCAACTTGCTTTGTAGCAATGTGCCAAGCACCACCTGTAATCAAGACAAATGCAAGGAAAGCATGACCTCCCATAACATCCTCTAAATCATCTATTAGTAGAAAATCTGTTTGATGATTCCAAATCTCAGCAAGGTTTAGATCATACTCAACTTGTCTCACGGCACCAATAGCTGGATCGTAGACTCCATGAACTCTTGCCCATTCAACAAGAAGAATTACAGCGAATCCAAGAATAATTAAATGATGTCCAAGAATGAAAGTTAATTTATCTGGATTATCCCATTCAATATTGAATTTCCTTGCCTTTGCGACTTCTGATTCTTCAAGATTTCCTGGAAGAAGTAGCGAGTGAAGTAATCCACCAGCTGCAAGTACCATAGAGGAAACCAAATGAACAATAGCTATAGCTAGTACAGGTTTGGTATCTCCCATTAAAACTCCATCAGCATCAAACCCTATTCCAAGGGTGGCCAAGTGAGGAAGTGCAATAAGAGGTTGTTGACCCATTGGGACACTGGGGTCAAATCTTGATAGTTCGAAAAGAGTGAAAGCACCGGCCCAAAAAACAATTAACCCTGCATGAGCGACATGAGCAGCGATAAATTTTCCTGAGCGATTAGCTACACCTGAATTACCAGCCCACCATCCATAGGTGGTGTCTGGATTACCATAGGTTTGCATTTAGGAATTGATTAGCTTAAACGTTTTGAGAATACTTTATATTTCATCAAACGGATGAATTAATAACAAAATTGTAAAGGTTATTAATTCTAGGGACTTGTAGGAAAGCGAATTTCAATAGGATTTCCATGTGCGAAGAACATAGTTTTAATCGAAAAATTAATTAATTAAGCCAAATTTTTATTGCAATTTGAAATAAGTTCAAATTTTTATAAATCTTTTTTTGCTGACATAAACAATTTTTTGTGTAATAAAAACAAATAAATTATTGACCCATGATCTAACAATTACTAAAAAAGGGATAAGTTAACGATACTCATGACAACTTCCCAAAGAAATAATAGAAAAATTTCACTAGAAATGAAATCAGAGGGGCATTACAAAAAAGCTGCAAAGTCCTATCGCAAATCAGATCAATACATAAATATGATTAATTTATATCCAATTCTTCAAACCACTTTGATTGACGTTGAGAACGAGAATTTGGTTAATTAGTAAACTTGCTTAGAAACAATTTTTAAATCTGGTGGAGTCTTAGATTCTTTATAAATCAAGCTGCATATTGGTCATGTTTATCTTCAGAATAATATTTATCAATTATTTTTTTACACAATAATGAATTGTAAAGAGCCTCTGGATTCCAAGGTTTTTTTTGCCCATGAGGAGAGCTTCTCCAATGTATTCCAGGTTTTAAAAAACCATTCTCTCTTAGATAGGAAAGTTTTATTTCAGTTATGCCTAAATTTTCAGCAGCATAATTAGATGAGTGCCATATATTTCCTAACATTGATTAATTAAATATTATTAATCCTTAATAACGTTAATTTTATTACTTTGAAAGGGGAGAAAAGTTTTAAATAATTATTTGATTATTAAGAATATAGTTTTTATGGATATTTTTGACTTTTTTTATTTCAAATTAAGTGATATTAAATAAAGAATCATTTCTAACAAAGATTTTTTCAATGCCTTCTTTTGAATTATTACTTAATTTGTAATCTGAATAATCTTTAGTGATCGCTTCACTTTTAGGAAGATTTAGCCATCCTTCATTCCAATCCCCACTATTTAATAATTCCTCATTTGAGATTTTTAAACTTATTTCTACATCAACAACTGAAACCATCAAAAAATTAATTTGATCTTGCTCATTAATTTTATTTACTAAAACAAAATGTCTTAATCCATTAATAGATTCATTAGAAGTCCAGTAATTTTCCAAGAATATTAAAAACTTATAAACTTTTTTTAATCATTTTTTGAAATACTTTTATATTCTTTTCTAATTTCTTCTAATAAAGTTTTCCTTTTTTTTAAGTATGAATTAGATTCGTTTTTTGATAAATCAAATCTTTCTTTTTTTGTCAAATTCATCCACTTATACAAATTACTTTTGTTGAATTTGATATCTTTATTTTTTTTAAAAGCTTTTTTATATTTATAAAATTTTAAAAATATAAATGAAAACATAATTAATAAAGAGACTAATAAAATAATTTTCAATATTCTAAAGGTTTCTATCCAAAATTAAATTACTTTTTACCCACTTTTCTAATTTTAAATTATCTTCAATTAATATAGTTTCTTCTTTATTTTCTGAATTATCATTGTTAAAGAGCCTAATAACAAATACATTTTTTTCTGCTTCATCATCTCCAATTACAATAATACTTTTTGATTTTAATTTATTAGCTTTTTTAAATTGCTTTGAAAACGATGCTCCACTAAGATCTAATTCTATTATCAAATCATAATTTCTTAGTTTTCTGGATAATTCCATTGCCAATATTTCAGCATGTATGCCTTTATTTACAATATAAACATCTGTTTCTCTACTTCCTTCAAGCTCGTTACCACATAATAGTATTAGTCTTTCTAATCCAATTGCAAATCCAATTGCTGGGGTTTCTGTTCCCCCCATTTGACTAATCAAACTATCGTATCTTCCTCCTCCGCAAACTGTAGCTTGAGAACCTAATGCTCCGCTGGTAATTTCAAAAGCAGTATGTGTGTAATAGTCTAAACCTCTTACTAAATTGGAATTTTCGATAAACGGTATTTTTAGAAGCTTTAATTTTTCTTTAATAATTAAATATCTCTCGAGACTTTTTTCAGACAAAAAGTCAAATAATTTGGGAGCACCTTCAAGAATTTGTTTTGTTTGAACATTCTTAGTATCTAAAATTCTCAAAGGATTCTTATCTATTCTCTTTTGAGAATCCAAATCTAAAGAGTTTTTATTAACCTCTAACCATTTTAAAAATGCCTTTTGAAAATTTGACCTATCAATATGATCCCCTAAGGTATTAATTTCAAGATTAAGTTCTTTTATTCCTAATTTCTCCAAAATATCCCAAGCCAAAGTAATAATTTCAATATCACTACTTACAGACTCATAACCGATAAATTCAACTCCTAACTGATGAAATTGCCTTTGTCTTCCTGCTTGTGGTCTCTCATATCTAAACATAGGTCCCATGTACCAAAGTTTCTGAGAAGGTTTAGTTGATATTCCATGTTGTATTAATGCTCTTGCGACTGAGGCAGTACCTTCTGGTCTTAATGTACAAGACCTTTCACCTCTATCTAAAAATGTATACATCTCTTTGCTAACAACATCGGTCCCTTCACCAATACCACGCATAAATAATTCAGTCATTTCTAGTATTGGAGTCCTAATTTCCTTGATAGAAGACCTAAAAAGTTGTTCTATTATTATTTTCTCGACATTTTGCCACTTTATTAACTGATCAGGTAAAAGATCAACAGTTCCTCTAAGATTTTTAAAGTTATTCAAAGTTCTAATTAATAATTCAAAATTTTTTAATTTAAATTGAAATTAAATTTTGCTGAAATTCTTTATGTCATAATTTAATCTAACATTCATACAAAATATTGGGAATAACTAATAAGGAAGAGAGTCAGCATTGTGGAACAAAACCAAAAAAATTTGCCTTCGGAATTGCTCCCTTAGGTATCGTTTCTATTGGAATAGTACCAATGGGTGTTATTAGTATTGGGGTAGTGCCAATGGGTGTTTTTTCTTTTGGGGCTGTTGCTATGGGAATAGTAAATTTATCAGTAGTTGGTATGGGAATAATTTCTGCTGGAATAACCACTATGGGATTATGGGAATATTCTCCTAAATCACATAGTCATGATATTCACATTCCCACTGAGAAGGCTTCAAAAATCAAAAAAGAGACCATGATGCCTTTCCTTTATAAAACAAAAGAGGAAGCTGAAAAAGCAGCGTCAGAATATGGATGTATCGGCGCGCATAAAATGGGTAAAAAATGGATGCCCTGTAAAATGCACTAAAGATATTTCAAGTTTAAAAAGCTGAAATATTAATCCAATATCTGCACTTTAAAATCAAGACTATTTGCCTCTTCGACTGTTAATTTTTTAGCCCAAGCACCTTGCTTAGGATTATTCCATAGGAATCCTGCCTTCTTTGCTAATGATCTGTCTTCATAACTCACCAATGCTTTATATAAAAATCTTGGTTCAGTCGCTTTACTAAGAAGTTCTTCTAAATTCTCACATTTTTTGAAAACCTCCGAAATATAGAAGCAATCTGATAATGCTCGATGTAAGCTCCAAACTGGTATTGAAAAAGAAAGTGCAAGATCAGTAACTGATGGTCTATTTTTTAAGTTTTTTTGAAATGACCAATTAATATCCTCTAAACTACAAATCCATTTTTTTTCGAGCTTGGGCAATCTACCCTTTCCAAACCATTTTTTGTCAAATTCAACATTATGAGCAACTATTAAATCTGAACAATCCACAAGTTTTAAAAAGAAATTCAAGCCGTCCTCCCAAGGTTGTTTAATATTAGTAACTTCTGCAGATATCCCATTAACATGTTCAGCTTCATTTGAACTTACTGGGAATAAGAACGAAACCTGAGAGAGGACAGATTTAGAATTTACATTAAATAAAATGCAACCTACCTCAATAATTTCATCTTTATTTTCATCTAAGCCAGTTGTCTCAGTATCAAGAATTAAAATGTTTTCTATTGATTGATTTTGATTATTATTTTTAGAGCTTAAGATTGATTTATTTAAAAAATTTGGTTTCTCATTATCATTATTTTTGATTTCATTATTAAGAAAATCCAATTGATTAATCTTTTTTTTGTTTGGTAGTTCCAATTATCAAAAAATATCTATTATATTTTGACGCATTTGATATTATTTTCTTTTAAATTAATAATAATTAAACAATCAACGTAAAAAAACTAAATCTTATTAGAAATAAACCTAATAGTTTGAATATAAAATATTTAAATGACTTTTACAAAATATCAATTTAATAATTACTGTTATTGGCCTTCAAATCCAAAAAAAATTATAGAATTTATTGGAGGTAGTTATTTAGCATCTAAACCAGATTTAACTTACAAAAGATTTATAAAAAGCTTAATAGATAAAAACTATGCGGTACATGCATACAAATACACGCCTCAATTTGATCATCAAGAACTGGCAATAAGAGCATGGAAAGATTTTAAAAGTTGTCAAAGATCCTTATCAAAAAGAATAGGAACATCAATTCCTTCAATAAGAATTGGACATAGCCTTGGTTGTAAACTTCATTTAATTTCTCCAGATGGAGGTAGGAATTGCGAAAAATTCATATCAATAAGTTTTAATAACTTTAGTGCTAAAAGATCTATACCATTTTTAAAAAAGATTTCTCAAAAATTAGAATTCAATAGTGAATTCAGCCCAAGCCCAGAAAGAACATTTGGAATAATTAAAAAAACTTATAATCAAAAAAATAATTTTCTAATAAAATTTAACTCAGATGAATTAGATCAAACAGATAAATTACTTTCTTGTCTTAGAGGAAGAAAAGAAGATAACTCCAAAGGAATAAAGCTTAAGGGAACTCATACTATTATCGCTAGCGCAGGACTAAGAGAAAATTTTTTAGGTGATTGGGCTGATGATGATTTTAAAAGAAATACAATCAAACAAATATCTGATTTAATTGATAAATCAATTTAAGATATTTCCTTTAATTTTTCTAAAACAGAACTATCTTCAAGGGTACTAATATCTCCACTTATTTTTTCGCCTTCTGCCAAAGATCTCAAAATTCTTCTCATTATTTTTCCACTACGAGTTTTTGGAAGAGAATCTGAAATTATTATTTTTTCTGGTTTAGCAATAATTCCAATTTCATTAACTACATGTTTCTTTAACTCTTTAACTAATTCTGGAGAACTATTTATATCTTTTTCTAAAGATATAAATGCAACAATAACCTCACCTTTTAAATCATCTTTCCTCCCGACAACAGCAGCTTCCGCAACTGATTTATGGCTTACTAATGCGGACTCTATTTCCATAGTTCCCAAACGATGCCCTGAAACACTTATAACATCATCGACTCTTCCCATAATCCAAATATATCCATCATTATCAATCCGAGCCCCATCTCCAGCGAAATAAACATTTTTTTCACCTTTAAAAGAAATATATTCCCAATAACTGTCTAAATATCTTTGAGAGTTTTCATGAATTGTACGCATCATTCCAGGCCAAGGTTTTTTAACAATCAAATATCCACCCTCATTTTCCGCCACCTTTTCTCCATTTTTATCTACAACTTCAACCTCGATTCCAGGCAAAGAGAATGTTGCGGAACCTGGCTTTGTAGCAACAGCTCCTGGCAAGGGACTTATCATCACACCACCAGTTTCAGTTTGCCACCATGTATCTACTATTGGACACTTATTATCACCAATTACCTCTCGATACCACATCCATGCTTCAGGATTAATCGGTTCGCCCACTGTTCCCAAAAGTCTCAAAGATCTTAAATCGTATTGGTCAGGGATTTCACGTCCAGATTTCATAAATGATCTTATGGCTGTTGGCGCTGTATAGAAAATAGAAACTTTGTATTTTTGAATAATCTCCCAAAAAGCTCCTAAGTTAGATGCTCTTGGAACACCCTCAAACATAAGAGTTGTTGCTCCATTGGATAAAGGTCCATAGACTATATAACTATGACCAGTAATCCACCCAACATCTGCTGTACACCAATAGACATCATCATCTTTTATGTCAAAAATCCACTTGAATGTTAGGTGAGACCAGAGATTATAACCAGCAGTAGTATGAACAACACCCTTCGGTTTACCAGTGGATCCTGAAGTATACAAGACAAATAATCTATCTTCGCTATTCATAATTTCAGGTTCACACCAATCTTTTTGATCTTTTAATAATTCGTGCCACCAAAAATCCCTATTGTTTACCATCGAAATATCTTTTTTAGTTCTTTGAACAACAATAACTTTTTCAACAATCTTATTTGCCCCACTTTCAATTGCCGCATCAACAGCTTTCTTAAGCTCAATTACCTTATCTTTTCTAAAACCACCATCTGCCGTTATAACAAATCTGGCATTTCCATCAATCAATCTATCTTTTAACGACTCAGAGGAGAAACCTCCAAAAACTACTGAATGAGGTGCTCCAATTCTTGCGCAAGCGAGCATAGCAACCATCGCCTCAGGAATCATTGGCATATAAATACATACCAAATCACCTTTTTTTATTCCTAAAGATTTCAAAGCATTTGAAGCTTTGCATACTTCTTTGAGAAGTTCTTGATACGTATATTTCTTGTTATCTCCTGGCTCGCCTTCCCATACAAGCGCTGTTTTATTCCCAATTCCGTTTTTGATATGTCTATCTAAGCAGTTATAAGTGATATTCAACTTACCTTCCTTAAACCATTTAAAAAAGGGAGCATTTTCTCGGTCTAAAACAGTCTGAAATGGTTCGAACCAATCAATTTCCGAATTTGCAAAAGATTCCCAGAATTTTGTTGGGTTCTCTAAAGATTGTTTTTTTAAACTTTGTAATTCCTCAAAACTTTTTATATTTGATAAATCTGAGAATTCTTTTGAAGGGGGGAAGAGTCTATTTTCTTCAAGAATATTGTTGATTGAATGTTTCTTATCTAATGTCATTAGATGAATCTAGTCAAAATTTATTAATTCAAGTTAATTATAATTTCCAAAAAATTATAATGTATTTTTAACTACAAAAATTTATTTTTTGATAAATCTAGTAAAGACGACTAAGTACAAATTCGGGTAAAGCCAACAAAGCCCTCTTATATTCTGATTCAGGAAGCCATAACAATGCTTCTTTTGAATGGAGAGCAAAATCTTCAGCTAATTTTCTAGAACGTTTTATGGCTTGAGAGTTCATAACAATATTCAAAGCATTATTTAAATCTTCCTTTTCTACAAGTTCTCTATTTATCAGAACAGACAAATTTTCATTTTCTTCTAGAGCATATAAAACTGGAGCAGTTAGATAACCACTCGCAAGATCGCTTACAGCTGGTTTACCCAATTGTTTATCATTACCAGTGAAATCAAGAATATCATCGACAACCTGAAAAGCTAATCCGATATTCTTTCCAAATTCGTATAAGTGATTCAGTTGTTCATCTTCTAAATTATTTAAAACTCCAGCTGCCTTTGTACTATTTGCAATCAGTGAAGCTGTTTTACAGTAGCTTTTATTTATATATTTAGAAAAAGTTTGTGCCGAATCGAATCTATTTAGATTTTGTTTTATTTCACCTTCTGCTAAATCCATTATTACTCTACTAAGAAGTTTAACTACTTTTACATTATCTAAGTTTGCTAAATGCCAACTAGCTTGAGCAAATAAAAAATCCCCAGCTAGTACAGCAACTCTCGTATTAAACCTGCTATGAACAGTATCAACACCTCTTCTTGTGGATGCTTCATCTACAACATCGTCATGAACTAATGATGCTGTATGAATCATTTCAGTAATCTCTGCAAGTCTTTTATGTTTGGTTGTCAAAGTAAAGTCCTGAGAAATAGCTTTTGAAATCAATAAAACTATCCCAGGTCTTAACCTTTTTCCTCCGGCACTAAATAAATGTTCAGCGGCTGCTTGAAGAATTGGATGACCAGCACCGATTAAATTTTTCAGTTCGAAAATAAGATCATCAAGATCATTTTCAACTGGTTGTAGAAGTTCTGTTACTGTATTCATATTTGACCTCCTACATATACTAAAGAATCAATCATTGCTTCGGAGGTTAACCAACTTAATTTCTTTATTAATTTCCAACCAATATTTTACTTTTTTAGAAAAATCTTCACTGTTTTGGGTGACAAAAAATTTAATATTATCGTTGGAAGTACTCTCATAACAAGAACTTTTTGGAATCAAAAATGAATTATTAAAGTTATTTACTAAAGCAACTGAGGGATCAATAATTCTAATATTTGCATGCATTTTACTTTTTAAAACGTCATAAATTAAAGGATAATGACTACATCCCAGTATTATCTCTTCAATATTTTCTCTTAATAAAGGATTAATATATAAATCGGATAGATAATTTAATTTATTTAAGTCTAAGTTTGTTTTTTCTATTTCTCTAACAAATTCAGGACATGCTTGTTGGAATACTTTTACATTTTCTCTCTTTGATTCAATTATTTTTTTATAATATGATGTTTTAATAGTTGCAGGAGTTGCCAAAACACCAATATATTTTTTAGTTACTATTTCTGAAACTGAATTAATTAGATCAAAACAAGGGATTTGTAAGTTATTTTCTAAAATATCTAAGGCACAAGCATTTGTAGTATTACAAGCTATTAGTAATGCATCCAAATTTTTATCCTTAAACCAATTACAAATATCCTTTGCGATAAATCTTATTTGTTCAATATTTTTATTTCCATACGGAACTCTCTTTGTATCTGCCAAATAAAAAACCTCAATATCCTCACGGGTTTTTATTAAATTACCAAGGATCGTAAATCCTCCTATACCACTGTCAAATATTCCTATTTTAAGTTTCACTATATCCTAGAGAGATATTCAAGAATACCCTTTGTGATTGCATAAGCTATTCTTTCACGATGGATAGATTTTTCTAGCCTTCTAGCATCTAACCTTCCTGTTAAAAATCCTATTTCTACAAGTACTGCTGGCATTCTGGTATTTTTAATAACGAAATATCTACCTTGTCTCACTCCTCTATCTGGACTTCCAGGAGAAACTTTAAGTATTTGTTTTTGAATTTTTTTTGCCAATAGTCGTCCTCTCCATCCGCTGTAATAAAAAGTTTCTAACCCGTTAATATCTCTTCTTTTACCTCTTGAAGCATTCGCATGAATACTTACAAAAATATCAGCATCAGTTTTATTAGCTATTGAGACTCTTGGAGGTAAATCTAAATCAATTTCATTATTTCTAGTTAATTTAACCATCACCCCTTTCTCGGATAATAATTTTTTTACTCGTTTAGAAACATCAAGTACCACATCTGTTTCTCTTAGCCCTCCTATCCCGATCGATCCTGAATCTGGCCCCCCATGTCCAGGGTCAATAACAACATAAAACTTATTACGCTTGATATCCGGCAATTGCAAAAACTTATAATTTTCTCTCCTTGAGTGAATTAGCTTTTGATTAGCCTTAGGATTGTTAGATGATTTACCGACAAGACCTTCACCTATTGTCTGAAAAGATTTTCTTGGTAAAGAAAATAATTTAATTTTCCATCTATTTTTATCAATAGCAACTAACCTCCAATTAAGAGGTTTTAAATTATTATTTTCCGAAAATTCGATAACTAATCTGGTTTTACCTTTATTTGGTTTACCTAATCTAATTTCTTTTATAGGACCATTTCCCTCTATAGTTCTTGGACTTTTTAGTTCTCCAGGGAAATCTATCCAAAATCTATCCCCAAAAACATTCCCTCCTTTTTGAAAGTAGGCCTTTAATTTTGAATTTGATTTAGTTCTTAATTCTAAAATCCCATTAGAATTCAAGATCCAAGCAGCTAGTGCACTAGATGATTTTGCTGGGGAAATACTTGAATTTAAAAGTAAGAAAATTGATAAGCAACGAAAAAGTTTATTAAAAAAAAACTTTGGCATCATTTTGCGAACATTTTAGTTTTTCTATGTTTTAAGCTTGGCATCTGCTCTCTTATCTTTTTCACTCTCTCTTTATCTGCAGGGGCAATTGCTGCTCCTTGTGTTTTTCCTGCATCAGACAAAACAGTCCCCCAAGGGTCTATAACCATGGCATGCCCATGACTTTGTCTTCTCCCATAGTGAATACCTGTTTGAGCAGGTGCTACTACATAAGCTGTATTTTCTATCGCTCTTGCTTGAAGTAAAATTTGCCAATGATCTTTTCCAGTAAAAGCTGTAAATGCGGCAGGAATCATTATGAGTTCAGCACCTTTCGAAGAAAGGTGCCTATAAAGTTCAGGAAATCTAACATCGTAACAAATAGATAATCCTATCTTGCAAAGGCCTGGAACATCAATAACTGGAGGATGTTCCTCCCCAGACAAAATAGTTGATGATTCTTTATAAAGGTTACCATCAGGTAAATCAACATCAAAAAGATGAATTTTGTCATATTTTGCTAGAATCTGACCATCTTTGCCAAAAAGCGCTGATCTATTGAAAGTATGACGATCATCTCCAGCGGGGACGGGATAACCTCCTCCTAAGAGAAAAACTTGATATCTCTGAGACATCGTTTTTAGGAAATTAGTACACTTTGTTGATAATTCAGAAGCCATTCTAAGTTTTTCATTATCTTCACCCAAAAATGCAAAATTCTCTGGCAATCCTATTAGTTCTGAACCTCTTCTAGAGGCTAATTCAATCTGCTCCTCAGCCTCAGCAAAATTTGCTTCAACATTAGAAGTACTCGTAATTTGTAAGGCGGCAACTAAAAAATCAGTCAAGGTTATGCTCCTAGAAAATAAATTCGCGAATTATGAGGCACGAATTACACCTCTTTCAACTTGAATAGGAACAATATCTAAACAATCAAGTTCAGAACAACACTTAAAATCATCTTCATAATCACCAAGACTTGTCAATCTTTTGCCGTGAGTTGCTGTCTTTAAACATTTTTGGATATCATTCTTCCAAACATTCCAAAGTGCTAATGAAGCTTGCAATTCATCATTTAAAATATTCACTTCAGAATTAAAATTTTCTTTAATATAAAGTGCGAGTGCACCTGCTGCTAAAGAATCCTCTAGAGAATAAGACCCTTCCCATCCACTACCTAATATGAGAACGTTTTTTTTATTTAAAGATATTATCCTTTCAGCAACTGCTTTTCTATTTGGAAGGGCCATTGCAAACAAATATTCTACGTTTTGAACTTTTTTCAGTGATTTGGTACCATTTGTCGTGCTCATAAATAATCTTTTACCTTGAACAGTCTCTTCGGTTACAGATAATGGGGAGTTACCTAAATCAAAACCATCAATCATTTTTCCACCTCTTTCTGCAAGCATTAGTCTTTTATTACCGTCCCACTTTTTAGCGGTTTTTTTTAATAACTCTAAATCAGAAAAAACTTGAATTGAATCTGCCCCGTTTTTCAATGCCCAAGAAATTGTTGTTGTTGCTCTTAAAACATCAATAACTACAGCTATATCAGAATCTGTTTCTGGAACATCATCTGCGACATGGTAATAAGAAAGATTAATAATAAGTTGCCATTCTACGATTATTATAGAAAACAGTTACTTAACTTTTAATATTTTTTTTTAAAAACAAACTTATTGATATTATGTACCTATGAAAAAATCTATAGAAATTAAACCAACTTATTAATTTGAATACTAATCATGTCCGCACCGTTAAAGGTGGAGGAAGTTTACAAGGAACAATAAAAGTACCTGGAGATAAGTCAATCTCGCATAGATCTTTGATAATAGGAAGTATTGCAGAAGGTGAAACAAACATAGAAGGATTTTTATATTCTGAAGACCCGCTTTCAACAGCAGATTGTCTTAGAAAATTGGGTGTAAATATTCCTGAAATAAAAAAGAATCAACCATTTACCATAAAAGGTTTAGGTATTGATGGTTTTAAAGAACCTGAAGAAATTCTTGATTGCGGAAATTCAGGCACCACAATGAGGTTATTAATGGGTCTTTTGGCGGGACAAGAAGGTAGTAATTTTATCTTGACTGGAGACAAGTCTCTTAATGAAAGACCAATGGGAAGAGTCAGCAAGCCATTATCACTTATGGGAGGCAAAATTCACGGCAGAAAAAATGGGTCAAAAGCTCCTATTTCTATTACTGGGAATAAACTAAAAGGTTGTGTAATTGGAACTCCAGTAGCAAGTGCTCAAGTTAAATCTGCGATATTATTAGCAGGGTTAAATGCCTCAGGAACTACTTCAGTTATTGAGCCTGCGTCCTCGAGAGATCATACTGAAAGAATGCTTAAAGCATTTGGGGCTGACATAAATATAAGAGGAGAATTAGGAAGAAATGTAGTAATAAAATCAGGTAATAATTTGACAGGTCAAAATATATTGATTCCAGGAGACATTAGCTCTGCAGCTTTCTGGATGATTGCTGCATCAATAGTGCCAGAATCTGAAATTGTTATTAAAAATGTAGGGCTAAATCCAACGAGAACAGGGATATTGAATGTAATGGATGAAATGGGATGCAATTATAAAATTTTAGACAAATCTACAATTGCAGGAGAACCCATAGGTTCTATAAATGTAAAATATGCAAGTAATTTAAAACCTTTTAAAGTGGAAGGAGATATTCTTCCAAAACTTATAGATGAGATTCCAATCCTTACAGTAGCTGCTTGTTTTTGTAGTGGAGTTTCAGAAATTAAAGATGCAAAAGAATTAAGAGTTAAAGAAACAGACCGATTAAAAGTTATGGCAACCCAATTAAAAAAATTTGGTGCGAATATTTTAGAAAAGGAAGATGGTTTAATAATTAATGGTGATTCTAAGTTTCATTCTGCTGAAGTTGATAGTGAAACTGATCATCGTGTATCAATGAGCCTTGCTATAGCTTCACTTTTAGCTAAAGGCTCCTCAAATATTGCAAGAGCAGAGGCTTCTAGAGTTTCCTATCCAACTTTTTGGGACGATCTAGAAAAACTAATTAATTGATCCGAGAGAATTCTTGTCAGAATTAAAAGAGGTTTTAACTAAAGATGGGAGCATTACACTAAGGAGTCATATTTTTCAAGAGAATTTTCATAGTCTAGAAGGGGCTTTAAAAGAAACTGAAATTAAATTCATAAATCCATCTGATTTAAAAAGATTTAACGATAAGTCTTTGAACGTTTTAGATATCTGCTTCGGTCTAGGATACAATTCTGCTTCATTATTTAATAACCTAATTAGACAAAATTCTTTTATAAATTGGTATGCTTTAGAAATTGATAAAAAGCCTTTAGATTATTTCTTAGGAAATAAATCATTTCAAAAGTTATGGCATCCAAAAGTTTTTAAGATATTTAAAGCTTTATCAAAGAATTCTAAATATAAAGATCAATTTTTTGAATGTAACATTTTATGGGGCGATGCAAGGGAAAAAATAAAAAATATTCCTACAAATATTAAATTCGATTTAATTTATTTAGATGGGTTTTCTCCTCAAAAATGTCCTCAAGTTTGGTCAGTTGAATTTCTAGCAAAAGTGACTCAAAAACTTAAGCCTAAAGGATATTTAATAACCTACTCTTGTTCAGCTGCGATAAGAAAAACATTAAAAGATTTTGGTTTGAAAATTTTTAATATTAAGCCAAATTTAGAATCTAAAAATTTATGGAGTAACGGGACAATCGCTGTAAAAATTATTGACGAAAAGGTTTTACAAAATAATTTATATTTTAAAAAGTTATCGTCTATGGAAGAGGAACACTTATTGACTAAAGCAAGTATCCCGTATCGCGATCCTACTCTAAGTTCAGATCCAAAAGATATTATTCAAAGAAGAGTCAAGGAACAATTTTTATCTAATCTAAAGACTTCAAAAAAATGGAGAGATAAATGGGGAATGACGAAATAGAAGTTAAACAGTAAAATTTAAATTAAAATATCTAAATAAATATGTTAACTGTTGCGATATTAGCTGCAGGTAAGGGTACTAGGATGGCGAGCTCAGTGCCTAAAGTCTTACATAAATTATCTGGAAAAACTCTCCTTCAAAGAGTTATCAACTCTTGTAATGAATTAAAACCATATAAAATATTTATAATAGTAGGTCACAAATCAAAGGAGGTTGAAGATTCGGTACTTAAAAATAAAAATATTCACTTTATTGTTCAAAATCCGCAAAAAGGAACAGGTCATGCTATTCAAGTTCTCTCTCAGCAAGTAAAAAAACATGAAGGGAAATTGATGGTTCTAAATGGGGATGTACCACTTATCAAATCCGAAACTTTGAAAGATCTTATTAAATATCATGACTCAAAAAAAGCCGATGTTTCCTTAATAACTTCTAGAAAAAAAGATCCTTATGGCTATGGAAGAGTATTTACTGAAAATAATTTAATTGAAAAGATAGTCGAAGAAAAAGATTGCACTAAACATGAACGTACTAATGTATTAACGAATGCGGGAATTTACTGCTTTAGTTGGAAAAGTTTATCAAAGATAATTAATACTTTAAAAAGTAACAATAAACAAAAAGAAATCTATTTAACTGACACTATTACCTTACTAAAAAATTCCTATAGCTTTGAAGTTGAAGACAATGGAGAACTTCAAGGAATTAATAATAGAGTTCAATTATCAGAATGCGAAGAAACTCTTCAAACCTTAATTAAAAAGAAACATATGCTTGGAGGAGTAACTATTATTAATCCAGCGAGTTGCACAATAAGTGAAGAGTCAATAATAGGTCTAGATGTAATAATCGAAGCAAATACTCATATAAGAGGAAATTCTAAAATTTCTAATAACTGTAAAATTGGCCCAAATTCTTTTATAAAAGATACGATAATTAATGATAATTGCGAAATTATAAATTCAACGATTTTTAATTCCAAAATAATGGACCATGTAAAAATTGGTCCTTACAGTCATATTAGACCTAATTGTGAAATTTCTTCTCACGGCAAAATTGGTAATTTTGTTGAGATAAAAAATAGCAAACTAGATGAGGAAGTTAAGGTTAATCATCTTAGTTATATTGGAGATTCTAAAGTTGGCAAATATACCAATATAGGAGCAGGAACTATTACAGCAAATTTTGATGGCACCAAAAAATATCAAACTAATATTGGTAAAAACTCCAGTATTGGAGCCAATACAGTTTTAATAGCCCCTATTAATCTTGGTGACTCAGTAACTACTGGAGCAGGCTCAGTAATTACTAAAGATTCTCAAAATAATTCCTTAGCTATTGCGAGAAGCAAACAAGTAAATATTGAAAATTGGAAAAAAAACAAATCCTAAAATTAATCAATTGATTTAATAACTTTTTCAAGCTTCCAACAACGGCTACCTTTAATAAGGATGAAATCGCCCTTTTTTGTATATTTATTTATAGTTTCACCAACTTTGTTTATCTCATTAAGGAATAAAAATTTAGTACTCTTTTTTAAATAATCTGCATAATAGATTTCTTCATTTTTATCACAAATAAAAATACATTTTTTTATGTCTGATCTATTTATAAAGTCAAAAAGATACTTATGATATTTTTTACTTTTATTACCTAATTCCTGCATACTACCAAATATTAAAAAATGATTATTTGGATTATCTAATAAATTATCAATACATGCTTTTACTGATTCTGGGGAAGCGTTATAGGTTTCATCATATATTGTTGTCTTGGTTGATTTCAGGATTTTATTCCTTCCGTTTAAACTGACAAAATCAAATCTGTTAGTATTTTTGAATTCTATTCCGAGCTCTTTTGCAACCGCATACACAAATAAGAAATTAAATGCATTG
>OZSS01000431.1_pt1 | contig 19926 bp, 16 predicted proteins | sample 1779911 | NCBI WGS metagenome assembly OZSS01 (sample SAMEA2603589, study PRJEB24840) | metagenome | biome: Water; feature: Photic zone; material: Seawater sample | place: Mediterranean Sea | collected 2013-11-12 | depth 10 m | reverse complement strand
GTGTTGGAGCATGCCTCGGTTCATTGATCGAGGCTTTGGAGCAAGCCGGACTTGGTTTTTCCATCGACCGAAAGAAGGATCATCTTCTTATGACTCCATTGAGGGTGGGACTTGTAGCCAAGTACCCAGAAGTTTCTTCTTCTTCAGACAGGGTCATGGTGGAGGATATGCTTAAAAATGAGTTGGAGGTCTTTCACGATGAGCGCAAGGAGGATGAGCTTTTCGCTGAACCGGCCCGGACCTTCGCCTCTGCGGTTATTTTCTCTCCGAAAAAGTTTTTGTCCCTTCCACTCGAGCCTGATGAAGCTAGGATGAGGTCTTATTTCGAACGAAATCGCTTTGAATTCGAAAGCCCTCTCCCTCCTCCCTTGGATGCCGATGGAGCCAAAGGACCTGTGGGTCCAACAGATTCGAATGGTTCGGTTGAGGCAGGCACTCTTGCCTTGGTGGATCTCAATGCGAGTGACCTCAACCAAACAGTCGCCCAAGAGATCAGCTTTGAGGATGTGAAAGAACAGGTTCGTCAAAGGATTTTAGACGGAGATCGAATTGATGCTGAAAGGGAAGCGGAGGACTTGGCGAAGGAGAAAGCCCTTGCTTTGCTTGATTCATTGAACGAGTTGGGCGATCGACTTCGAACAAAGTACAGTTCTTATGGTCAAAGAAGGAATTCCCCTGAAATTAAGGAATTGCTTGCCGGCGAAGACGCAACTGTTCGCCCCATCACCTTTTCCCAATCGGAGATGGTTGTTCAGGGGCGTGTGCTTGGGTTGGAGAGAAGGGAGAGCGAGAAAAGAACGAATCGGGAGCCTCTTGCCGAAGTTGCCGGTTTGAACGAGCGAATCTTTTTCACCCGATCGATCCGTAAGTCAAGAGATGGTTTCGTGGTTTTTGTGCTGGATCGAAAGACCGAGCAATCGCCCGGTTCTTTTGCCCGAGCTTCTTTTTCTTCCTTATATCGTGAGTTTGCCGATAAGCGAAAGTCGGATGCCTTTTCAGATCGGACCGAGCTTGTTCTCCAATCCTTGCGTGAGGGAAATGAAAGTGCCTATGGGGCGGGACATTTGATCAGTGTGAATGCTAAGGATGGAGCGGGTCTGCGGGCATCCTATGATTCCCAATCTCGATCCATTACCGGACGGTTGACCCAGCTGGAGTCCGAGCGCGAAGAAATTACCAATGCGGATAGGGATTCCAATGCCACGGCTTCTCAAATCGAACGCAAAAAGGAAATTGATCTCGCCATTGAGGAACTTCGGGATGAGCAATCTGAATTGAACCAGGAAAGAGTGCTTGCGGTGCGATTGGCGGAAGCTTGTTCGGGCTTGGAGGCAAATGCTCAGTGGACTGAGCTCGAAAGGACCGGAGAGGAAGCCATTTTCGTCCGCTTAAGAGGAGTCTATTCCATGCGGTCCAAGAATACCGAATTCAGCGAGACGACTGATCGTGTCTCCGATTTGGAGTTAGCCAGAGCGGAGAGGAGTAGGGATCAAATCCTTAAATCTCTTCACGGTCTCGCGAAGTAAGGCTGGACTATTCTTTAGCTCGGGAGTTTCTGCCAGGCGAGAAAGTATTCCTTGTTACCATCCGTTCCTGCGGGTGAAGCCTCAAGCTTGTGTAGGAGTTTGCCCTCGGGCAATTTCTCTTCAGCAAAAGTGATGATCTCATTTAGAACTCGTTTTCTGATCTTATCGTCTCTGATGATGCCACGTGTTTGATCGGCTTCTTCCTTTTTACATTCGAATTGCGGTTTAACCAACGAAATCAGAATCCCACCGTTTTTTACGAAACCCCAAGCCGAGCTAAGCACTTTTCGTAAGGAGATAAAGGAAAGGTCCATAACCACAAGGGAAAAGGGAGCTCCTTCAAACTGAGTCGCATTCAGATGCCGAAGGTTGGTTTTTTCAAAGTTGGTTACCCGGGAGTCCGTTCTAAGTTTGTAATGAAGTTGACCGTGTCCGACATCGATGCAGGTGGCTTGGCTTGCACCCTTTTGTAACAGACAGTCCGTGAAGCCTCCGGTTGATGCTCCGAGATCAAGAATGGGACAGGATGGCACGGCGATTTGTGATTCGTGAAGAAAATTCTCCATTTTCAATCCACCTCTTCCCACATAAGGCATGGGTCGCTCAAGGGAAATTGGGGCGTTGGTCGGGATGATTTTGGCGGCCTTATCCAATTTTTCGGTTCCTAACCTTACTTGCCCTGCCAAAATAAAGGCTTTGGCTTGGCTTCTACTCTCGCAAAGGCCTTGAAGGACCAACACTTCATCCACTCGAGCCTTTTCCGTATTATTCATCTTTGAGCAACTAAAAGAGTTCCTTGAGGCCATGCAAGCAATGTTTGTTTTCCGCTGAATTTGTTAACTGAAAATTAAAAAAATAAAAAAAACTTGACCATGGTGGGTTAAAATGGCAAGAAATGGTTAGGAATGGAAATTTATGGATAGTTGGGGATAAAGCGTGTCGGAAGTAAGTACAACTTTCTTCGTTGGGGAATTCACTCATGCCCTGGATTCCAAGGGTCGGGTTACCATTCCCTCAAAGTGGAGGATCTCTGGCGGAGATAATACCTACCTGGCTTTACCGAACCCCGGGGGGTACATTACCGTCTATCCACCCAAAATGGTTGCGCGTCTTGAGGAGAAGGTTGCTGAGGCAAGTCTCAGCGACACGCGAGCCCAGGCTTTGCTTATGGAGTTATTTTCAAAGGCTCATTCCTTTGGTTGTGATAAGCAGGGTAGGATTAATTTGAACGACAAACTTTTGGAGCATGCAGGAATTAAGGGGAAGGCCGTTTTGGTGGGAAACTTCTCCGCTTTTGCGATTTGGTCCGAAAAGGGGTACGGATCAAGGCAAACTGCAGATGAGCGAAATGTTTTTGATGCGATGAGGGAGTTGGGGTTGTGATGCGAATACACGAAAAAGGAGTGACTTTTAGGGATGTTGCTCCGCGAAGGGGATATCGTTTCGTGCATCACTCTCCTCTCCCTCGCGTTCATTTAGGCGCGGGTAATTGGTGGAAATTGGGGGAGATAGATGTATTGTGGAGCGGTTGAATTCGTTTGTTCTCCAGCAGCGGTGAGGCATGTACCCGTCCTGCTTGAGGAATGCTTAAGCTTTTTGAGTCCCCATGCAGGTGGGTCCTTTGCTGACCTTACTTTTGGGGGTGGGGGGCATAGTCACTCGATACTTTCAGCTAGTCCGGATTCGAGTTTGCTTGCCATGGATTGTGATCCGGATGCGTCCGTTCGGGCAGAGGCACTTAAGTCTGAGTTTGGAGAGCGATTTCGTTTTGGGGATGCGAGTTTCTGCAACTTGGATCAATTTTCTTCCGAGGGAGAGTTTGATGGTGTCCTGATGGACCTTGGGATTTCTTCGTTTCAATTAATGGAGCCCAATAAGGGTTTTTCTTTCAAGTTGGATGCGCCGATTGATATGAGGTTGGACCCGAGGGTGGGACAAAGTGCAGCTGAGTTTTTGGAGACTGCATCTCGCGAGAGCCTGATACGTGCGGTCCGTGAGTATGGTGAGGAAAGACGATGGAGTCGGGTGGTAAATGCGATTATAGAAGCGAGGGGTAGTGGGGTTTTGCAGAGAACCATGAGTGCCGCGGAGTTGGTTTCGGATGCGGTTGGGGGAAGTCGAGTACGGCAAAGGATTCACCCAGCCACTAAGACTTTTCAAGGGATTAGGATTGCTATTAACGGCGAGTTGGAGGCACTTGCAATGACTCTCCCAAAAGCATTTAGGTCAATGAAAGATGGGGGTATTTTGGCGGTGATATCATTTCACTCTCTTGAGGATCGAATCGTAAAGAGATTTATGAGGAAGATGTCGGGTCGGCCTGTTCACAGAGGGGATTCATCCTTTGCTCAAGATAGGACATCCTATGCTGAAATGATTCAGGCTAAGGCAATCTTTCCATCAAAGGATGAGGTGAAATCGAATCCTCGGAGTCGTTCCGCTCGTCTGCGTGTATTAAGGAAAATATCACAACCTGAGATATGAATAAGCGTTCCATGGTGTTGATTCTTCTCCTTGTGGCTATTTTTGGCTCAGGGTCGATTGTGATTGTTTGGATGCGAATGGATATATCAAAGGTAGCGAAACATTGCGGAGAATTAGAGGATGAACGGGAGATCGTTTCAAGGGAAGTCCAAGAATTGAGGGGGCAGAGATCAAGAGCCTTACGACCTTCGACTCTTGCAGCAATGGTTATGGGGAGGTTGGCGATGCCTGATCCTTCTCGAACCTTTCATGTATCGAAGCAAAATCTTTTGAGTACAATTAATGAAGAGAAGCAATTAATGAACGATACGAAATTTGCATTAAGGGGAGAATACGCAGGAAGAAGGTAGAATGAAGAGCCTGTTTATTTTATCTTTTAGGTTTTATTTCGTATTCTTTTTAGTAATTCTCGCCTTCTGCTCATTGGGTGTTCGGTTGGTGCACCTGCAGGTCATCAATGCGGAGAAGTATTCTCAAATTGCCAACGGTGCCAGAAAGAATTTCATACCTCTTCAGGCCAGGAGGGGCGATGTGGTCGACAGGAAAGGGAATTTACTGGCAACAACGCGATCGGTCGTTGAAGTGGGAATGGATCCTCATTCGATTTCGAAAGAAGACCGCTCTAAGTTTGATGATTTGGCAAGGTTTTTGGACTTAGAAGTAAGGGAACTTCATGAAGCCGCTGATAAACTCACACGAAAATCCCAGGATAATGGTGAAATTCGGAATGTCAGGTGGGTTAAGTTGAGGGAGGAAGTGGATGAAAAAGTATACCGTGACATTCGTAAACTCGGGGTCAAAGGGGTGTATGGGAATTTTAAGCATTCGAGATTATACCCAAATCGTAGCCTCGCCTCTCATGTTCTTGGTTTTGTAAACAAGGAAGGGACCGCAACCATGGGAGTGGAGCGTTTTGCTGATTATTATTTGAAAGGGCAGGACGGTTGGTTGGAGAGTGAGAAGGATGGGAAGCGTAGGGAAATGCCTCAGCACCGAGCTTTTGAGGTCAAACCAATGGATGGATTAAATGTGGAACTCAGTTTGGATCGAATGATTCAGGATATGGTTGAGGAGGAGTTAAAGCGGGTGGTTAAGGAATTTGAACCACTGAGTGCAAGTATGATCGTAAGTGATCCAAAATCAGGTTATGTGCTGGCTTTGGCGAATGCTCCTGATTTTGACCCAAATTTATTTTTCAAAGCAGATTTGGCTACTCAAAGAAATCGTGCTCTTTCCGATCTCTACGAGCCGGGGTCTACTTTTAAAATTGTCCCTGTTTGCGGGGCATTGAATGAGGGGTTGGTCGATCCTGATTATATTGTTGATTGTTCCAAGGCCACCTACCGTAGAGGAAGTAAGCTCCTGAGATTGCCAAGTGATCATCATCCTTTGGGTAAGATTAGTGTCAGTAAAGTGGTGCAGAAATCAAGCAACCGTGGTGCCGCACAGCTGGGAATTAAGCTCGGTTCAGCAAGACTCTACGATTATTGCAAAGCATTTGGTTTTGGAAGTAAGACTGGATTCGGTATTGGGGGTGAACGAAGGGGCATGCTCCATGCCCCTAAAAATTGGGATGGGTTGACGATTACCAGATTGCCAATGGGGCATGCAGTAAGCGTCACGGCTATGCAGATTCACCAAGCGATGTCTGCAGTGGCGAATGATGGAATTCTTATGAAACCTCAATTCATAGAAAGAGTTTTTGATCAAAGAGGAAAGACCGTAGTGCCGTTTAATCCGAAACCAGTTCGTAGGGTAGTTTCCTCAAGTGTCGCTAAAACTTTAAGCGAAATGCTAGTCAGTGTGGTTTCAACGGAGGGAACGGCAAGGCAGGCTCGCTTGGAAGGTTTTGCGGTTGCGGGGAAAACGGGAACGACTCAGAAAATTATAGAAGGAAGATACTCAAACCGGCATCATGTGGCTTCATTTGTTGGATATTTTCCAGCAGAAAATCCATCAATAGTGATTACCGTGGTGGTGGATGAACCCAAGATGAAGAAAGGACTTCTGGGTTATGGTGGTAGTGTTGCCGCTCCTTCTTTCAAGAGAGTGGGGGAGAAGATAATAGGATATTTGGGGATAAAACCAAAAGAACAGACTAAGGATTTAGCTTCGGGTCAAATGAATGGCGTGAGTGCTTTGTGAATTTTAGGTTATGAAAACGTTACACGAAAAGATGGAGTCCATGGAAGCGGTTAGAAATCGTATGAATGGAAAAAAAAACTTAGAGGAATTGCTTGTTGATGGTGAATCTATGACTCACGGAGATAAGGACCTTTTGGTAAACGCTTTGGTTTCAGATAGTAGAAGGGTGACTCCTGGGTGTGCATTTTTTGCAATGCCTGGAATTAGGGATGATGGTGCCAATTTCATTAAGGATGCAATCGACCGTGGAGCTCATGCGATTATCACAGAAAAGGATTCCGTTGAGATTCCTTCGAGTGTGGCGAAGATAAAGGTTTCTGATACAAGAAAAACCTTAGCAAGGTTAGCTAGAAGATATCACGGTAGTCCTGATGCAGCATTAGATTTAGTTGGAGTAACCGGAACTAATGGGAAAACCACGGTAAGTACATTGACTCGCCATTTATTGGAAGAACCCGGAAAGCCTGTTGGTTTAATTGGCACCGTGCGCTACCACTTGGGTGATCGGGAGGTACCATCATTTAGGACAACGCCTGAATCTGCTGATTTGTATCCATTGCTTAAAAGTATGCTGGTTGCTGGGTGTTCGGAGGCGGTGATGGAGGTGAGCTCCCATGGTATTCATCAACAGAGAGTTTCCGGCCTTGAGCTGGAGGTTGCTGCATTTTTGAACCTTTCTCGGGATCATTTAGATTATCATGATGGAATGGAAGATTACTTTCGTGAAAAAAGAAAGATCTTTAACGGGGAGAACGGATCTCTTCCCAAAATAGCAGTAATCAATGGTGACTGTCCGTATGGGCTTAGGCTCATAGAGTCATTGCCTCCACAAGTGCGGGTTTTGAAATTCGGGTTTGGAGGGGAAAACGAATTTAAGGCAAAAAATTTGATCGTTAATGAAAAGGGAACTGAATTTTTATTGGAAAGCCCAAATGGATCTCATGTGGTGACGAGTCCAATGTTGGGTCGTTACAATGTGATGAATTTGCTGGCATCTCTGGCAATCCTCCATGCATTGGGAAGGGATGTAGCGGATTCGATTCGAAAAGTGGGATCCTTTCAGGGAGTCGATGGAAGAATGGAGACCATCGAAAAGGGGCAGGGCTATAAAGTGGTAGTAGACTATGCCCATACACCTGATGCCTTACGTAATGCTCTTGGAATGTTGCGTGAGTGCACCAGTGGTAGTTTGCATGTGGTCTTCGGATGTGGCGGGGATCGAGATAAGGGGAAAAGGCTCGAAATGACCCGTGTGGCCTGTGCAGGGGCTGACCAAATTTGGGCAACTTCTGATAACCCAAGAACTGAGAGTTTGAATGAGATTTTTAAAGATATGCGAAAGGGAATCTCAACGGGTTCGGATATTGCGTTCGTTGAGGACAGAAGGAGAGCAATAAGCTTGGCTTTGGATGAAGCGAAACCAGGAGACTGTGTACTTATTGCAGGCAAAGGTCATGAGGAATTTCAGGAAGTTCAGTATACGGCAATTCCTTTTGATGATCGTCGCGTAGCGAAGGAATTACTCAAGGCCAAGGCACTTGCCTAGAGGATGATTGATTATCATCCAGAGGATATTGCGAAATGGGCAAAAGGTCTGTGGCATGGAGAACCACCGAAAAGGATTACAGGTTTTTCAATAGATACTCGTACGATTTCTGAGAACGAGGTTTTTGTTGCTATTAAGGATACCAGGGATGGACACAATTTTATTGAAAACGCTAAAAAAAGCGGTGCCAGCTGTAGTTTGGTCGAACGAGTGGATGATCAAATAGGAATGCCACAATTGGTAGTGTCAGACTCGCTAGAATCGTTTCAGCAGATAGCTCAGTCTGTGCGTGATCATTTCAAAGGAAAAGTGGTTGGAGTTACGGGAAGTTCCGGAAAAACTTCTACTAAAGACATGCTCAGCATACTGTTGGGGAAGGGTGACACTCTTTCCACAAGAGGAAATTTAAACAACCATTTGGGCATACCTCTAACACTTGTGCAGATTGATTCAGCCCAACATAAATGGGCGGTGATTGAGGCGGGAATAAATCAGGTCGGGGAAATGCAGGGGCATTCCAGGATGATTTCACCTAATTTAGTGGTGATCAGTTCAATCGGACCTTCACATTTGGAAGGTTTGGGGTCGGTTGAAAATGTGGCAAAAGAAAAGGCACTCTTATTTAGAGAGTCAAAAAACCTTGAAAAAGCTATTTTCCCCGAAGATTGCATGAAATACGAATGCTTTGCTGAATGGGTAAATGAAGGTAAGCGATGCACCATTTTAAAAAAGGGTGAGCCGAAACAGGAACCCTCATTCAATGAAGCCTTTTACGACTTTTGGACTGAAACAAACAATACTGGGCGGTCGGTGACGATCAGGCTTTGGCGTCACCGATCCCCAGTATTTTCAATTTCCATGCCCCCGATGTCAGATGGCATAGCCTCAAATATGGCACTTTCCATCGTTACTGCTTACGAGATGGGGGTGACTGATCAAGAAATTTCTGAACGCCTACCCCAATATCGCCCTTCGGCTCTGCGAGGAAAACGCCTCCAGGGCCGAGGGCGAACCTATTACTTGGATTGCTATAATGCGAACCCATCTTCCATGTTGGATTCTCTTAACTTTTTTTCCAGAGAGTTCGCCCACCAGCCTAAGATGTTTGTCCTTGGAGGAATGGAAGAGTTGGGCGAAAACGAACGCATTCTTCATGCCCAATTAGGTGCATCACAAAAATTGGGTGCGAAGGATTTGGTTTTACTGATTGGAGAAAAGGCCCGATGGATGGCCGAGGGATATTTGGATGCCGGTGCTCAAATTGATCAACTCATACCGCTGCAATCGATAGAAGACGCACGTCCGATCGTAGATGATTTTGAGGGAGCCTTATTGTTTAAAGGAAGTCGTGCCAATCAGTTGGAGCAATTAATACCAACTTGGGCGGTTGATCATTTGCCGGAGGAGGACTTGGTCGAATGTTAAGTTATCTCCAGTATGGGGAGGACTGGTTCGGCCCTTTGCGTTTGTTTCAATTCATCTCGGTTCGAGCAATATTTGCTGGGGTAAGCGCACTGTTCATTGGATTTTTTTTAGGACCCCGAGTGATTCGCTTTCTTCAGGATTTTGGTGCAAGGCAAGCGTTTCGAGATAAGGACGAGGTTGGTGAGTTGGCTGAATTACATGAGAATAAAGCCAAGACACCAACCATGGGCGGATTATTGATTTTTGGATCAGTGTTTGTTTCAGTGATCCTTTGGGCAGAACCAAATGTTTATGTCATTACGGCTCTAGTTACTTATCTTCTTCTTACCTTGGTCGGTTTTGCGGATGATTACTTGAAGGTTTCAAAGAAGAATAGCAAAGGCTTACCGGGGAGATTTAAATTGCTCGGTCAGTTGATCACAACCGCAATTGCCCTCTTTATTTTATTGGGACCTTTAAGCGGGTTTTTAACCGGGGTGCACGAAAGGGCGGTGGGGAGTAGTCTAGAAATGCGAGAGTTTTGGGTGCCTTTCTATAGTTACGATTCTCCTGAAGCGATTCCTGTTATGCCAATCGCTGTCGTATTTTTATTTTTTCTGGTCACGCTTACGGGTTCGAGTAATGCGATTAATTTAACTGATGGGTTGGATGGCTTGGCAATCGGATGCACCGTGACGGTGGCCTTGACCTATGCAATTATGGCTTATGCGTCAGGTAATTTTCTTATATCTGAGTATTTAAAGATCAGTTGGGTGCCAGGTACAGGAGAACTGACTGTCGTCTGTACGGCACTCCTCGGCGGTAGTCTGGCATTTTTGTGGTTCAATGCTCATCCTGCAGAGATGTTCATGGGGGATACAGGTTCCTTGGCTATTGGTGGGTTGGTTGGAATTATCGCTCTTATGATCCATCAGCCTTTGACACTGATTATTGTGGGGGGGATATTCGTGATCGAGGCCGGTTCTGTCATCCTCCAAGTCGCATCATTCAAGACTCGGGGGAAACGGATTTTTAGAATGTCTCCGATTCACCATCACTTCGAATTAAAGGGGTGGAAGGAAACAAAGGTTGTGATTAGATTCTGGATTTTGTCCTTACTGTTTGCCATTCTTGGATTAGCTACCTTGAAGATCAGATGAAGGGACCCTTGCAAAATTGGAAGTCCATGAGATCGCAACCGGTGTCAATCTTAGGTAACGGAGTGAGTGGCAAAGGTGTGCTCAACTTGCTGGAAACCCTCAAGTGGGAGGGTCGGATTTTCGACCAAAAGGCAGAGCTTTTCGACGAAAAAGCAGCAAGGGAATCATCTGTAGTTGTAATAAGCCCGGGCTTTCAAAGGAATCATCCTTGGATCGAGTTAGCGGTTTCAAACCAAACGATTGTGTTGACCGAATTGGATTTTGCATCGTGCTTCCTGTTTTCTCCAATCGTATCGATTACCGGAACCAATGGTAAAACCACACTCACATCTTTACTTGCTCATTTATGGCGGAAGATGCAAAGACGCTGTGTTACAGCTGGAAACATTGGACGCTCGTTAAGCCAGGTCATAGCGGAGGGTATTGAGCAAGATTCGGTGGTTTTTCTGGAGACGAGCTCCTTTCAGTCACAAATGCTCAGCTACATGAAGCCAGATTCAGCATTGTGGACCAATTTCACAGATGATCACTTGGATCATCATAACTCCCTGAAAGAGTATTTTTTAGCTAAGGCTAACTTATTGAAAAGATGTACCGGGTATTCATGGATTGGTGAGAGTGTGAGAGCAGGCTTTAAAGACTTGGACTTGAACATGCCTTCGAAATACAAGGTTGTTCGGAGGTTAGATGACAAAACAGTACCTCTTCCCGACGATCATTTCCTTACGACTTTTCCACAGCGGGAAAATCTTGCATTAGCTTATGCATTTTGCGAGAGCGAGGCAGTAGATAGGCAGTCTTTTTTTACTATGATAAAAGATTATCAGGGCTTTGAGCATAGGCTGAGGAAAATCGCCGAAGTGGAGAGAGTTTCATTCTGGAATGATTCGAAAGCAACCAATTTTGCAGCCACATTATCCGCATGCGAATCAATGAAAGGAACTATTTTTTGGATTGGTGGCGGACGGTCAAAAGGTGGGAATTTACGTTCGTTTGTTGAATCAATGGTTCAAAAAATTGGGAAGGCGTTTTTGTTTGGAGAGGTTGGGTCCAGTGTGAAAGAAATCTTTGATGAAAAAGGTTTCCCCTATGAAATGTGTTCATCTGTTGAAGAAGCGGTTGGTAAGGCGTATGCTTCGGTAGTTAGACCAACAAGCATTCTTTTCAGTCCCGGTTTTGCAAGTTTTGACACTCATTCAAGCTATGCAGACCGAGGAAAAGATTTTATGGACATCGTTTTCGATTTGAAGAACAGGCTTCATCAGACTACTCAAGAATGCTTTACATGATCTTACACAAGCCAGGAATACTACTATGAAACTAACCAAGATATTCGGAATCGTTCTATCTCTCCACGTCGCAGTAATTTTACTAGTGATGTTCCAACCCGGATGCCAATCCGTTCCCAAGAATGAGCCACTGGAGCAAGCAGTGGTAGAGGAGGAAACGACGGACGCTTCCTTTAATCCGGGGGTAGCCCCATCGGACGAAGTTACGAAAGAAGAGGTGACGACGAATCCACCTTCTTTTGTTTCACCTACAAGACCGGCTGCCGGGCAGTTGATTATACCAGGGCAGGATGAGATCGAGAATGCTCCCCTGGGAACGCCACAAAGGGAAGTCGTGATGCCTGAAAAATCGATCAACCTTCGCCCATCCGATCTGAGCATATATAAAATACAGAGAGGTGATACATTATGGGGCATTGCCCGAAAGAATGGTATCTCAATGAATGACCTCCTTGGCTCGAATCCAAATTTGGGCAAGAGCTCTAAATTGTCAATTGGTCAGGAGGTTATGATCCCCGTGGCAGTTCTTCAGGCAAGTCCGGCAGCTATCATTACTTCCCCACAGACCGATGCCTCGGTGAGCGGCGGATCAACATACACCGTAACCAAAGGGGATTCCCTTTCCAGAATTGCACGAAATAATGGAGTAAGCTTGGGGGCTTTGCTGCAAGCAAACGCATTGACAAAAAATTCGATTATTCAGCCTGGCCAGACATTGCTTATTCCTGCTGGCGGTGAAAGCCAAGAAGTACAAAGCTCACCCTCTTTCGTTGTCCCTTCGGGGGCCACTTCCTATGTGGTTAAGAAAGGTGATAATCTTACCCGAATCGCTGCTATTCACGGAACTTCGATTAGGCAGATCATGAACTGGAACGGGTTGGCTGATGCGGGTAAAATTCGTGTGGGACAAAAATTGATTGTTTCCAAAACGATCAGCGAACCAACACCTCAAGAGGTGATTGAATCTGCTTCGGAGCAAACCCAAGTGATCCCTGTTGCTCCACAGAGTGACGATTCGAGTGTACAGGATTTTTTCAAAGGGCAAGTTGAGGAACGTCCAATTATTGATGCACCGGAAAACCCTTGAGATAGTTAATTTTTGAAAATCGTGGATGTGGAAGGGAAAGGGTGGCGCAAGTAACGGTAAGTCAATCTGCAGCAAGAACAACCAATTGGGTTTCCATTTATGTTGTAGCGGTCGCCTTAAGTCTTACGACCTTGGGATTGGTGATGCTCTTCAGTGCCGGTGCGGTTCGTGGTGCCGAGCAATTGTTAGTTAAGCAAATAGTCTGGGTCGTTTTGTCGTTGGGACTTGGTCTCTATGTGTCATTCGTAAACCTCGAATGGCTTGGACGAAAGACTTGGTTGATATTTGGACTTTGTATCCTGGCCTTGGTCTTAACCCTGGTGCCGGGAATTGGGGTCAAGGTTAATGGAGCCCAACGTTGGATTGGCTTGGGAAGTCTTCGGGTTCAGCCTTCCGAGTTTGCCAAAATCGGATTGGTGCTAGCTCTCGCTTATTACTTCTCCTCTCGACAGAGGCACACGGGAACTTTCTGGTTAGGGTTTGTGGTTCCCTCCTTGATAACGGGTTCCGTTTGCGGATTGATTATACTTCAACCAGACTTCGGGACTTGCTTTCTTTGTGGAGCGGTAGCCGCCACACTTATGTTTCAGGCAGGAACAAGCCTGAAATGGCTCCTTCCAATCGCGGGCTTGGCCGTAGTTGGCTTTTCGGTTCTAGTTTATTTTGATCCTCATCGAATTCGTCGAGTAACCTCATTTCTTGATGTTGAGGCAAATGCGGACGATAGTGCTTATCAGTTGTGGCAGGGGATGCTGGCCTTTGGAGTAGGCGGGGTTGATGGCGTTGGTTTGGGTATGGGGCGGCAACAAATGCATTTTTTGCCCGAAGCTCATACGGATTTCATTTTTCCGGTGATCGGTGAGGAACTTGGGCTTTTATGTACATTCGGCATCGTCCTGTGCTTCCTATTCCTTTTTGGATTTGTCTACTGGCGACTGAAGCAAGCACCCCGAATGTACGAGTACTTGGTTGCGATGGGTGCCCTTCTTTTTGTCAGCCTTCAAGCAATTATTAACATGGGTGTCGTAACCGGTTCCATGCCAACGAAGGGCATGTCGTTGCCCTTTATAAGTTATGGAGGCTCCAACCTCATGGTCACATTCATCTTTCTTGGTCTGATCGTAAATGTCTTCAGGCGCTGGGATAATCCTCGAGCCCTACACCCTAGGGAATTATGAGGAATATCGTTATTGCATGTGGAGGTACAGGTGGGCATTTGACTCCCGGGATAGCCTTGGCGCAGAGCTTGGAGGAAAAAGGATACCCCTGTTGGCTCTTTATCAGTCAGAAATCCGTTGATACTCGTTTATCCAGTAAATATCCAAAGCTGAGTTTCGAACCGATGCCCGGAGCCCCACTTGTTAAGTCACCACTTGGCTTGTTCAGATTTTGCAAAGGATTCGTCACTTCCTTTCTCCGTTCTCAAGCTTTTTACCGCAAGGTTGGAGCCGATGCTCTTGTAGGGTTTGGGGGCTTCTCAACATTTGGGCCCGCCATGGCAGCCCATTCCAAAGGCATTCCCGTTTTTGTCCATGAAGCAAATAGAGCGGTTGGCAAAGCCGTCCGTTTTCTGGCAAGAAGTTCGACACGGGTCTATTTACCGGAGGGGATAAAAATAAATGGAATTTCTCCTGAGGTCGTTCGAAGTATGGGTTATCCTTTACGACAAGAATTCCGTCGTTTGCCAAGAGAGCGTGCACGCAAGTTATTGGGGATTCCTTTAAGAGATCGTTTGCTTGTTATTCTAGGCGGAAGCCAGGGAGCATCCTCCCTAAATAATTGGGTCAAGGCGAATTTAGCTTTTTTGGCAGCTGAGGGGATTTCTACCTATTGCCTAACTGGAATGAACAAGGAGAGTACTGGGGTCGTACAGTTAAATGGTCCAGGTGGGCAAACCGTAACCAGTCGCTTTGTCTCTTTCACTGATGAGATGAATGTGTTACTTTCAGCGGCTGACTTGGTTATTTCGCGTGCAGGTGCAGGAGCGATTGCTGAAATCGTTCGTTGTCGGGTTCCATCTCTACTGGTTCCTTATCCTCATGCCGCGGACAATCATCAATTCTTAAATGCCAATTTTTTGGAAGGAAAAGGTGGTGCAATTGTTTGCGAAGAAAAAGATATACAAAATTCGATGTTAGACGAGGTTATAGAGGTCATGTTTAATGAAGAGTTTCGTGCTATTCTTCGTAGGAATTTGTATTCTTTGGATGATGGAGAATCAGCGGTTCGGATGGTTGGTGACATTACACAATATTTAAAGGAACAACCCGCTAACGACGCACTGCAACAGGGATCCTTGCGCGTGATTTCATGATCGAACCCAGAACAGTGCTTTTGCTGGGTGCAAGTGGAATGGGAATGGCTCCGCTCGCACTTTATTTGCAAGGTGCCGGTGTGGGGGTGGAGGCGTATGACGATCGGTTTTGTGAACCCCTGCGATCCATGATGATGGATTCTGGAATCACGGTACTGAGCGAACCAACTCCTACCACCAAACCGGATTGCGTAATCCGGTCGAGTGCGATCAAGGAAACGGATAAGCGAGTACGGTCGTTTCTCCTGCAAGGTGTACCGGTTTATCAAAGAGGTGATTTCATTAGCAGACTTCTGGAGGGCAAGAGCATAGTCGCTGTTGTGGGCAGTCACGGGAAAACCAGCACCACCGGGATGTTGGTTTGGGGACTTAAGCAAATTAATTTCTCTTTCTCATATCTGGTGGGAGGCCGTTTTAAAAATGACTCACTCGCCTCGGGGGAATGGAACCGTTCGTCTGTGGTTCTTCTTGAAGTGGATGAAAGTGATGGAACGATTGATCGCTTCTCGCCCGACTACACCCTGGCGTTGAATTGTGAATGGGATCATGTCGACCATTATGCCGATTCTAAGGCATTTCTGAAAACCTTGGGGGAACTCTTTGAACGAACCAAACAAGGGCTGGTTTTCCCAAAAGGTTCAAACATTGAAAAGCTTATCGGGAAACTTAAGTTTGATTTTAATCCAATTGCTTTTCAACCTCACGAAAACCCCGCTTTATTCGATGATTCTAACCGACGGGCGGTCATTGCCATGGGCAAATCAATGGGTGTGGATCTAGGGCAGGTGGACTTTTCCTTATTTCCGGGGATGGAACGGCGTCAATCCGTGCTCTTTGAGTCCGACGGGAGGATGGTCGTAGAAGATTATGCCCATCACCCTTCAGAACTTCGTGCCTTCTTAGCTAACCGGCGTTTGGATGCGCCCAATGATCTGCTTCGAGTCGTTTTCCAACCCCATCGATTCAGCAGAACCCGAGCTCATGCAAAGAAATTTGCCGAGGAATTATCGTTGGCTGACGAAATGTATCTTATGCAGACCTATGGTGCCTTTGAAAAGTTTGACGCTTCCGGGACTGTGGAGGCACTGTCCGGGCACCTTCCTCCTCGGTTTCGGGAGGACGCCAAAGTCTATGAGGAGTTTCCTGATTTGAGAGCTGCCTTGGGAAAAAAAGGAAAGGGGAAAGCGAAGAGAGATCAGATTTTGTTTGTCGGTGCAGGGAATCTCGATCGCTGGGCCCATGCATTTGCCTCTTACGAAAAGACCAAGGGTGACCGCGATCGGGCGTTTGCCGATTACTTGAACAGTCGACTTTCCGACGGTTGCGATGTGCGATTTAAGGAATCAATGTCATCCAAAACGACAATGAGGGTTGGCGGAGAGGCTCTATGGTATGCCGAGCCTGCAAACCTTGAGGATTTGCTTGCTCTGGTGGAGGCTTCCCATCTGTTTGAATTGCCAAGAGCGATGATTGGGCGAGGTTCGAATCTCATCATTCCGGATGATGGATATGCCGGACTCGCCCTGAGGCTAAAAGGTACTTTTTGGAGCGAGATTTCTTTGCGTTCAGAAGCTTTGGTGGTTGGGGCGGGTGCATCTTTAAAAGAAATTTGCCGGGTTGCGTGCACGGGAGGATTGAAGGGCTTTGAGTTTTTGGAAGGGATTCCTGGGACCCTCGGCGGTGCTCTTCGCATGAATGCCGGAGCCATGGGATGGGAGACTTTCGATTTGGTGGATTGGGTCTTATTTCTTATGCCCGATGGTTCCATGAGAACGATCGCAGGGGCTGACATGAATGTGGGTTACCGCTATTGCCGGGAAGCTTTTGATGGTATTGCTCTCCGGGCCAAGCTCCGATCTGAAGGGCTTTCGGATCATCGTGCCATAAGAAAGGCCATTGATAATATGGCCAAGCGAAGACGTCATTCACAACCAAGAGAGGCAAGTGCCGGTTGTATTTTTAGAAACCCCGAGGACGAATCGGCTGGAGCTTTGATTGATCAGGTCGGATTAAAAGGAGAGCGTGAAGGGCATGCCGTGGTTTCCGATGTTCATGCTAACTTTATCGTAAATGAAGGTGGTGCATCTGCGGATGAAGTTATTGAGCTTATACGAAGGGTGAGGAAACGGGTGGAGGAGTCCAACGGAAAATTACTTGAACCGGAAATCGGAGTTTTGGGCAAGAGCTGGGAGGAATTTCTTTCGTAGTGAAAAGATGAGCGGTTCACCTAAAATTGCGGTTCTCTCCGGAGGCTTTGGAGCTGAAAGGGATGTCTCATTGGCTTCGGGCCAGGCATTAGCGGATGCTTTGGAACAGGATTTTTTAGTGGATTTGATCGATTTGAGGGGGGCGGCATTGCCTTCTGAGTTGGATCCTTCGAATACGGTTGTCTTTCCTGTGGTTCATGGAACTTTTGGAGAAGACGGAACGCTTCAAATGCTATTGGAGGAGAAAGAATTTTCTTATGCCGGGAGTGATCGCTCTTCCAGCCGACTCTGCATGGATAAAGGACGAACCAAAGCGAAGGTCGAGGAAGTTGGAGTTAAGGGGGCACCCGATCTCTTTTTTCAGGATCCCAAGACTGTGGATATTGCAAAAGTCTTATCGGGACTTGGAAATGATTTGGTCATCAAACCGATTGATCAGGGAAGCAGTGTCGCTCTCTTCGTAATTAATGGAGAGAAAGATTTAGAAGATGCACTGTCTCGGATCGAAGAAGGAAATTGGATGGTCGAAAAGAGAATCTTTGGTCGCGAGGTGACGGTGGGCGTCCTGCAGGGAGACTCGATGGGTATCGTGGAAGTGATTCCGGATGGCGGTGTCTACGATTTTAAGAGAAAGTATTCGGCTGGAGCCACGGAATATCGATACCCAGCTGTCCTACAACTTGAGATCGAAAATGAATTAAAGAGAAAGGCCGAGCTCGTTTTCGAGCATTGTGGATGCAGGGATTTCGCCCGAGTCGATTTTATCGTTTGCGAGGATGGTCATTCGCATTTTTTGGAAATCAATACTTTACCCGGTTTGACTTCAACGAGCCTTTTGCCCAAAAGCGCGTCTTGCTCGGGATATGATTTTCAGTCTCTCGCTAAGCGTCTGGTCGAACCTGCGGTTGCTCGATTTACCCGACCTGTCGGTAATCTTCTAGAAACATGAGAAAAAAAACCAAAAAAGAAAGCTCTCAAGCAAGCGGGTGGAAAAACCTTGCTCCTCGTTCATCCCGAAAACCAGCATCTGCTGCAGCCTTTCGTAAACGGTTCCTTACTGGAGCAAAACTTTTTCTCTTGGTTCTCGGCGTTTGCTCTCTCGGTGGAGGCTTTTGGTGGCTGGATCAGAAAGTCAGCTTGACCACTGATCCCATTGATATCACTGGCGTAGGCACATCCGTAAATCAAGTGATCTTTAAGACGGATGGGGTTCTGACTAATAGGTGGTTTGGCAATTGGTTTGGACCCATGCGATCCCGTACTCTCATGCAATTGGATATATCGAGAATAAGAAAGGAATTGGAAGCCGAACCGCAAGTGGAACAGGCGAGAGTGCAAAGACAATACCCTTCTTCGTTGGTTGTGGAAATTAAGGAAAAACAACCTGTTTTGGTTTTACGTTTGCGAGCTAAGAATAACGGTTTCCAGGATTGGATGGTTGCGGATGATGGATCCTTGTATCTCGGTACTGGGTATCCCACAGCTACCTTATCCTTGCTTCCATCACTTTCGATTAAACCCAGCTTGCTTCGTTTGAATCCGGATGGGGCAGGTTACGGTAAATTAGATGGAATACCCAGTGTCGCTCCCTTGTTGGCTCTCGCTCGAAAAGACTACCCCGGGCTTTACAGGGATTGGCAAATTGTTTCCTACGAGAGACCGGATCAGTCCGATCCGGGTGCACATGTTTTAGTTCGGTCGGGCAAGGTGAGTTCCATCCGTTTTGCTCCTAATAACTACAAAGCCCAGATGCAGAGATTGAAATACCTGCTCATGGAACCTGACTTTAGAAAAAAGAATCGAATCGAATCGATCGACCTATCTCATGATCGGTCCGTATACGCTAAGATTTAAAGAACCTAAGAGAAAGGAAAGCCCAGCATGAGCAAAATAATCGGAGCCGTTGAAATTGGAACATCCAAGGCCAAAGCCTTGGTTGGTGAGGTAAGTGAAGATGGAAGCCTGAGCATTGTGGGAATGGCATCGCGTCCGAATGAAGGAATGCGAAAGGGGGAGATTGTTGATTTCAGGAAAGCGGCGGCAGCGGTTCACGCTGCGCTTGAGGAAGCGGAGAAAATGTCAGGTACCACCGTAGACTCGGTCTACTTGGCTCAGACTGGTGCTCATTTGGATGGTCAAATGCTCCGCGGTTCAGCCTTTGTGGCTTCTTCCGACAATCGGGTGGCGGTCGATGATCTGAACCGGGCTTCTTCGGAAGCGAAAATGCGCCAACCGGAAACTGGCAGGTCTTATGTTCATCATGTGCGCACGCCCATCGTTCTTGATCAAAAGGTCGTGGATGATCCGGTGGGTATGCTGGGTAAGAAGATCGATGTAGGCTATTGGTCGATCGATGGGGATGACCAAGCGATTCGTTCCGCTCTCCATGTCATTTCAAATTACAGTTTGGAGGTCGATGACCTGATTCTCTCCTCGATTGCATCGGCCACCATGGTCGCAGGGCCTGACCTTCGTCGAGCTGGATCCTTAGTGATCGACCTGGGGGCGGGAGTTACTGACTTGGTGGTGTATCGCCAGGGGTATGTCGCTTACACCGGGGTCATCCCAGTGGGAGGGGACCATGTGACGGGAGATCTCAGTATGGGGTTACGTATCTTGGAACCTTATGCCGAGAAACTTAAGATTGAACATGGTAAGGCCAGTCCGGATCCTTCTGATGATGGTGAAGATATCTGGATAATTGGAAATAAAACCATTGGAGATCGTTCGGTTTCGCGAAGAGCTATTTCGGATGTTATTCATG
>OZSS01000429.1_pt1 | contig 19981 bp, 19 predicted proteins | sample 1779911 | NCBI WGS metagenome assembly OZSS01 (sample SAMEA2603589, study PRJEB24840) | metagenome | biome: Water; feature: Photic zone; material: Seawater sample | place: Mediterranean Sea | collected 2013-11-12 | depth 10 m | reverse complement strand
TATTAGCTCCCTTTCTTTGTTCTAATAATTTTTTTCCATTTTCTCCCTTAAAGATATATTTTGATGGGGATTTATCTCTCCAATAAGAAAAACTTCTTTCTCCATTTTTATTTATTTCAATAGAATACAAGCCGGGTGGGTTTTTACCGTCAGTTCTTATAAAATCACAATTAATTTTTTCCCTTTTAAATCTTTGAATCATTTTTTGAGAGAAGGTATCTTTACCTAAAGCGGTTGAAAAAAAAGTGCTTATATTCTTATTTGCTAATCTTGAAAAATATACAGCTGAGTTATAAGTGTCACCACCAAAATTAACTTGCATGTTAGAGATTGATGAGTCTAATGAAGAAATATCTCCATTAAGTTCAATCATGCATTCACCTATAAATACAGCTTTTTGATTCATGAGGTAATATAATGTTCCTTAAAAATTATTATTGTTTATTGAAATCTTATAATTTACTCAATCTTTATTTTGAAATATAGTCGCATATGATATTTAAATACTTCCGCTAGGGATGAGCAAGTGACCATATTAGAAGTTAATAATTCATTTTATGAAAAGTTTCAGTACAACATTAAAACTGCTGTCGAGGCTTTAAAAAAAGAATTTGGACAACAATTTTCAACCTCCGTATCCGTTAGGGAACAACACACTAGCACAACAACAGTTCACAAGCCTGAGTTGCCTGACGGTGTCGTGTTTGCTCATTCCAAAGAAGATGTTCAAAAAACTGTAAAAATTTGTCACGAACATGGTTGTCCAATTATACCATTTGGTGTTGGCTCTTCTTTAGAAGGTCACTTGAATGCAAATTTTGGAGGTATTTCTATAGATATGAATAACCTTAATAACATTATAGAGGTTCACCCTGAAGACTCTACTGTTGTCGTTCAACCTGGTGTAACAAGGGAGCAGTTAAATACTTACTTAAGAGATACTGGTCTTTTTTTTCCTATCGATCCAGGAGCAAATGCCTCAATTGGTGGAATGACGTCTACAAGAGCATCAGGAACTAATGCTGTAAGATATGGTACAATGAAAGATAATGTAATTTCTCTTGAAGTGGTAATGCCAAATGGAGAAATTATAAAAACGGCTAATAGAGCAAGGAAAAGTTCTGCAGGCTATGACTTAACTCGTTTGATAGTTGGTTCTGAAGGAACTTTAGGTGTAATTACTGAAATAACGCTTAAATTATATGGTATTCCTGAAGAAATAGGTGCTGGCAGATGTACTTTCCCCACAGTAAAAGACGCAACGGATGCTGTTATTATGACGATACAAGCAGGTATACCAGTTGCTAGAATAGAGTTGCTAGATGTCGCGCAAGTTAAAGCAGTAAATAATTACTCTAATTTAAATTTACCTGAGTCGCCTTTATTGTTGTTGGAATTCCATGGGAGTAAATCCTCCGTTGAAGAGCAATCTGAATTATTTAACGAAATATCCAAAGATTTTGGAGGAGATAATTTTGAATGGAGTTCAAGCATCGAAGAGAGAAACAGACTGTGGAAAGCTAGGCATGATGTTTATTATGCTGTTAAGGCTAGTAGGCCTAAAGCTGAGTACATAGCTACTGATGTTTGTGTTCCTATTTCCAGGCTTTCAGAATGTATAATGGAAACTATTGAAGATATGGAAACTCATAAACTATATGGTCCTATTGTTGGGCATGTTGGAGATGGTAATTTTCATGTTCAACTTATGGTTGATCCTAAAATTAAAGAAGAAGTTGATACAGCAAATGCTTTCCTTGAAAGATTAGCTCATAGAGCTATTAATATGGATGGTACTTGTACTGGTGAGCATGGAGTAGGTCAGGGGAAAAAACAATATTTGATAGATGAATTGGGCCCTGCAGTAGATTTTATGAAATTAATAAAACAAGAGATTGATCCTAAAGGTATTATGAATCCTGGTAAAATCTTACAGTAAATAGGAATAGGTCAACAAATATGGATGGAAATCTTTCTTCCTGGTCTACTAAAGACTACGATAAAAATAGTATAGAGTTATGTGTTCAAGAAATAAAAGATGAGTTTGGACAACAATTCTCTAATAGCAAAAGTATATTAGAACAACATACACACACGATGACAATCCATGAGTCAGAATTACCGGACGGAGTTGTATTCGCGGAATCTAAGGAAGATGTCCAGAAAGTTGTCAAAATCTGCCAAAAATATAAATGTCCTATTATTCCTTTTGGAGTAGGTTCATCTTTTGAAGGTCATCTTAATGCTCCTTTTGGCGGCATATCCATTGATATGAATAATATGAATAAAATCATTAAAGTTTATCCAGAAGATCTTTTGGTCGTTGTTCAGCCTGGCGTAACTAGAGAGCAACTTAATACACATTTAAGAGATACTGGATTATTTTTTCCTATTGATCCAGGTGCAAATGCCTCCATTGGAGGTATGGCTGCTACTAGGGCTTCTGGAACAAATGCTGTAAGATATGGTACCATGAAAGACAATGTGATTGCGTTGGAAGTTGTAACTCCTAGTGGTCAAATAATTAAAACAGCTAATAAAGCAAGAAAAAGTTCTGCAGGTTACGACTTAACTCGTTTAATAGTTGGCTCTGAGGGAACTTTAGGAATTGTTACAGAAATTACTCTAAAATTATATGGCATCCCAGAAGTCATAGCAGGTGGAAGAGTCAGTTTTCCCTCCGTGAAAGATGCAACAGATACAGTTATTACAACAATTCAGGCTGGAATACCTGTTGCTAGAATTGAATTTATGGATGTAGCTCAAGTAAAGGCGGTTAATAATTATTCCAAAACTAATCTACCAGAAGCACCTCTTTTGCTAGTAGAGTTTCATGGAAGTGTATCATCGGTTAAAGAACAGTCAGAGTTATTTGGAGAAATATCATCCGATTTTGGTGGTGTTGATTTTGAATGGACCTCTAATAATGAAGATAGAAATAAACTCTGGAAAGCACGTCATGATGCATATTGGTCATGTAGAGCTGTGAGGCCAGAGGCTTCTCTTTATTCAACTGATGTATGCGTGCCTATTTCAAAACTATCAGATTGTATAACTGAAACTATTGAGGATTTAGAAAATAATAATCTAATTGGACCCATAGTTAGTCACGCAGGTGATGGAAATTTTCATGTTGCTTTGCTCATAGACAAAAATAATAAAGATGAGTTAGATAAGCTAGAGAATTTCCTTGTAAGAATATCCGAGCGTGCAATAAGAATGGATGGCACTTGTACTGGTGAGCATGGCGTAGGCCAAGGTAAAAGAAAATATATGTTAAAAGAATTAGGCAATGCTGTTGAAATTATGAAGCAAGTTAAAAATGCCTTTGATCCTGATAAAATTATGAACCCTGGCAAGCTGTTTTTATAAAATTGCTATTTTATAAATAATGATTTAACTACTTCTAATCAATTAATCTTAATTAATCATAATTATTAAGGAATATGTTTAGAATTCAATGGTTACTTATGTAATTATAAGTTTTTTAATGATGGTTACACCTGGTCCGGGTGTATTATCTTTAGCAGGTGTAGGTGCTGGTTTCGGCTGGAGAGTTGGAATTATGTACTTGATAGGTTTGTTTTTAGGGACAAACGGTGTCGCACTTTTAGTTGTACTTGGTTTTAAGCAATTTCTGTTTGAAATTGATGGAGTTGAGTTAACTTTTTTATTTTTATCGTTATCTTACTTATCATTTTTATCATGGAGAATAGCTACTTCAGATAATAAAACTGGTTTTAAACAAAGTTTTAAATCACCAAAGTTATATGAAGGGGTGTTTCTACAATTCGTAAACCCTAAGGCTTATGTCGTTCAAGGACACTTATTTATTGTTTTGTCCTTAGGTATTTTCCCCTATAATTTAGAAATTATTACTAAATTTATCATTGTAAATTCTATATGGATCCCAATTCATTTTCTTTGGTTATGGTTAGGAATAAGTTTAAAAAAATGGTCTTTGGCCTCTAATAAACAAGTGTGGGTTAATAGAAGTATGGGGCTTGCTCTTTTTGCTGTTGTGATTTTGTCAGGGATAATGGAACTAAATTCTAACATATAATTGATTAATTTTTGATCACATAGTGATTTTTGAAAAATAAAGTGTATAAAATTTAAACATTTTTAATGGTACGAAGCTCACAACAAGTAATGTTAAGCTCACTCCCTAAAAGTTTTGTTATGCTTATTATATCAATAAACTCCCCCGTTAATTGATCTGATGAAACTAATTTTTCCTCCCTAATATTGGTTTTATTCAAGGTGCAGAGGATCTCCTTAAAAATCCTCACCATCAATATGTTGCTCTACCTCCTGAAATATCGAACACACCTGCAGTAGTAAAACTATTTTCCTTACTTGCAAGATAAGCAATTAAAGAAGCTATTTCTTCTACTGTAACAAATCTATTTCTTGGAATTTTAGAAATCATATAATCAATGAACTCTTGTGATACTTGATCTAAAATTCTTGTTTTGGCCGTGGCTGGAGTAATACAATTAACCGCTATATCTTGATTTGCTGTTTCTTTTCCTAATGATTTAGTTAATCCAATTACGGCTGCTTTGGAAGCTGAATATGCAGGAGCATTTGGGTTACCTTCTTTACCTGCTATAGATGCAATATTAATAATTCTTCCATACCCTTTTTCACGCATTTTTTTTACTACATATTTGTTACAGTAAAAAACACCGTTAACATTTACATCAAAAACCCTAGTCCATTCATCAACTGGATAATCCCAAGTTGAAAAAGTTGGACCTGCTATACCAGCACTACATACCAGGATATCAATTTTATTAATTAGATTTATTGTTTTTTCAGTAGCTTCCTCAACTGCTTTATTATCAGTTTGGTCGACTTTCAAAAAATCACATTTTAATTTTTTAGCAGCTTCTGATCCTAATTGCTCGTCAATATCCCAAATCATAACTTTGCAACCATCACTAATTAATCTTTGAGCAGTAGCCAACCCAATACCTTGAGCGCCCCCAGTTATAACCGCAGTTTGTCCATCAAAATTAGCCATAAATTCTCCCCATTTTTCTTTAAAATAATAGATTTATAAAAATTAAATAATCATAGATATTCTTAATTATATTTTATATGTTTAATTAATTCATTACTAGAAAAAACAATTCCTAAGGAACAGTTTTATGGACATTATACACATAATTATTATTGGAATTCTTTCTTGCATTGCAATGGATTTATGGCAAAGACTACTAAAGTTAATGATTAATGTAAGCCCGTCTGATTGGTCAGTTGTTGGAAGGTGGTTTATATTGTCAATAACTAAAGGAAAAGTATATAATCCAAATATAGACAACGAGTCTCCTTTAAAAAACGAATTATTAATAGGCTGGATTGTTCATTATTCTGTAGCAATTTTGTACTCACTAGTTTTTTTTATATTGTATAAATATGAAGTATTAAATGCCTCTTATGTTGATGGAATTATCTTCGGGTTAATTAGTGTTGTAGTTCCATGGTTTTTCTTTATGCCCATTCTCGGAAAGGGTTTTTTAGCCTCAAAAACTCCAGCCCCCTTTATGGCTTGCTCTCTAGCAGTTGGAAGTCATGTTGTAATTGGTTTGGCTATAGGTTTATGTTTTCAAATTTTTGGATATTAATAGTTTTATGGATTTTTGAAAAATGTCAGAGAATAAATTAAGAGAAAATATATGTCAGTTTGCTACTTCTTTATTTGATAGAGGAATAACACACGGCTCAACAGGTAACATTTCAGTCAGATTAAATGATTATGAAATTTTAGTAACACCTTCGGGATCTTCTTTTGGAAGATTAGATCCGAATGATATAGTAAAAATTTCAAAATCTGGAGAATTTTCTGGAGCCTTACCTCCCACTAAAGAATTACCACTTCATCAGGCATTTTATGAGACACGGGGATTAAAGTCGGGTGCAGTAGTTCATTTACATTCAACTCATTCAGTCGCCTTGTCAATGTTACCAGAAATTGATGAAGACAATGTACTTCCATCATATACGCCTTACTCAATAATGCTTTTAGGAAAAGTAAAGTTACTCCCATTTTTTGTACCAGGGGACCCAGCTATGGGAGATGCAATTAGAGGATTGGCAGGAAAAAGATCTGCAGTTTTATTAGCCAATCATGGTCCAGTTGTATCAGGTAAAGATCTTGAAGCATCAGTGAATGCTATAGAAGAATTAGAGGCCACAGCAAAACTATCACTTATTTTAAAAGGGATGAATGTTAGAAGTTTGAACGATAATGAAATATCATCTGTCATTAATAAATTTAACGTAGATTGGGAATAAAAAATGTATAAATTTTCTGCTAATTTAGGTTTGCTCTGGAATGAGTTATCTCAGATTGATGCTATTTATAAAGCAAAAGAAAGTGGGTTTGATGCAGTAGAATTTCAGTTCCCATATCAATATGAAGCAAAAGAAATAAAAAAAACGCTTGATGAAGTAAAATTACCAGTAATGGGTATAAACACTATAAAAGGAAATATTGAAAAAGGGGATAATGGTTTATTAGCTGTCCCTTCTAGAGTATCTGAAGCAAGGGAAGCTATTGTCCAAGCCTTTGAATATGCGAAGGTAATTGATGCAAAAAATATTCATGCTATGGCTGGTGTTACCGATTTATCAAATAAGTCACTAATTACCTTTGTTGATAATCTTAACTTTGCTAGAGAATTGGTTCAAGGAAGTGGGATAGATTTAGTAATTGAACCGTTAAATCTTAAAGATAACCCTGGTTATTTTTTAACAAAAGTTGAACAAGCTAAAGAAATTTGTGATTTGGTTGGTTCAGACACATTAAAAATAATGTTTGATTTTTATCATGTACAAATAAATCAAGGAAATGTTTTACAGAGATTTAAAGACCACTTGGGGTCTATAGGCCATGTTCAAATAGCTTCTGTTCAGGATAGAGGAGAACCTGACAGGGGAGAACTAGATTTTAGTTTTGTCATACCCGAGATAATTAAAATGGGTTATAACAAAATTATTGGAGCCGAATATAAACCAAGAATGACAACCGACGCTGGCCTAGGTTGGATGAAAATAATCAAGAGTAATTGAAAGGTAAATTTATGAAAGTTATAAGAGAGTATGGTCCTAATAACATAAAAAATTCATCACTTTGTTTTGGTACAATGCAGTTTGGAGATGGTGCTAGTGAAAGAGACAGTCAGGAAATGTATGAAGCATGCAGGGGGAATGGCATAAATTTTTTTGATACCGCTTATGTGTATACAGGAGGTAAATCAGAAATAATCCTTGGAGATTTAATAAAAAATGAAAGAGAGAAAATAATTTTAATTACAAAAGCTGGGTCTGTTGGAGGTTCTAGTGGTAAAAATATAAGATCACAGTTAGAGGAGAGTTTAAAAAGACTGAAGCAAGATTATGTAGATATTTTTTTCTTACATCACTGGGATGATAATATCCCCTTAGAAGAGACATTTGATACACTTCAAGAATTAAAAGAAGAGAAAAAGTTTTATCAACTTGGCGTGTCTAATTTTTCTTCTTGGCAAGTAATGAAAGCTGAGATGTTAGCTAAAAATCATAGTTACCCTTCCGTGGATATTCTTCAACCTATGTATAACTTAGTAAAGAGGCAGGCTGAGGTTGAAATATTACCTATGGCAAAATCTGAAAATATTGGCGTTATTAGCTATAGCCCATTAGGTGGCGGGCTTCTGACAGGTAAATACTCAGTTGATAATTCTACAACTAAGAATAGTTCTGGCAGGTTACATGACAATGCTAAGTACAAAAAAAGGTATGGTCAAAATTGGATGTACGACGCCGCCATTTCGTTACAAGATTTAGCTAAGGAATTAAATTATAATCCTATTTCCTTGGCGGTCGCTTGGGTGAATTATCATGAAGCAATCACTGCACCAATTATAAGTGCTAGAAATTTGAAACAACTTATACCTTCATTAGAATCAGAAAAAATATCTCTAGATGATGAGACCTACAAACTAATTTCAAATATTAGTCCAACTCCGCCTCCTGCTACTGACAGATTAGAAGAAGCTTAATTTAAAAGGATGATAATATGGATACAGTTTTAGACAAAGTTTGGGAAGTTTACGCTCTTAAATATGCAGAAAGATCAGATAGGACTAGGGGCGAGAGCTTTATTTTTGACGATCACTCTAGCCAAGCTCACACGATTGATTATTTTGTTTGGCTATTAAAGTCAGAAGATGACGTTGTCATAGTTGATACTGGTTATGATTATGACGAAGCAAAAAGAAGAAACAGACCCATTCAAAGGTCACCTGCAGAAGCTCTTAAAGCAATTAATGTAGATGCTAAAGACATCACAGATGTTATTGTTACACATCTTCATTATGATCATGCAGGTGGTTTGATGGAATTCCCTAATGCTAAGTTCCATCTGCAAGAAACAGAAATGGCTTATGCCACTGGACCATGCATGTGTCACGAAACTATAAAAATGCCCTTTACTGGAGAGCATATATGTCAAATGGTCAAAAATCTATATTCAGGTAGAGTTATTTTTTATAATGGTTTAGGCGCAATCAAGCCTGGTATTACAACCCATTTAATTGGTGGGCATTCAAGAGGTTTGCAATCAGTTAGGGTTAAAACAAATAATGGTTACATGTGTCTTGCTTCAGACGCTACTCATTTTTATGAAAACTTCTTGAGCGGGAAACCTTTTCCAATAGTTGTAGATTTAGAGGACATGTTGAACGGTTTTAAAATAATTAAAAGTCTAGCTTCAGACATTAATCTAGTCATCCCGGGGCATGATCCTCTTGTAAAAGATTATTTTCCAAAAGAGGGATCTTCTGGTTTTATTTGGCGTTTAGATACAGGGCCTATCAAACCAATAAAGATTTAAAATCTTTTTCCATCTGTTTTCTGTAATTAATAGTTTCGTCTTTGATGTTAAAATCAACATCATCCCAATTAATTATTTGATCCTCATTAATATTTTTATTTAATTTAATATCATGAGCTAAACCAATTGGAAGTGCTCCAATAGATAAGGAAGTTTTAGACGGTATTAATTTACCCCATACCGTTGAACCTCCTTCGCCATCAAGTACTTCACCTTTTTGTAGGTTTCTTTTTGCAGTAGCTACTACATCCCCAGCAAAAGTTTTTGTTTGTCCCGTGGGTTGGTTAAGTAAAGCGGCAGAAAACACAGATATATTAAGCTCCATTCCAATTAAATGGAAAGGTTTGTACATAGCCGAATATTCACCACTTTCATCTGTGTTCATACCATACTGTTTAAAACATGAGGCTGCGTAATCATTCGGAGCTTGAAGAACTGCGTAAACACCCCATCTAAGGTCTTTGAATACAGGTCTACCATCTCTTTCAAGCGAAGAAACAACTTCTACTTGTCCATTGTGAGTTAATATACCACCTGACTGTTTAGGTTTTAGAATAGAGGCGAGATCATCCATTCCACATGGAGGAAAGAGCAATCCATTTTCTGGTACACTAAGTTCACATGCATTCGCTATAGCAGCCATTTCTAGGCTAGATTTAGTACCGTCCAAAAAAGAATTAAACATTTTGGAGTTCATACCAGCTTTTTGCGCATCTTCATCAGAAATACCGTAATAGTTCCAAACAGTATCTGGCGTAGATTTATGATATTCAGGTAAATATTTTGTACCTTTACCGGCACTCGAAACATAGAAGCCAATTGATCTTGCCCAATCAATAATTTCTGCCGTGAGAGCTGGTTGATCACCGTAAGCCATAGAATAAACAACGCCAGCTGATTTAGCCTCTTGAGTTAGTAACCCACCAGCTAATACATCAGCCTCAACATTTACCATTATTATATGTTTCCCATATTTAAAAGAGTGTCTGGCATGCTCTATACCTGCTGAGGGAAGGCCAGTTGCTTCAATCACAACTTCTATTTCAGATAACTCAATAACTTCTTTCCCAGATTCAAAAAATTTTGTAGATGAGATTAGTTCGTCATTCCAACCAACTGCCTTGCAAGCGTTCTTTGCCTTGTCAGGAAATAAATCTGCTATTGCAACAACATTAATGCCAGGTGTTGTTGGTACTTGACTTAAAAACATTGACCCAAATTTTCCGGCTCCAATTAACGCAACTTTTACAGGGTTATTTTTTAACAACCTTTCAGACAATAAATTTTGAATATACATTGTTTGACCTTTAAATTGAGTATAAATTTTTAATTTTTTCTAAATCTTTGAGCGTAAATTTAAGTTCTCTACAAATATAATTCTCTAGAGACGAGTATCTATTATTAATTTCATTAATAGCTGATACTAAGTAAGATTTCTTAACTTTTGCCAATGTATCTAACATCACATTTGTAACTAAAGAATCATTTTGATTTGAAGATGTTGTTTGTTCAGCTGTTGCCGCTTTGGTTGTTAATAATTGATTAGATAAAAGATAGTTTTTATAAATTTCATCCATTGAGTTATTAAATAATCTTTGAATAATGTAACTTGCTATTCCAGTTCTGTCTTTGCCTGCAGAACAATGATAAATCACAGGTTTCCCATCAGATTTTAGTAATATTTTTATAAATTCTTTCCACACCTCTTTGTGATTATTAATATATAGCTTGTAACTTTGTTCCATTACCTTTTCGTAAGTTTTGGCTATATCTCCTTCTATATTCTTTTGATCAACCATTCTACTTAATGTGCTAGCCGATATTGGAAGATTTAAATATACTCTATCTAATTTTGATGAGAGATTGTCAGGAGCTTTTTTTATTTCTTTGGGATCTCTAAAATCTACAATAGCATGTGGGTTTAAATCTTCTAATCTAATGACATCATCAGCATGAAGTGTACTTAATTTTGCACACCTAAATAAAATATTTCTTTTCATTTTAGAGCCAATAGCTGCGTCTCTAAAATTTGAAACTGATTTTATCAAAAACAATTTAAAATTATCCGTTTAAAAGAACTAATTATCACTCTGCTGCTGTTAAACTTTGGCTAATAAGTTCGTCCAAACAATTATCATTAAGTTTTGAAATTGGTGTGAAATCACGATGAGCAATCCACTCATCTCTATTAAACTTTTGAATATGATTATCAACATGACATAATGATAGATATACTATACTTCGTCCAAAAGGAGATATATTTGGTGGACTTGCATGTACGAGTAGGGATGAAAACATTAACATACTACCAGCTGGACCAGTTGGCGCAACGCATCCTCCTCTTTCTGCTAGTTCCAAAACTTTATCATTGTCTAATGTCCATAATGGGTAACTAGTAGTTTTTAAATCATGCCCTGCGTCTATAACGCCTGTTTTATGACTTCCTGGAATGAATAGTAATGGGCCATTAGCAGCAGTTACATCATCAAGAAAAACGGCTATATTCATTGCTCTTGGTTCTGGCATGCCGTCATCTCTTTTCCATGTCCCATAGTCCTGGTGCCACTGCCAAACTGCGCCGTCGAAGGCAGCTTTAGCATTTAATTTGAATTGGTGCATGTAGATATCACCATCTAATACTTGAGAAACAGGTTCTATTAATCTTGGGTGAGCGCCTAATCTTCTGAAAGCTTCGTTATATTTATGAGCAGCAAAAGCTGTTCTTGCTACGCCGCTACTCTCTTTCCAAACCTCTTTTCTATCCTCGGAATAAACTTTTTCAGCTTCTTGTTTTAACAAAGCGGCTTCATCAGAGTTGAACATTTCTGGAAAAAATAGGTAACCATCCTCGTCAAATTTTTTTAAATCTTCTTTACTTAAAATCATATTAACCTCTCATTTAATATATTTATATAGTAATAAGATTTCTAAAATTTGTAACTAATTATTTGAAAATTTTTTGATTAAAGTGTTAAATCTCTCTTTTAAGATTTTATTAATCAACAGGAGATTAAGTTGTCATTAATGCCGCCTTTAGATAAGCTTAAAATTCCAGTGATTGGATCTCCACTTTTTATTATTTCTAACCCTGATTTGGTGATAGCTCAGTGTAAGGCTGGTATTGTCGGTTCTTTCCCTTGTTTAAATGCAAGAGAAGAAGAAGGTGAACCAAATATGTTAAATATATGGTTAAAAAAAATTAATGAAGAGTTAGATAGATATAATCAACAAAATCCAGATAATCCGGCAGCGCCTTATGCTGTGAATCATATTGTTCATAAGTCTAATGTTAGGTTAGAAAAAGATATCGATATATGCGCTAAGTGGAATGCTCCAATATGGATAACTTCACTGGGTGCAAGGCCTGAGGTTAATGAGGTTGCCCATCAAGCCAAAGGGATAGTTTTGCATGATATTATTAATAATTTTTTTGCAAAAAAAGCTATAGATAAAGGAGCAGATGGTTTGGTTGCTGTTGCTTCTGGAGCTGGAGGACATGCAGGAACTTTGTCTCCATTTGCCTTGATACAAGAAATAAGAGAGTGGTTTAATGGTCCGCTCTTATTATCAGGTTCCATTGCAAATGGTGGAGCTGTTTTGGCAGCTCAGGCAATGGGTGCTGATTTGGCTTATATTGGATCAGCTTTTATTGCAACAAATGAAGCAAATGCAGATAATGCTTATAAGCAAATGATTACTGAATCAAATGCAGATGATATTGTTTATACTAACTTATTTACTGGTGTTCATGGTAATTATTTAAAAGGATCAATCAAGGCCCAAGGTTTGGACCCAGATAATCTCGAGGTTAGTGACTCAAGTAAGATGAATTTTAGCTCAGGTGCTTCAAAGCCAAAAAGTTGGAAGGATATTTGGGGGTCGGGTCAAGGTATTTCGGTTGTAAAAAAAATCTTACCTACAGAAGAATTGGTTAAGAAAATTCATAATGAATATATTGAAGCAAAGAATAAAATAAGTAGAGGGTAGAAATGTCAGTAGTAGAACTCAAAATTATTGAAGAAATTGCACTTATAGAAATTTCAAATCCACCAGTTAATGCAATAAGTGCCGCTGTGAGAATTGGACTTTTTGATACTGTAGAAAAACTCTCTTCTAATGAAAAAATTAAAGCGATTGTTATTGCAGCTCCAGAGAGAACCTTCCTTGCAGGGGCAGATATAAAAGAGTTTGGAAAAAAAGTAGACGCCCCAATTTTAGGAAACATTTGCGATAAAATTGAAAATCTTAATAAAATAGTTGTCGCATCATTGCATGGAACTCCGCTTGGTGGTGGGTTAGAAGTTGCAATGTCAGCACATTACAGAATCGCAGCTCCAAACACCAAAGTTGGATTGCCCGAAGTTTTGCTTGGAATTCTACCTGGTGCTGGAGGAACACAAAGACTTCCACGATTATGTGGAGTTGATATGGCTTTAGATATGATGCTTACTGGCAAACACGTTCCAGCTAAAGAAGCTTTGTCTGCAGGCATTATAGATGAGATTGCTGAAAATAATAATACTATAGATAATGGTATTGAATATGCTAAGAAATTGATTAATGATGGGTTTAAACCAAGACCAACTTCTCAGTTACAAAATAAAATTAGTGACCCAAAAGAAATAAGTGAACTAATTCTAAAATTTAAAGATACAGCGTCAAAAAAATACAAAAATTTGTTTTCTCCTCATGCTATCATAAGATCTGTAGAAGAAGGCATTAAATTAGATTTTGCAGAGGCTATTTCAAATGAAAGAAAATTATTTGAAGAGTGTATTCAAAGTCCACAAAGACAGGGTTTAATACATTCTTTTTTTGCAGAAAGAGCTAATACGAAAATACCAGAGTTAAAAGACGGCACACCTATTGATTTTAAAAAAATTGGAATAATTGGTGGTGGTACTATGGGTACTGGGATTTCTATGGCTGCCATGAATGCAGGATTTGATGTAATTATGATTGAACAAAATGATGAAGCTATCCAAAAAGCTAAAGCAAAAATTAATTCCACTTACGATAGAAGCGTTAAGTTGAATAGAATTACAACTGAACAAAAACTAAAAATAATGGATCTCTTCTCTGCAACTACTGATTTCTCTGATCTTGAAGATAGAGATTTAATTATAGAAGCTGTATTCGAAAATATGGATGTTAAAAAAGAAGTCTTTATGAAATTAAATCAGATTTGTAGTAAAGAATGTATTTTAGCTTCAAATACTAGCTACTTAAACGTTAATGAGATTGCCTCAGTTGTAGACGATCCAACTAGGGTTATTGGTTTACATTTCTTCTCTCCAGCGAACATTATGAAACTTTTAGAGGTTGTTGTAGCAGAAAAAACATCTAAGGATACTGTAGCTACTGCATTCAACTTAGCAAAAAAGATGAAAAAGGTACCCGTAAGATCAGGAGTATGCGATGGTTTTATAGGTAATAGAATTCTCTCTAAATACTTAGTTGGGACTTATCACATGGTAGAAGATGGAGCAAGTCCCTTCCATATTGATAAAGTAATAAGAGAATTTGGGTGTGCTATGGGAATTTTCCAGGTAATTGATTTAGCTGGTGGTGATATTGGGTGGGCAACAAGAAAAAGAAAAGCACCATTCAGACATAAGGATGATAGATATGTAGAAATCCCTGATAGAGTCTGCGAGAGAGGTTGGTTTGGTCAAAAAACCTCAAAGGGATATTATTTATATGGAGAAGATATTCCTTTTCTAACTCCTAATCCAGAAATAGAAATAATTTGTGAACAAGAAAGAGAAAGAGTTGGAATAACCCCTAAAAAATTTGATGATACGGAAATATTAGATAAATATATTGCCGCTATGGTGTATGAGGGAACTAAAATATTAAGCGAAAAAATAGCTTTAAAACCATCAGATATTGATGTTGTTTTTACCAATGGCTATGGTTTTCCTAAATGGAGGGGTGGTCCAATGAAATATGCGGATATGATTGGATTAGATAAAATTTTGAAAAATATTCAAAAATATTCAGAAGAAGACCCAAGGTTTTGGGCTCCTCCTAAATTATTAGAAGATTTAGTTAAACAAAATAAAGATTTTGATAGTTTAAATTAAAGCCTTATTTTGAATATTTATAAAGTAGGGTCGGGATTAACTCGAACAACTAATTTGCCAAAGTTTTTACCATTTAATAATCCTATAAAAGCGTTTGGAGCATTTTCTAAGCCATCAACAAAATCTTCTTTATATTTAATTTTGCCTTCTTTAATCCATTTTGAGAGGGCCAAAATTGACTCTTCTCTTTGGTCATAATGATTAAAAACTATAAAACCTTTAATCATCATTCTTTTTGTGAGTATTTGCCTAAAAAGTAATGGTAACCTGTCTTGTTCTCCTCCTTTTAAACTCGTGGCATTGTATAAACTAATAAGTCCACAAACTGGGATTCTTGCATAATCATTTAAAAGAGGTAAGACAGTGTCAAACGTTATACCACCAACATTCTCCCAATAAATGTCAATACCGTCAGGGCAAGCAAATTTAAGTTTTTCTTTAAAGTCAGGGTCTTTATAATTCACACAATCATCGAAACCAAGCTCTTTCTTGGTGAACTCACACTTATCATCTGTACCTGCTACACCGACAACTCTACATCCATAAATTTTGCCAATTTGTCCAACAGTTGAGCCTACAGCCCCACTGGCTGCTGAAACAACTAATGTTTCTCCTTTTTGGGGTTTGGCAAAGTTATGCATACCAACATATGCTGTGGTTCCAGGCATTCCTAAAACACCTATAGAAGTGGAAAGAGGTGCCATGTCAGGGTCAATTATCCTTAGTTTTGTTTCATCAACAGTGGGGTTATCTTGCCATCCTGTCCTGCCTTCTACAAAATCACCAACTTTAAAGAATTTTGATTTACTCTCTATTACTTGACTTAAAGCACCTGCTTCCATTACTTCTCCAATTTCAACAGGCTTTGCATAGCTTTTGGCATCGTTCATTCTACCTCGCATATAAGGATCTAATGACATATAAATTGTTTTTAAAAGGACCTCACCATCTTTAGGTGTTCTTGTTTCTTCTTTTACTGTTTTAAAATTACCTAAATTAGGTTCACCATGTGGGCGTTCATTTAGCAATATTTTGGTATTCATATTCGTATCTCCGTTGTTGTAGGTAATTTTAATTCTGTTCTTTATATTTGAAAAAGTAATATTTAAATGTCAAGGCTGAAACAAGAGATCCTAAACCCAAGCATAGAAATGATATAAACCAAGCCAGATGACTGGTTTGCCCTCCAAAATTGTCTAAGACAAAACCTACCACCGGTCCGCCTATTGCACCACCCAAAAAGCCTACCATTGAATGAAGTGCTAATCTTACACCCCTATCATGTGCTTCTCCATTGACAACTGTTCCGGTTGTTAAAGAACCTGAGTCTAATGTAATTAGAGCATTATAAATGAAAAGCATCAAAAGAGCCATCCAAAAACTCAGCCAAAAAGAAATCGCAGTTAGAATTGATCCAAAGAAGCATAACATACCCATGTTTGAAACTACTTTAGCTCTATCTTTTCCAATGCAATATTTAGCTCCATATATAGAAGTAAAAATTCCTATTAAGCCCATTAATCCAATACTATTGGCAATAAAAGCATCACTAGCAGAGACATTAAAGTGACTAGAAAGAAAAATCATACAGGGAAAAGTCCAACTTCTAAATCCAAATAACTCGTAGGTATGACCTCCATACCCAAGAATAAAAGGAGACGCTTTTTTGTTTCTAAAAGTTTTGAGAACTGAAATAAGCACTATTATAATGCCTTGGTAAGGTTTTGGCTGTCGATCTTCAATTTCTTTTCCTGAAAATAATAATAATGGAAAAGCACTAACAAACAGAATAAAAGAAGCTAATAGAAAAGAGTTTTCCCAATTAATATTATAATTCTTTAAAATTCCAAATAAAGAAAAAGAAAGTGCAACACCTAACCCAAAAAAAGCAGTATAAACTGCGACAAACTTCTCTCTTGCATCTTTATTAAGTCTAGAGTTTAGAATTTGTAAGCCAGGCATATAAGTTCCAGCAAGTCCAACACCAACTAATGACCAAAAAGCTGATGCGTTTATAGCGTTAGAAGCAAAAACAGAAAAAAGCAATAAGCCTGTGGATCCTATAATACAAGAAATAGAATATAGTTTTCTAGCATCATAAGTATCTGTTAAGCTGACTAAAAATGGTGTGGCAACAACATATCCAATATAAAATGAGCCGCTTATCCAACCAGCTTCACTGTTAGATAAATTCCACTGTGATTGAAGATCAATAAGATATATTGGCCAAATGGCAAAACCAATCATGGAAAGCGTTTGTATAAAGCAAGTTAGAATTAAAATTCTTGGCATTTATTTCAAATTTTTAACTAATTATTATGTTTCATTTAACAAGTTTATTATTTAATGTACATTAAATAAATTTTTAAACACCATGACACATAAAGGTCAGATAATGACAACACTGAATGAAATAATGTCTCCAAAGTCTATAGCCATTGTTGGTGCCTCTGATAATAAGGGTAGGATTGGTGGTCGTCCTTTGGCTCATATGATCGAACAAAAATTTTCAGGTGGTATTTTCCCAATTAATCCTAATAGAGATACGGTACAAGGCATAAAAGCTTACCCAAGTTTACTAGACGTAAAAGAAGACCTCGATTTCATTTTAGTTGCAGTCCCATCAAATATTGTTGTTTCTGTTATTGAACAGGCTGTTCAAAAAAAAGCGAAAACAGCTCTGATTTTTTCTTCGGGATTTTCTGAAATTGGAGGTCAGGGTGAAATTTACCAAAATCAAATCAAAAACATAAGTCAAGAAAGTGGTTTAAGAGTAATAGGTCCTAACTGCCTAGGACTTTTCAATTCTGCAACAAACTTTTATCCTACATTCACTTCCACTATTGATAGAGCTACGCCTAAACCAGGTGGAATATCTATTGCAAGTCAATCTGGTGCTTACGGTAGTCATATTTACATGGTTGCTCATCAAAGAGGTTTGGGAATTAGATACTGGATGACAACAGGCAATGAAGTGGATTTGTCAGTCGGAGAAACAATTCAACTAATGGCGGAAGATCCAGATGTCCATACAATAATGGCCTACGCTGAGAGCGTTAAGGATGGTGAACAATTTACCAAGGCATTGGATACAGCTAGATTAGAAAAAAAACCTGTTATTTTTATGAAAGTTGGTAGATCTGAAGTTGGGGCTGCTGCTGCAAACTCGCACACAGCTTCTTTGGCTGGAGAAGATGCTGTTTACGATGAGGTATTAAAAGCACATGGAGCTTACAGAGTACGTAGTACTGAAGAAATGTTAGACGTTGCATATGCAACAAAACCAAGAATATATCCTGCAGGGAAAAATTTAGGATTAGTAACTATTTCAGGTGGTGGAGGCGTTTTAATGGCCGATGCGGCTTCAGATGAAGGGCTAACTGTAGGCCCAATGCCTCAAGACGCGCAAAAGGTTTTGAAGGAGCTAGTACCTTTTGCGTCTCCTATGAACCCAGTAGATGTTACTGCCCAATTTTTTAATGACTTATCTATTGTACCTAAATTTACGGATTTAATGTTATCAAGAGGAGGTTATGATGCTTTAATCGGATTTTGGACATCTGTGGCTGGATCTCCAGTGCTATCGAAGCCTTTGCTTTCTTCATTGAAACAGGCAATGTCTGGCTATAAAGATAAGCTTTTTATTAACTGTATGGTTGCACCTCAAGAAATATATGAAAACTATGAAAAGGAAGGATTTTTATGTATTGAAGATCCTACTAGAGCAGTTGTTGCTATGTCTGCACTTATGTTTTTTGGTGAAAAGTTTAACGAAAAGCTAAGACTAAATAGCTTTGATGCTTCAAAATATGAAGTTAAAATTCCTAATAAAAATTTAAACGAAATTGATTGTAGTGAAATACTTTTATCTTCTGGTTTGCCGGTATTAAAACCTTCTTTAATAAAAAATATAGAAGAACTGTCATCTTATTTTAATGAAGATAAAAATAAATATGTTATGAAAATAGTATCATCAGATATTCAGCATAAGACTGACGTAGGTGGTGTGGTTTTAAACGTTGATAATCTAGAGCTAGCAAGAACCTCTTATCAAGATATTTTCAAAAATGTAAAAAATACTGTTCCTAATGCAAAAATAGATGGAATTATGATCTCACCAATGAAAAGGGGGGATCTTGAGTGTATTTTAGGTGCAAAAATTGACCCTGTTTTTGGACCTATTGTAATGTTTGGTCTTGGTGGAATTTATGCAGAAGTAATGAAAGATATTGTTTTTGCAGAAGCACCTGTAAATAAAGAAAAAGCTGAACGAATGATTTTATCATTAAAAAGTAAAGACATTTTTTATGGTGCAAGGGGAAAGCCGCCTGTCAACATAAATTCGTTGTTAAATGCAATTGTAAATCTTTCTAACTTTATAGCCGCAAATTCAGATAAAGTTGATCAAGTAGAAATGAATCCAATTTTAGTAAGTGAAACAGAAGTTATCGCACTTGATGCGTTAATTATAAAAAAATAAGATGGGAGACAAAATGCCAGAAAATTTAAAAGGTTTGGTGGGACCAGAACAGCAATTTAAGGATTTTTTATCAGAGGGTAAATTTATGATCCAAAGATGTAAGAGTCTTAATCAATTTTTCTTTCATCCTCGTGTTGCGTTCCCAGGTAGTGGTGAGCGTGATTTAGAGTGGGTTGAAGCCTCTGGGAATGGGGTAGTATATAGCTCTTCTTGTAATAGACGATTACCTGAAAAGGGTGGAGACTTTAACTTATCATTAATTACTTTAGAAGAAGGTCCAAGGATGATGGCAAGAGTTGAGGGTATAGATCCAGATAAAGTTGAAATTGGTCAAAAAGTTAAAGCTAGAATTTCTATATTAAATGGAGAACCAGCAATAATTTTTGATGTTGTAAAAGGATAAAGTTAATGGATCAAAATGATATAAATAAATTAAGAGGTAAAACTGCTGTTGTTGGTCTAGCAGAGAGTGGATGTGGTTTAGCATCAGGTTGGAGTGCTATGGAAATAATGGCAACCGCTGTTCATGAT
>OZSS01000427.1_pt1 | contig 20006 bp, 14 predicted proteins | sample 1779911 | NCBI WGS metagenome assembly OZSS01 (sample SAMEA2603589, study PRJEB24840) | metagenome | biome: Water; feature: Photic zone; material: Seawater sample | place: Mediterranean Sea | collected 2013-11-12 | depth 10 m | reverse complement strand
TTTAGCTGATCTCTTTCTTTTTTTTAATAGAATAGGCTAAATGTATGAATCGTAGATCTTTCATTCAACAGTCGACGGGAATGCTTTTCGCTATTCCTTCAATCGCTGCAAAACCTCAACCCGATTACCTCAACAATATCGGCATTCAGCTCTATTCCCTTCGAAAACCGATAAACGAGAATTTAAGGCAGACCATAGATGAGGTTGCCAGGATGGGATATAAGCAAGTCGAACCTTATGATTTCCCATCTAGCAAATCGCTGGATATGATCAAGCGGGCCAAGGAAAAAGGAATGCAGGTCAACTCCAGTCACTTTCAATGGGACTCGCTCTTGAACCCCGACCCAAAAAAACTTCCAAGTTTTGAAAAGGTGTTGGAACTTGCTCATAAAAACGAACTTACCGACTTGGTAGTTCCTTACCTTCACACCCACAACAGAGTGGATCTTGAGGCGTATCAAAAAACAGCTGAGCTTCTTAATCGCGGTGCCGAACAAGCGAAGGAAGCAGGAATTCGACTTGCCTATCATAATCATGCATTCGAATTTCAACCGATGTTAGGCGGTAAAACAGGATATGATGTTTTTATCCGATCTTTTTCTCCAGATATGCTTTTTGAGTTAGATGTTTTTTGGGTTAAAGTTGGTGGGGTCGATCCAGTATCCCAAATCCATTACCTAAAAAATCGAATATCTCAACTCCACCTTAAGGATTTACGGAGTGGTTTCAAATGTCCCAATTTTGGAAAAGTAAAACCCGAGGATTTTGAAGAAATTGGAGATGGTCAGATTCCCATGAATCCAATTTTAAAAGCAGCGGATTCCGCTGGAGTGTTTCACTGCCATATCGAGCAGGATCATTCTCCCTCTCCCCTATCCAGCATGCAGAAAAGTCTCTTACACCTGACCAAGGGATGACACACATCCAAATCGTTTTTTTTTCTTTTTTTGCCCGCCTCTCCTTGTGGGCAAAATCAAAAATATTTTGCTCATTGTATCGGATGATCTCAAGGCGGATGCCCTTTCTTGTTACGGGAATCCAATCGCCAAAACTCCAAACCTAGATCGTCTCGCAAATGAAGGCATGTTATTTAAACATGCCTATTGCCAAGGAACAGTATGTGCCCCCTCCAGGGCAAGCTTGATGCGAGGAAGATACTATGGAAAGAATGAGATTACATGGGGTGAGCACTTTCAAGATAATGGACTTTCTAGCACTCGAGTTGGAAAGATTTTCCACATGCGTGTACCCGGAGACATCATCGATGGTACCGATGGTGTAGATGTACCACAATGCTGGTCTGAAAAATTTAATATGCAAGGATTAGAAGCTCACACACCCGGAAATTATGCCTGCCTTAATTTAAATATTTTCACCCACGAGCTTCAAGGAAGGGAATCTACTCGGATGCCTAACCGAATGTTCGTGACCGTTGACTACTCCGGTGATGGAAGTGACCAACCGGACTGGAAAGCAGCCACGAAATCGATTGAACTTCTCACTCATTTTGCTTCGGGAGAAAAACCTTTTTTCTTAGCAACTGGACTTGTTCGGCCCCACTACCCGAATGTTGCTCCCGTGCAGTACTTTAAGGAATACCCCCTATCTAAAATATCACTCCCCGTAGTTCCCGATAACGATTGGTCGGACATACCCAAGCTCGGACTTTCCCATTCCAATTCAAAAAGTTTTGGCATCGATCAATACCCGGAGAATCAAAAGCGGATGTGGGCAGGTTATCTGGCCACCGTTACTTTTATGGACGAGCAAGTTGGGAGAATTCTAAAAGCTCTTAAGGAACTTGGACTGGATCAAGAAACTGCAATTTTCTTTACGAGCGATCATGGGTACTTGTTGGGCGAACATCACTTTTGGCAAAAGGGAAACCTCAGGGAAGAAGTTACCCGGGTCCCGTTGATCATTAAAGCTCCGGGTTTCAAACCAGGGCAGACAAAATCCATCGTCGAATTAGTTGACCTATTTCCAACTGCATGCTCTATGCTCAACCTCAACACGCCTTCTTCCGTACAAGGTTTGAGTATTCTTCCGATTCTTAAGAATCCAGAGGAGCAAAGCACCAAGCCCGCCCTATCCTTTGTCCCGAATAGAAAAGGAACTTCCATGCGGACTCCGAAATGGAGTTACATGAAGTACAAAGATGGCTCGGAAGAACTTTATGATATGACCCGTGATCCTCTTCAATTCTCCAACTTGGCAGGATCGAGTAATCATCACAAGGATTTAACAAAGTTACGTCATCGATTCCGTTCCCAAATGAAGCGAATTCAATAATGGTTCAGTTGGTACCCTTAGTTTCAAGCACCTCCCTGGCTACTTGAATAAAGAGATCTGAAAAAGCGTCCACTGTACTTTCGATTGGACGGGAATAACCTCCCCCCATAAAAACCAGTAGCGGAAGGTTCAATTCTTTCCTCCACTTTAAAACCTGCCTATTTCTCTCTCGTAAGCCTTCCCGGGTAAGGCTTAATAAACCCAAGGCATCGGAAGTCAGTCCATCCACCCCTGCCTGATAAAAAATTAGATCGAATGGTATTGCCTTCAGCTTATTCAGTACCTTTTCAAGATTACTTAAATAAAGATCATCTTCGGTATCGTTTTCAAAAGCGATATCCAGGTTACTTACCTTTTTGCGAAAAGGAAAATTATTTCTGCCATGCAAGGAAACCGTAAAAACTCGATCGTCATCCTTGAAAATATCCGCGGTACCATCTCCTTGGTGAACATCAAGATCTAAAATAAGAACTCGATTAATTTCAGGCTGCTGCAGTGCTTTTTCTGCACAGATTGCCAAATCATTAAAGATGCAGTATCCAGCTCCTGCATTACGGAAAGCATGATGGGTTCCACCAGCCATATTCCCGGAAATCGAATGTCCAGAAAGCACTAATCCTAAGGCGTCCAGTGCTCCCCCAGTCAAGCGTAAGGTACGCTCAACAATTGCATCTTTCCATGGGCGTAGACCAATACGCCGAATCTCACTTTCATCTAAATTTCCAGATAGAAATCTCTGAACATATTTTTCATCATGAACCAGTAACAAATCATTTACGTTTGCCAAACAAGGTTTTCGCCACCCGATGATTTTTTTTTCATCCAGTTCCAGAAGCTTTTTTCGTAACTTCGAATATCGACTTACTGGAAACCTTGCACTTGGATCCAAGCCGGTTGAATAAATCTCATCATAAAACAGATTAAAATGGGTATCTGGCATGAATTTAGCAGAACTCTTTGTTAAAATTATGCAGTTTAATATATTATAAATAGTGAGTTTTCAAAATGCTTTTCTTGGATCGCTGGTGGCGGATGCGATCTCGATGCCTGTTCATTGGTATTACAATGTCCATGCCCTCGATCAGGACTATGGAGAGATTGCTGGATACCTAGCTCCTAAGAATCCCCATCCAGACAGTATACTTTGGAGATCAGAGTACAAACCAGTGGGTTCTAATGCTGACATCCTGCATGGGCAGAAAAAGTTTTGGGGTCAACGAAATATTCACTACCATCAACACCTGCAAGCGGGTGAGAATACTTTGAACCTACAATTAGCCGCCGAACTCTACCGTCATATTATTCTAGCCGGGGATTTCAGGGTAGAGGATTGGTTGCAGAGATATGTTCAGGTTATGCTCACCCCTGGTTGGCACAACGATACCTATGCGGAGGAATACCACCGGTCTTTTTTCTCCCATTATTCGGCGGGAAAGTCCCTATTGTCATGTGGCACAAGTGATCACCATATCGGTGCTCTAAGTATGATTCCTGCTTTGCTTGCCGGTCTTGAAGCGGTTGGACAAACTGAAAATGCTTACCAGATGGAATGCGTCCTTGCCTTGGTGCGCACCACCCATGACCATCCCGCATCCCTACGTGCTGCTACCGATCTTACCCGAATCCTTATCCATCTGTCCAATGGTTCGGAAATTCGTGAAAGTTTTTCCGAGCTTTCTCTCCCCGGGGTTTCGTTAAAGAAACTGCGAAAATGGGAGCAGCTTGAAGACCGGACTGTGGTAGGGAACAAAATTAGCCCTGCCTGTTATTTACCCGAATCTTTTTTAGCCTCCTTATATTTCGTTTGGAAATACCACGATGATTTTTCTCAGGCGGTTATTTCTAACGCCAAAGTGGGAGGTGACAATTGTCACAGAGGAGTCGTAATTGGTTCCATAGTAGCCACACAGACTGGCATACCAAACTCCTTACTTCGTGGCTTGAAAACGATGGAAAAATTACGCTGCGATGTACAGTTACTATCCAAACCTCAACTTCTAAAAAGAAGTAGCTGACCCTCATCTTTTCTCCTTTTTTTGCGGGACGGTGTTTTTTTAGAGCCATGATCCTTTAATGTTTGCTGGGTGGCCTTTTTCCCTCCGGTACTTTTTCGAATACTGTAAATTCGATCTTTCATTTGTTTGGAGCGATCTGACAGTGATACTATTGGAGATGTATACCCTTTGATCTTGCTATTTTCTGATTTTGCGATTTCTGTCACGGTTTGGCCCACCAACTCTGGAACCCAATTTTTAACGAAATATCCATTCGGATCCTGATCCATGAATTGCTTTGTCGGGCTATATACACGCAGGGTATTGAACCCGATCACCCCAGCTTGCATTTGTAACTGGGAAAGGTGAATACCAGGCTCATAATCAAGGAATAAATTAGCCAATGGTTGGTGTATTTTTCTCCACGATAAATGTAGACCAAAACAAGCAAAGCTTACCACCATGGCCCGCATCCTAAAATTTAAAAAACCCGTTTCTGCTAGGCAGCGCATGCAGGCGTCCACCATAGGAAATCCAGTTTCCCCCTTTACCCAAGCTTCGAGCAACTCATCGCTCTCTTCATATTCAATTTTATCAAAAGCAGGATTCAGCGTACGAACTTCCAATTCGGGAAAAGCTTCCAAACGCTGGATAAAATGATCTCTCCAATATAACCTAGACTGAAAAGCACGCAGACTCCTTAGCCATCCGGATTGGGTTCCAGATTTCTTAATTTCAGAAATTCGTTTGTCTAAAGCATCAAATACCGAGCGTAAACTAATCGTACCCCAAGCTAGATGGGGGGATAACCTAGATCCGTGAGTGAAAGCTAGATTGGGAGAAGAAATTCCACCTGAATAACCAAGTGCCCGATCTTCGAGAAAGCTTTCAACCGTTTTCCAAGCATTCGATTCATTCACCTTCTGAGTAGCAGATGGAAATCCACAACGGGTAAATTTTGAAAAACGGGAGACCAACTCTTTCCAGGTGGATACTCTATTGAAAATATTATTCTGCTTCGGCTTGGAAAAATCTAAAGGAATGGGCAGTGGATCTTGTAAGCGATAATCCTTTTGTCGTAATTTCACTCTTCGCAGGTCCGCATTTCCTCCCCTCAGAACTGAACTCGCATTTAATTCAATCCACTTAATCCCTTTTTGAGTGCACCACTTAGCGACTTTTCTGTCCCGTGCAAAGGAGACTAGATTTCCAGTCTCTTGATGAGAATATAAAACCTTGAAATTAAATTTTTGAAAGATTCCATCCAGGACTTCGATAATCTCACCATATTCTTCACACAGCCCAGAGTTTCGTTTTCTTAAACTCTGACAAACTCCACTCAACCCTTGCCACTGTGCCTGCAAATGAAAAACCGAATAATCAGAATGATTGACAATTTCCGGTTCCCAACAAAAGAAAGGCAACAACTCGGAGCACTGTTCAGAACCCATACTTAGGCATTCATTGTCCGAAAGTCTAAAGTCTCTCTTTATCCACCAAACACCTTTCATTTTTTATTCACCCTCTTTGCCTCCATTCGACATTTTACAGAACAATATACCACTTGATCCCATTGTCCCCGTGATTTCCATTTTTTTCGATTTTCAAAAGGGCGCACACAAACTGGACAAATCTTTGACTCTCGGGATTTTATACTCTTTTTCACTAATAGTTCCAAAAGGAGACAAAGAAAACAAGGGTCCAAGTGATGCTTCGAAGCAGATTTCCCCTAAGTAAGGATTTAATATCACCATCTACTTTTCCATTCAAGGACAGTTTTTTGTGAAGAGGTGCGGAATGTAAGAAGGTGACCATCCAAGCCAAAAGCACTCCAGCTAATCGAAACCATTCCGATTCGGTGCCGACGAAAAAACAAGAACTTACCGTCTCCAGTACCTGCATGATCATTAAAGGAAGAACGAAATAGGAAATTCTTCCGCAATAACAAGTATGCCACTCCTGGAAACTTTTAGGTTCAAGAAAAAGAAATGACGGATAGACGATTACTTGAACAATCCATATAACCACAAACATGGCAAAATCGATCGCCAAGGCATGTTCATGAATAGTTTCCAAAAAAAAGATCATTTTGGAGCGAGTTCCGTTGGTTTTTTCTCTATGATCACTAGATTCAATCATCGACTTATAAGAATGACAAATTCCCTCTTATCCAAAACAGCATCCATAATTTTTTTTATTATGTTCTTGAGTGGATGCTCGAATCCAAACAGCGAGAATAAATCTTCAACGCCTGCAGAGCAGACTTCACCGGAATCTTCTTTTAAAATTTTAATTTTAGGAGATTCCCTGACCGAGGGATTTGGAATCACAGAACAAGAAGCCTATCCCTATTTACTGGAAAATTTATTGAATTCAGAACTCTCCCCGCAAACCGGAAAAACTTATCAAGTAATAAATGGAGGCATTAGTGGAGCAACAAGTAGTGGTGGAGTCTCCCGGATCGATTGGTTTATCAAGGCAAATCCTGACTTCCTCGTGCTTGCTCTTGGAGGAAATGATGGTCTACGGGGAATCCCAATCGAAGAAATCAAAAAAAATCTTTCCACGATTCTTAAGACCGCAGGGGAACAAAAAATTCCAACCTTGCTTGCAGGCATGAAAATTCCCCCTAATTATGGCCTTTCCTATACCCAGAAATTTTCCAAAATGTTCCCTGAACTGTCCAAAGAGCATCAGATTCCACTTATCCCTTTTCTCCTCAGCGGAGTCGGAGGGGTTCCTGAAATGAACTTACCTGATCGGATTCACCCAAATCCTGAAGGTCATCAAGTCATTGCTAAAACGGTCTATTCCGTTCTCGTTGATGTCCTGCATAAAATTTCATGAATACCATTATTTCACTTCACAAGATTTCAAAAACCTATTTTCAAGGAACCCAGAGAATCGAAGTTCTTTATGGACTGAATCTAGATGTTAAAAGTTCTGAAGCTGTTGCGATTCTTGGTCAAAGTGGGACCGGTAAGTCCACCCTACTCTCTTTGCTTGCTGGTCTTGATGTCCCTGATTTTGGGACCATCTCAGTTAATAAGCAGGATCTGTCCAAACTCTCCCAAGATAAACTGAGTCAATTTCGGGCAAAAAATCTCGGAGTCATTTTTCAACAATATCACTTAATGAGTAACCTGACTGCTTTGGAAAATGTCGGCATCCCCCTCGAGCTTCAAAAAGTAAATGATTTTCAATCTGAAGCCCTAGAAGCTTTGAAAATGGTTGGACTATCTCACCGGATCTCGCATTTTCCTTCCCAGCTTTCCGGAGGTGAATGTCAAAGAGTCGCGATTGCCCGAGCTATTGTGGGCAAACCCAAACTCATACTCGCCGATGAGCCATCTGGGAACCTGGACGATAAAACAGGGAAGGAAGTCATGGATCTTCTCTTTAAACTTTGCAAGGAACAGGAGCAGACTTTGATTCTGGTAACTCACAACCATGACCTTGCTCAAAATTGCGACCGCACACTTGTCCTCAAGGATGGCAAACTCGGGCCCCATGAGTAATGGGTTTCGTCATCCGCAACGCTTGGCGAGAAATCCGTAACAATCGCCCCTTTTGTATCTTTTATGTGATCAATCTTTCCCTCGGGTTGGTTGGGTTCATCAGTGTCGATTCCTTTAAATACAGTTTGGAAGAAAAAGTTGTGGCTGAATCCAAGCAACTGCTTGGGGCGGACCTGGCAATTCGGGCTAGAAGAATCATTTCAGAAGAAGAGCTTGCGGTTACCCGTACAGGTTTGCCTTCGGGAACGAAAGAAATCGAAGTGGTCGATTTTTTCTCTATGGTCGCGGGCCCATCTGGACGGAGTCGTTTGGTCAAAATTATTGCGATGGAGAAAGGATTTCCATTCCACGGGAAATTCGTTACCTCCTTAGCGGGAGAAATTAGGGGAGAGGACGACTCCCTACTGCATGAAAAACCATTGGTTTGGATCTATCCAGAGTTGCGAAGCCAGTTGGAAATCGACTTGGGGGAGGAATTGAAGATTGGTAAAAAAATCTTCCGGGTTTCTGATCTAATCAAGGATGAAACCGCCTTGAGTTTTCAAGCGGCTGAATTAGCACCCAAAGTTTTCATAAGTAAAAATTTTTTAGAAGAAACCCAGTTACTCACTCAAGGAAACACTGCTTTTCGCAATCGCTTATTCCTCCTGCCAAAGGGACAGGACTCCGAGGCCCTTGCTGGCAGCCTTTCATTGGCTCTTAAATCACCCGATATACGAGTCTATTCTCATCAACGCGTGGGAAATCGAGCCAGTCGCTTGCTCCGATACCTTTCAGATTTTCTGGGACTTGTATCCATGGTCGCCCTCTTTCTTGCCTCCCTGGGAAGTGGATACCTTTATCAGGGGTTCGTCAATCAACGCATGAACGATGTCGCAATTCTTGTTTGTATGGGAGCTGAAAAAGGAACCGCAATCCGAACCTACCTCATGCAGTTGTCAATTTTGGGAATCGCCGCCGCCTTGCCCACAATTTTCATTTGTTTTTTTATCATTCCTTTGCTTTCCACGGTTTTAAGCGAATTCGTACCCATTGCCCTCGAGGCATCGCTCCAACCACAAAGCATAGTTCTAGCCTTGCTGGTTGCTATTTGCGGGGGCTGGTTCCTGGCCCTTCCGAGCTTGTGGAAAATCCGGCTCCTTCGACCAGCTGAATTATTTCGTGAATCAACCCGCCCTGGTGACCGCTCTTTAAAATCCTCTTTAATCTTCGCAATTCCAGGCATTCTCGCCTTTTGGGGAATTTGTCTTTTTCAATCCAACTCATGGAAATTGGCGAATTATTTCTTCCTTTCCCTTCTAATTAGCGTGGTCGTTCTCTACCTGATTGGGATTTCTTCCCTTTGGATCTTGGATCGCTTCTTTCGGAAATCCCCGCTCAACCTACGCCTAGCAACCCGATCCTTATCTAGGAACCGGGCGAGTACAGTAACTGGGTTTCTAGCACTCGGAACCGGTGTCTTACTCCTCAATATCATTCCTCAGTTTCAATACAGCTTGGATCAGGAAATCGGATCGACTGGGGATTCTGGCAAGTTGCCTAAACTCTTTCTCTTCGACCTCCAAGAAGACCACTTACCAGAATTGCTCACTACCCTGGAGAACCAAGGTAAACCAATTCAAAACCTGACCCCTTGGGTCCGGGGGAAATTAATCTCGATCAAAGGGAAGAAATATGAGGAGCTTAAAGAGACCGATCGTGAATATGAAAATCCCCGTGAACAAAGGAGAAACAGTTTTCGTAATCGTGGCTTCAACCTCAGTTATCGAGATCATTTACTGGAAAGTGAGGAAATCATAAGTGGAAGAATGGTCCGAATGAATTACGATGCGAATGCATCTCTCCCCGTCGAAGTTTCCCTGGAACATAAGTATGCTGAGTCCCTCGATCTAGACCTGGGAGATTCCATGCAAATTGAAGTGGGCGGGGTACCAATCGATGCTCAAGTCGTGAATTTGCGCCGTGTAAAGTGGACCAGTTTTCAGCCTAACTTTTTTGTCCAGATGCAACCGGGCGTCCTTGAAACGGCACCTAAGACATTTGTGGCGACGCTCAATGATTTGTCTAAAAAAGAAAAAGAGGACATTCAAAACTTATTGGTGCGGGAATTTCCAACCGTCTCGATCGTTGATGTTGAGCGAACCGGGCGAAAGGTATTGGAAATCATCTCCCAAATGACTTGGGCCCTGCAAGTCATGGCCGGACTTTCGATTCTCGCTGGCATTATTGTGCTGTATTCACTTGCCCGCGAAAAAGCTCGGCAACAGAGGTGGGAAATTAATTTGCTTAAAGTATTGGGGGCTTCTTTTACCGACCTCAAGATGCAGGTAAGAATTGAATTTGGTCTGCTTGCCCTTTCCGCCTCAGTACTAGGGATTTCCCTGAGTATGAGTACTAGTTATTTGCTAGCCGAAAAAGTATTTGACCGAGTCTGGAGTTTTCACATCGCCCTTCCCTTAACGATTATACTCGGGGTCGTATTTCTTTCGATCTTGGTCAGTGAAATTGCAACTCGAAGTGTTTTGAAAGAAAAGCCTTCAAGCCTTTTAAACTGATAATGTCGGTTAACATAGGTTTCGTGAATAAAAAATCAGTTTATTTAATGCACGAATTTCAAGTTCAATTCTTTGATAATGGGACCCACTGTTAAGGTGAAACCTGAGAGAGCTCAAACTTCTGAGAAATTGATCCACAAAAATTCTGCTCCTTGTATCCCCTCCCTCTGCATTTTGACATAGCTTGGAAAACCTTCTCCCAGACTCAACCCCCTAATCGAGCCCTTTCAGGTGATTTTAATAAATAAACTAATCCGCTAAAGACTCTCGTACACAAATTAACTCTGCACCCGTTCTCAGTACCATTGAACGATTCAAAACAGCATATCCATAGATTCGGCCATTGATGGTCAAATCATTTTGAGCCAAAACTTCTTTCCCGCCTTGATCGTCTAAAATGATAGAGCTTCCTTCTTTAGTAAAAAAATAAACCCTGCCTGGGGCATGAAGTGGGGATGCCCAGCACGATCCAGGAAGGCGAAGATCCCACTTTTTTTTCCCATCCTCTAAATCATGGCATGTGGCAACTCCCGCCCGGTTGACCAAATAAAGCAGATTTCCTGTGCTTAAGGGCGAACCAAAACTACAAGTCGCATCCTCCGCGACCCACAAGATCGAAGCCTCTTTTTCATCTGCTTGATTTCTTTTCAATGCCATGGTCTGATTAGGTTTTGAGGATCCCACGATCACTTTATCATTGGAAACCGTAGGTGAAGCTACGGTGTTACCTTCAATTCCTTCCTTACTCCAAATTTTCTGACCTGTTTTAAAATCAAAGCATTCAACCACACCATTTGAACTAATATAGAGGTTTTCTTGATCATCTTTGCTTACAAGTGTAGGAGAACTCCAAGAAACCCTTTCAGGTCGCTCAACCTTCCAACGATTTTCTCCAGTTTTTTTATTAATGCTCAGTAAATAAGAGGGTCCGGCATGATCCACGAGTAAACCAATACTATCCCTCGATTGCGTAAGGGAACCTCCAATTCCATGATTCCCCAACATTGGACCATACTCTTCAGTCAAGGAACGCTTCCATAAAACTTCGCCATCGTGGTCCAAAGCTATCAACAGACCGCTCTCAAAGAAGGCATACACCCCAAATTCATCCGTAACTGGACTCGGGGCAGCCTGCGATACATATTGGGATCTTTTTATTTTGACTGGAGAATCAAATGTTTTCTTCCATTGCAGGGTGCCACTGGATAAATCATGGCAACGAATGATTAATTTTTCACTCTCGTCCCCGAGGGTGGATGTCGAATAAATATTGGTACTGGAGATGACTGGAGTGGATTGTCCATACCCTTCAAGGTCAACCCGCCAAGCTAAATTTTTTTCGTCGGACCATTCCATCGGAAGTCCGATTTCCTTGGTCTGACTGTTCCCCTCTCCTCTAAAACCGCCCCAATTGGAAGATTTTGATTTTTTTTGCTTATCACTACTCTTGGGCAAAGCTTTTATTTCGGGGTTAAAATTCAATATTTCAATGGAATTCAAGTGACCGTCCCATGTTGCACCTCCAATGAAAAGGGCTTTGTGTGAGTTCAAGGGAACCACTCTGTGAAAGAATCGCTTATCCTTAACTTTTTCTTCGGTCGCAATCCAAGTGAAATTCGATTCTTCGAATATCCTTGGTTGGTAACTGAAAGGACTAACCAGTAATTTCCCACTGATTTCTGTCGAAGCACTTCCAAAGGCCTTAATTCTATTCGTTCCCGGAAAATCTGGTACTTCTTCCCACTTCATTGAATTTAGATTCAGGCGATGTACTGCATTGGAAGTACCTTCATTATTAAGTCCCCCGATCACATAGACATAATCTCCGACCACCGCGGCTGAGTTTGCTCTTACCGTCCATTTAGTTTTGGGTAATTTTTTCCATTTTATTCCTTTTTTAGTAATTTTCCCGACCAAACCGTAATGAGGCCAATTCACTCCTTTACCGTTCTCCATGTGCCACCCTCCGAGTACATACAGCTTATCTTTGTGCACTACCATTTCGTGAGAGGATCTTGGCTGAGGTAATGGAGTAGACTTGATCCACTTTTTCGATTTCACATCGAAATAAGAAACCTCAGAAAGTGAACTCAGGTTGGATTCCGAATCTTCCTCATTCGTGGCTTGCGAGCCGCCAGCAATAAAGATTTTACCCTTGTGTGCTGCCATACCGAAACCCTGTAAGGGTTGGTTAAAGGGTAGGTTCTCCCATTGACCAGGCTGATCTAAATTAATCCTAACGAAACTTTTAGAATGAGTTTTTTTGGAGTAAACATGCGCTTCACCGACATGACCTCCATATACATACAAAAAACTACCATCTCTGCATGCTCCAAAGCTCGTAACCGCTTCAGGAAGCTTAAGTTTTTTTAATCTCTCTTCTCTGGATTCGACTGCTTCCAAGCCACTCAATGAGATAGCACTTAGAAATAGCAGAGATTGTAATAATAAAAAGGGATTCGTTTTATTCATAAAATTTTTCAAAAAGATAAAATGCAGGATGTAATCATATCGAAGAGGGATGATCAAAAAAATCCATTTATTTACGAAGTAATTTTTTGAGGGCCTTATAGTTTAACGAAAGATCCATCTGAAATAGGATAATTCTTTTGGGACGACTTCCCAAATAACAAAGAAAGGATATCCGCTCCCGTAATATAAATTGGGAATCTTATCTTTGGTTGGCAGTCGGGGTCGGGAAGTCATGACCTAATTCATTCGGGTACAAAACCTGAAGAACTTATCCTCATTTGATTTTCAAAATAAAGTACAATGGAGTCACCACCTATCATGGAGCCAATGGGAATTGTATACTCATCAAGATTCCGGCAGTCGGGGCCTGATTCAACCAATGGTAGTTGAATCTGAAGAAAGGGTTGATTGGGCTAAAGCTCAATTGGAACTTATCAAAATCGTAAGTTTAGAAAATTATTTATCTCAAAAAATAAGGGAAAAAGCATAATCCCCAACTCTTTCGGTTGCACAATGGCAAGCGAATGCTGATGATTCATCGTTGAATTACTTTGATGAAAAACAGCACACAAAGAAAAAAACAATTCTATCCAGTCAGTGCTGGGTTGAGAGAATATTTGAATCATTACAAGCGTGAAATGCGTTTGCCGGTCAAATATGAAAATTTGCTTCAGAGCGTGGACTCTTACCCTCTGATCAATGAAAAAAATGAAGATACGCTTTGGCAAACCATGGTTTATGACCAACACTATGGAAAGGATATCTTCGAAGGTCTTAAGCAAATTTATGTTCTTTTGCGCTCTGGTGGGGATAAGAAAATCTTACCTAATTTGTATGTGGATCGAGTTGACTATTGTACTTTCGGAAACACCAAGCCCTTTCGGATCCGGATCGTCAATCAGTACAATGACAACCATGATTATTTCTATGTAAAAAAAGCGGACGCCTCGCGAATATATGGGTTAGAGCTTGAACAACTTCTTTCTCCAAATGAGATTAATTTTCATGTCGATCGGGATTCCCTGGTTGAAGAACATATCATTGGGGTGCCAGGTGATGATTTTATCGAGAACTACCTGGAAAGGGATGACCTCAACGAAGTCCGGCTAGCCAAAGAATTTATCAAGTTTAATGAACGCTGCTTTGTACGTTTACTTGGCGATATGAGAGCCTACAACTATGTGGTAGAAATGACTCCCGACTTCGAGCATAATCAATACCGGGTTCGAGCGATCGACTTCGATCAACAATGCTATGAGGGACGGAAGTCCTTTTATTTGCCCCAGTTCTTCAAGAATAACCTCCCAGTAGTAAAACTTTGCAGTCGCTTGATAAACCTCGAAACGAGCCACCAGTACCAAAGGGAGGAGCGCACCTTGATTAAGCGCCGGTTCAATGTAGCCCCAACTCGAATAACCAAGCTGCGAGAATGTATGTGTAAGGATCAGATTTCGAGCGATGAAAAACTACTTGCACTTCGCAAAGAACTTTCGCGGATGCATCAAGACTCTAGGTTCGAGCAATGCCTAACCATGGGAGAACTTACCTTTTTAAACATTGCGGTATCCTTAGACCTCACTAATGAAGTCCCGGCCAAGTTTCTTTAAATTCTTGCTAGTATTCCTCGTAGTTGGACCAGCAAGATTGATAGCTGGTCCAGACTCGATCAAAGAACAAGTCATCCTTCTTCACGGCCTTTCCAGAACTGCCAAGTCCATGAATAAACTAGAAACCTACTTGGAGAAGAAAAATTTTCAGGTTTTTAATTTAAGTTATCCGTTCAGAAAATTTAAAATTGAAAGACCCTGAAGAATTCATTTGGTGAGAAAATTTTGGCATTTCGATAAGTTTAGCTTGTCCTCGTTGGGATTGAATTTCACTCTTGCCATAAATCATATATGCCAATGAAAAAAATTATTTTTGCCTTATGCTTTCATTTCTTGATGTCCGGTCTGGTGGCCAAACCAGACAAGCCTAACATTATCTACCTCATGTGTGACGAGCTTGCTTATTACGAGCTCTCGCACATGGGAAATTACAAAATCAAAACTCCAAACATTGATCGCTTTGCACGGGAGGGACTCCGATTCACCAGTGCAATGGCCGCATCTCCAGTGTGTGCTCCGCTACGGTGTAACTTAATGACTGGTAAGCATGCCGGACATGCCTCGGTCCGGAGGAACGATGGTGGAACTCCGCTCCGGGAAGACGAAGTGACCATTGCTAGCCTACTTAAAGAAAGGGGATATGCCACCGGAGGCTTTGGAAAATGGGGATGCGGGGGAAGGGATTCCACGGGTGTCCCTGAAAAACATGGCTTTGATGAATTTTTTGGCTACTACGATCAAGTTCACGCCCATACTTTCTACCCTCCTTATTTGATTCGGAACAGTGAAGAAGTCCCCTTGCCCGGAAATGACGGGGGTCGCTCCGGACAAAGCTATTCTCATTATCGAATTTTTGAGGAAGCGGTTCGTTTTATCAAAGAAAATAAAAGGAAGCCGTTTTTCTGCTACCTGCCTTTTACTCCGCCTCATGGAATGTTTGATATTCCTGCCAGTGACCCGGCATGGAAACTTTACGAAAAGGAAGCTTGGATCCAAGACCCAAGTATTCCACAAGATGCGAAGAATTATGCGGTCATGGTTTCCATGATCGATCGACAGGTTGGGGAACTAATGAGCCTGCTTAAAACACTCGGGCTCGAACAACTTACCGCTTTTTTCTTTACCGGTGACAATGGTGGACAAGATCGGTTCAAGAGCGAAAAATATCCGAGGGGATTCTTCGGTCCCAATCTTTGTCCCAGTACCGGAGTTGAATTTAGAGGGGGTAAAGGGAATCTTTATGAAGGTGGACTACGGATTCCCTATCTTGTTCGGTGGCCCGGACATATAACCGCCGGTAAAGTCAGCGATCTTCTCTTCTACCAACCCGATGTCCTCCCCACTCTCTCAGAAATCTGTGGGGCCGATATTCCTGAAGATGTGGATGGTATTTCTATTGTACCCACTCTTCTTGGTGAAGAAATATCTGGTCGTCTCCAACTTACTCATAAAATGTTTTATTGGGAATATGGCTCTCAAGTAGCAGTTCGTAATCACTATTGGAAGGCAATAAAAACAAACAAGGGAAAGCAATCCGCATGGGCCCTCTACGACTTAAAAAATGATCCGGGAGAGTCCACCGATATTGCCCGTTCCCAACCCGCAATTCTAGCCAATATGATTGAATTTGCTGAATTCTCTCACGAACCAGCTCAACCCGGTACTTTCCTTGATCCAACTAGAGCCCGTCATAATCGTGATCGCCAAGCCAAGTTTGGCTTTTCCAAAAATGCGTTTAACAAATGGAAGAAATAAATCTTTTCTTAACTTTTTTGGCTATCTTACAACCTTGCCTATTCAAAAGTTTTGTATATTCAATATGTGAGGATGGAAAATAAAAAAGCACTTAAATCGGTTGCCGAATGGAAAGAATTGGTTGCGGAATTTCAACATCCGCACCTTGGGCGGGCTATTTGGCAAATTGTAAACACTCTCGGTTCAGTTCTAGCAATCTGGATTGCACTCTATTTTACCCTTGGAATTTCTTGGTGGCTGACCATCGGGCTATCTGCCCTAGCAGGCTTATTTTTGGTTCGTTCCTTTATTATTTTTCATGACTGTGGACATGGTTCTTTTTTTAAGTCTAAAAAAGCAAATGATATTTTGGGCTTCATTTCCGGCTTAAGTGTTTTCACTCCTTATCATCATTGGAAATGGGAACATGCTAGGCATCACGCTACCAATGGTGATTTAGATCGCCGTGGCATTGGAGATATTTGGACCTTAACGGTCCGGGAATACCTGACTTCTTCCAGGATGACCCGTTTCAATTACCGACTCGTCCGAAATCCATTTATCCTGTTTGTTTTTGCACCCCTTTTCCTGTTTTTAGTACTGGAGCGTTTTCCCTCGAAGAAGGCCAAACCACGGGCAAGGCGTTCCGTCTATGTCATGAATCTTGCCATCGTAATTTGGTGTGTGAGCATGGGATCGATTTTTGGCTTCCTTCCATTTTTAGTCATTCAAGTTATTATGATGGGAGTAGCTGGAACCTGTGGAATCTGGCTTTTCTATGTTCAGCATCAATTTGAAGATACCTATTGGGCCCAAAGCGAGGAGTGGGATTTTACTGCGGCTGCGATGGAAGGAAGTAGCTACTACAAATTACCCAAAATCCTTCAATGGTTCTCGGGTAACATTGGTTTTCATCATATTCATCATCTCAATGCAATGATTCCAAATTACAATTTGGAACGCTGCCATAAATCAGATCCTTTCTTCGAGGTCGCTCCTGAACTCAATATTCTAAGCAGTTTAAAATCGATTAATTATCGTTTATGGGACGAAGATGATAGTAAAATGATTGGATTTCGCGAGTTGAAGCGTAAACTCGCTATGAATGATCTGGGTCAGGCTGCCTGAAGTTCGAAATCACTCCTGTTAACCAGTTAGTCGTCGAAGCATAAGTAGACGAAATTCCATCGCTTGATTACCAGGGATTTTAGTGGCCCGTAATTTGAGTTCGCCCTTCCCTTTCACTAATTTCATGGTTCCCATTTTCATGGGGCGAAAATCCTTGTAGTAGGACTCACTTCGAGGAGAGCGATCCTCCTTCATCCCAATAAGAGGAGGATTATTTGGCGTTGTGATCGTTGCAACCACAGACTTTCCATTCAAGGAAAGTTCAATTTCAGCCCCCAAATCTTTTTCCGGACAAGTGTACCAAAGCTCCACCTCATAGTTTCCAGACTTGCCTACTTCCACATCCCAGGAAATAAAATCCTCCTCGTTCTTCCAGTTTAAAAAATGACTACAATTCGGAAACTTGTTCGACCTCGTAATCTCCCCATGTGCGATTGCATCCCGGGCCGGAATCTGAGTCCAAGAAACCTCGGGATGACCGATCACGAAGGGCCGGTTATCCTCCCCCTCCTTATCCAAAACCTTACTCTGAAAGAAATCCTTTCTCTTTTGCAGCCGTTCCGCGACTTTTGGAAATTCTTTGCTTACGTCCACCCGTTGACCGGGATCCTTGACCATATCGAAAAGCCTTCCCTTATAACCAAGTCGAAAACGAGCTTCTCGCACTCCCACTTTTCCCTTCCAGGTGGAAATCAAGGTCCTGGTCTTCCATCCATTGACATTTCCCAAAAGGAGTGGCTTCAAACTTTTCCCATCGATAAATTTACTTACTTTCTCCTTTACCCCTGCGAGTTCGCACAGGGTTGGCATTAAATCCCGAACCGAGGCAATTTGCCTCACTTTCGTGCCCGGCTTGATTCCATTGGGCCACTTGATCAAAAGCGGGGAACGGGTACCTCCCTCCTCGGTCGATCCCTTCCTGCCCTCCATATCCCCATTCCAGCGGTTCCCATTGGGACCATTATCGTGGAAAAAGGCGACGATCGTGTCCTCCGTTACTTCTAATTGATCCAATTTCTTCAGCAGACGCCCCACATTCCAGTCAATGTTTTCACACATTGCAAGTGCGGCTAGGAGATGCAATCGATCCTCCTTTTGGGGATTCCGGTTTCGCATCATCTCCTCCAGTTTCCTGTCTTTAAACTTTTTCCACCAACGATCGGGTACTTGCATCGGACTATGAGGAGTGTTGTAAGGAACATAGACAAAGAAAGGCTTATCTTTTTTTACCGAGCTTTCAATAAAGCCCATCGCTTCCGAAGTGAAATCATCCACGCAGAATCCCTTTCCCTGTACGAGTTTTCCATTTCTCTCCATCAGGGCATCATAGTAATGCCCCCAATGCCCTGAACAGAAACCGTAGAAATAATCAAAACCACGACCCAGTGGATGGTAGGGATATTGCATTCCATTATGCCATTTACCAAAGGCTCCAGTTGCGTACCCAGCTTTTTGGAAAAGATCCGCAACCGTGGTTTCATCAAGGTCCATCCTTTCCCCCCCTGCCGAGGTGCTGTAGACACCGCTGCGTACATGATGCCTTCCGGTCAGGAATTCCGCCCGCGTTGGGGAACATACCGGACAGACATAGAAGCGATCAAACGAAGCACCATCCTTGCCCAGCGAGTCAATATTGGGAGTGGACAAATTGGTGTTTCCATTGAGGCTCAAGTCGCCCCAACCCTGATCATCGGTCAAAAAGACCACCACATTTGACTTGGCAAAAAGTCCAACGCTAAAAATCAGGGAGAATACGGATAATAGAAATAAACGGGTCATTTAAATTACAGGGTCTTAATTACTGCATAATAACATCCCAGTTCCCCCTCGGGGACGTTGAAAAAGGGAGCCAATTCATGCTCCCCCTTGGTTAAACTGGCTTCAAAAATAATTGCCTTTGCTCCGTCAGTAATCGGTTTGGTTTGTAAATCCTTTCCGTTCAACCGCAGGGTTACAGATTTCGCACCAATGGACTGTCCGACCTGAGCCCGAAAAGCCTTGCTTGCCCCGGGCACATCTGCCCCGGCAACCAGTTCTTCATTAATCGCTTTACCCGATTCTGCCGGCCAGCGCATCACTTCAATTTGATATTTCCCGGTCTTCAAGACCTTCAAGGCCCAGTGCCCTTCATGTTTGGCATCTTTTCCCTTCCGCAAAGGATATTTACTCCGGTTGTGGCCCTGATTCCAGGGTGTGGGTCCTCCGATCCAGTCGTGACTGGTAAGGCTGACCACGGGATGATTCTCGTGCCCTACATGCAATTCGGTAGTCTCCACAAAAGTAGGCTCCAATTCCGACCACCATTGATCGTAAAATGCCTGCATTTTGGCGACCCGATCAGGATGCTGGGCAGCCAGATTCTTTTCCTGTCCTGGATCCGCCTTGATATCGTAAAGTTCATTCTGATTCACCAGTCTCCAGCCTTGACTCATCACGGATGATTTCCTCCACTTGACTGGATCTTTTACCCGTTGGGAATCTGTAATCAACATCCGGTCCGGCCAATCTGCCTTGCTTTTTGCCTCAAGCACGGGACGAATTGAAGTTCCGTCAAACTTATACCCTTTGGGCTCTTTTCCTCCGGTCAGATCGAGCAAAGTCGGAACCACATCGACTGCATGACAAAGGGTATCTATTTTTTTTAGCTTGTTCATGCCTCCGTTCGGCCAGTGCATGAAGAAAGGTACCCGATGCCCCCCATCATAC
>OZSS01000426.1_pt1 | contig 20008 bp, 29 predicted proteins | sample 1779911 | NCBI WGS metagenome assembly OZSS01 (sample SAMEA2603589, study PRJEB24840) | metagenome | biome: Water; feature: Photic zone; material: Seawater sample | place: Mediterranean Sea | collected 2013-11-12 | depth 10 m | reverse complement strand
GACCAACACGTTCATTTTCAACTTTGTAAGCAACCTGACGGATAGGGCTAAAGACAGAATCAACTGGAATAAGTCCAATCGGAGCATCTTCTGAACGGTTCTGGTTCGCTGGCACATAACCTTTCCCAGAAGCGACAGTCAATTCCATTGATATAGACCCGCCTTTATCAACGTGGCAAAGCACATGATCGGGATTCATGATTTCAACGCCAGCAGCATCAGAAATCATACCTGCTGTGACAACGGCCGGTCCCTCCGCCTGCAGTCGAAGGCGCTTTTCGCCTTCAATAGACATAGAAACAGCGATGCCCTTCACATTCAGAACAAGATCTGTCACGTCTTCGCGTACACCTGCGACCGAGGAAAATTCATGCACCACTCCTTGTAACTGAATTGCTGTCACCGCAGCACCTTGCAGTGACGACAGCAAAATACGACGCAGACCATTTCCTAGGGTGGTCCCAAACCCACGCTCAAGAGGGCCAAGTGTAACGACGGCCTGACGCGGATTATATTCCGAGGGGTTGACGATAACCTTGTCTGGCTTTTGTAGCTCTTGCCAATTCTTTTCAATCATAGACGAATTTCCTTTTTGTTCAGCAAACAGGAGGTGACGTTTCTATATTCCACCATTGGTGAGAAACTTCCCCTCAAAAAATCAAAAGCTCAAACTCTACGGCGTTTGCGAGGCCGGCACCCGTTATGTGGGATAGGTGTGACATCACGGATGGATGTAACAGAAAACCCAACAGTCTGAAGTGCACGCAGAGCTGATTCCCGCCCGGAACCTGGGCCGCGCACCTCGACATCAATACTCTTCACACCGTGTTCTGCTGCTTTTTTACCTGCATCTTCAGCTGCCATCTGCGCTGCAAAAGGAGTAGATTTCCGCGACCCTTTAAACCCAAGAGTCCCTGCAGATGACCAGGCGATAGTATTTCCTTGAACATCTGAGATTGTGATCATGGTATTATTGAATGTCGAATTCACATGCGCAATACCATTGGTGATATTTTTGCGCTCGCGGCGACGGACTCGTGCTTGTGTTGGTTGCTTTGCCATGTTCCCTGCTCTATCCCGTTACTATTTCTTTTTACCGGCGATTGCCTTTGCTGGACCTTTACGCGTCCTAGCATTAGTATGCGTGCGCTGACCCCGTACAGGCAGATTCCGACGATGGCGCAAGCCCCGCAAACACCCTAAATCCAGATAACGTTTTACATCCATTGATGTCTTACGACGCAAATCACCTTCAACCAGATAGTCAGCATCAATGATGTCGCGCAACTTTGATAGCTCATCTTCTGTAAGATCATTTATTCGGCGTTCCTGAATAATACCCGCCTTATTACAAATGGATCGTGCACTGGTTGTGCCGATACCATGAATATATGTTAGTGCTATTTCTACACGTTTTTTGGTCGGTATGTTTATACCAGCTATTCGTGCCACTGGTCTCTCCTTCGTTAATTTGCGGACGATTACCGCAGCTCAAACTTTAACTCACGTCTCATACAGCTTTGCTTCAGCAGCTTATTTGATCTTCTTATCCTTTGCTCAGCTATCAAGGCATTGTCTAATCGCTTCACTCACCTTTTCAACAGCCTTCATGCCATCTACGGACATCAGCAGTCCTTTTTCATGGTAATAGGGTAGCACTGGTGCTGTATTAGTATGATAGACCTTCAACCGCTGTGTTAACACATCTGCATTGTCATCGCTTCTAGCCGCTCCGGTTTCCGCAGCCCTCTTTTCAATACGGGCAAACAGCGCTACTTCATCCACCTGTATTTCAATAACCTTGTCCAGGCTTACTCCTCGGCCATCGAGCATCGCATCAAGGGCTTCTGCTTGAGCAACTGTGCGTGGAAATCCGTCCAAAATAACCCCATTTGCACAATCATTTTCTGTCATGCGTTCACTAATCATTCCAACCATGATTTCATCTGAAACCAACTGACCCGCATCCATAATCTGCTTCGCTTTCATGCCTAGTTCTGTTCCGGCAGCAATTGCAGAACGCAACATATCGCCAGTGGATAGCTGAACTACACCCCGTTCATCAACAATAATCTGAGCCTGCGTACCTTTTCCTGCTCCTGGAGGGCCAAAAATAATGATATTCATCTGTTTCGCCCTTTCAATCGTGATTTCTTAATCAAACCTTCATACTGATGCGCCATCAAATGCGACTGAATCTGAGAAACTGTATCTAACGTCACCGTCACAACGATTAACAGGGAAGTTCCCCCAAAATAAAACGGAATGGCATAATTACTAATCAGAATTTCAGGAAGAATGCAAACGGCAGAAAGATAGGCTGCACCGAGAACTGTTAGACGTGTTAGGATATAGTCTAGATAATCGGCGGTCGGCTGGCCTGGTCGAATGCCCGGAATATAGCCACCGTTTCGGCGCAAATTCTCAGCAGTGTCTTCTGGGTTGAAAACAATAGCGGTATAGAAGAAGGCAAAAAAGACGATCAGGCCGATGTAAATTGCCAAATAAAGCGGTTGTCCTCTCCCGAGCATGGCGTTCAAGGCGACCAACCAATCCGCACCGCCTGACTGCCCCCCCGTCAAATTGATAATCGAAATAGGCATTAATAGCAGTGATGAGGCAAAAATTGGCGGTATCACACCAGGAACATTGATCTTCAAGGGTAGATGCTGAGCCTCACCGCCAAAAACTTTATTGCCATGCTGCCGCTTCGGATACTGCACAAGTATCTTACGCAAGGAACGCTCAATAAACACAATGAACGCAATGACGGCTATGGCCATAAGAAACACAGCAACAATCAAAAATGCTGACAAGGCCCCAGTTCTGCCAAGCTCTAGCGTGCCAGCCAGAGCACTAGGTACTTCAGCCACGATACCAGAAAAGATAATCAGCGAAATCCCATTCCCCACACCACGTGCTGTAATCTGCTCACCCAGCCACATCAGGAATAAAGTGCCGCCAACAAGTGTCACCACTGTTGTCAAACGGAAAAATAATCCAGGTTCAGTCACAACCGTGCCAGCAGACTCAAGAGCAACGGCAATGCCATAACCCTGGACAGTAGCTAACAATACAGTAAGGTAACGAGTATATTGATTAATTTGCTTACGACCAGCTTCACCATCTTTTTTCAAAGTTTCAAGCGTCGGCACAATCGCCGTCATCAACTGCATGATAATAGAAGCTGTAATATAAGGCATTATATTCAGAGCAAAAATAGTCATCCGGCCGAGAGCGCCGCCTGAGAACATGTCAAACATCCCTAGAATGCCTGTCGTCTGCTGCCCAAACACTTCAGACAGAGCTACAGGGTCTATCCCTGGCAGCGGAATGAATGTCCCCAATCTGTAGATAATGAGCGCTCCAACAGTAAACAGAAGACGTTTCTTTAAATCATCTGCTTTCGCTAATGCACCGAGGCCAAAGCCTGCATTTGCCTGTGTTGATTGCGCCATTTTACTGACTTACCTTTTTTCGTGCCCACTGGCTGGCTGAGCTGTAGCAATTACGAGCTTACCACCTGCTTTTTCAATTGCTGCTACAGCTGCTTTTGATGCACCAGCTGCGTGAATTTCAAGTTTGTCTTTGAGTGTTCCATTTGCTAGCACACGGACTCCGTCACGTGGCTTTGAGATAACGCCAGCAGCAACAAGAGCAGCAACGTCAACAGGCTCTTTCTTATCCAAGTTTCCAGCATCCAGGGCAGATTGGAGCTGACCCAAATTGACTTCAACATAGTTTTTACGGAATATATTATTGAAACCTCGCTTTGGCAGACGTCGGTGAATTGGCATCTGCCCACCTTCAAAGCCGTTGATCGAAACACCGGAACGTGCCTTCTGGCCTTTGTGTCCAGATCCAGATGTCTTGCCCCGGCCAGAACCGATACCGCGACCAACGCGCTTGGATTTACGGGTTGCGCCGTCTTGTTCTTTAATTGCGTTCAATTTCATTATCTTTACACTCCTGCCAGACCGTCTCTGAATGTTAAGCTGGCCTAACGTTCTTTAATCATTCAGGGTGCGGGTTCAAAGCGCACCAGATGCTTCACTTTATTAATCATCCCTCTAACCGCTGGTGTGTCTTCCAATTCGCGGACACGGCCAATTTTGTTCAGCCCCAGACCAATTAACGTCTTACGTTGCGAACCTTCACGGCCAATTGCGCTTCGGATTTGGACCACTTTTATTGTTGATTTTGCCATCTTACTTTCCTCTCAGACTCACTCAAGATGCTTCTTTCTGCTCAGCTGTTTTGCCCAGCACTTCAGCGACCTTGCGCCCACGTTTTGCCGCAACAGAACGCGGTGCCTGAATAGATTTAAGCGCCATGAATGTGGCTTTAATCATGTTATGCGGGTTGGATGTGCCGATTGACTTTGCCACAACATCTTGAACGCCCATAGCTTCAAAAACGGCACGCATTGGACCACCAGCAATAATTCCTGTGCCAGATGGTGCAGAGCGAAGCTGCACCCGGCCTGAACCATAGCGGCCCAAAATATCATGATGTAACGTACGACCGTCACGAAGAGGAATACGCACCATATCACGCTTAGCATTTTCAGTAGCCTTGCGAATGGCTTCAGGCACTTCCTTAGCCTTGCCTGTGCCAAACCCGACACGGCCTTTGCCGTCACCAACTACTACGAGGGCGGCGAAACCAAACCGACGGCCACCTTTGACCACCTTAGCCACACGATTGATACCAACCAACTTTTCAACCAGGTCAGGCTCTTCTCTCAAGTTGCTTTGTTCTGCTCTATCATTGCTGCGTGCCATTGCTCGCTCCTTTAAAACTCAAGTCCGGCTTCACGCGCGGCATCGGCTAGGGCTTTTACCCGGCCGTGATACATATATCCACCACGGTCAAACACAACTTCTTTGACCCCCTTGCCAACAGCTCGCTCACCTACTGACTTGCCTACAGCTGACGCTGCGGTCATATCTGCGCCAGTCTTACCACTTTTTCTGAAATCAGCATCCAAGGTTGAGGCTGACGCAAGCGTTAAGCCAGTAGCATCATCAATAATCTGCGCATAGATATGCCTTGATGAACGGTGAACGGACAAGCGTGGCTGGCCATTTGCGCTTCTCTTAAGGCTGTTGCGATTACGTGCACGACGCTTTTCAAACATTTGTCTTGAGCTCAACATCTAGCTTAAATCCTTATTTCTTCTTGCCTTCTTTGCGGACGATATGCTCCTCAGCATACTTTACACCTTTGCCTTTGAAAGGCTCTGGAGGCCGCTTAGCTCGAATTTCCGAGGCAAACTGGCCAAGCAACTGCTTGTTTGTACCTGTAATCTCAATCTTTGTGTTATTTTCCACCTTCACAGACAGGCCCGCAGGAATATCCATTTCAACAGGATGGCTGAAGCCAAGACTCAACTGCAACTTATTACCCTGCATAGCTGCACGGTAACCAACCCCATTGATCTCGAGATTACGCGAAAATCCCTTGGACACACCAATCACCATGTTATTGATATTAGCTCGCACTGTTCCCCAAATGGAACGACCGTGGATGGATTTCTCGAGAGGCATAACTTTAACCAAACCCTCTCCAACAGATACGTTTACATTATCTGGTAATGCCATTTCCAGTTCACCCTTGCTGCCCTTGGCTACCAACAGTGAGCCTTCAGCTGTGATATTCACATCATCGGGCAATTTAATCGGAGAATTTCCAATACGTGACATAGTAATTCTCCCTTAAAACACCTGACAGAGAACTTCGCCGCCAACATTGGCAACACGTGCTTCATTGTCGGACAGGACACCCTGAGGTGTGGACAGTACAGCAATACCCAAACCGTTATAAATTCGTGTCAGATCTTTGATGCCACTGTAGACACGACGACCTGGTGTGGAGACCCGTTTTATCTCAGAGATAACAGGGAGACCTTCATGATATTTTAATTCGATTTTCAGCTCAGAAATTCCCTGACGGACCTCAACAGCCGAATAGTCACGTATATAACCCTCGCGCTTCAGTACCTCGAGCACATTCGCACGAAGCCTTGAAGCGGGGCTGGACACAACAGCTTTGCGGGCTGATTGACCATTCCTAATCCGTGTTATCATATCTCCAAGAGGATCACTCATAGACATTGCAATCTCTCCTTCTTACCAACTTGACTTCACGACACCCGGAACTTGACCAAATGAAGCCAAGTCTCGAAGTGCAATTCGTGACATTTTTAATTTACGGTAATAACCACGAGGACGGCCTGTCACCAAGCAACGGTTGCGCACCCGTGAGCGCGCGCTATCACGTGGCTCTTTGGCCAACTTACATGATGCAGCAAACCGGTCTTCCATGGAAATTGATTTATCGCGCATTATTGCACGAAGATTATCGCGGCGCGCGCCCTTTGCGGCGACAATGCGCATCCGGCGGTTATTCTTTTCAACAGCGCTTTTCTTGGCCATGATTTTTACCCTTTTCTCTATCGGCTGTTTTAGGCGTTCGCGAACGGAAATTGAAAGCCGCGAAGGAGCTCGCGCGCTTCATCGTCCGACTTTGCGCTTGTAACAACAATGACATCCATACCCCGAACTTCATCGACTTTGTCATATTCAATTTCAGGAAAAACAATCTGTTCTTTGATGCCTAGTGCATAATTACCACCACCATCAAAACTCTTTGCATTCAGACCGCGGAAATCACGTACGCGCGGCAGCGCAATTGTAATCAGACGATCCAGAAATTCATACATCCTATCAGCACGCAGAGTCACCTTACAACCAATAGCCATACCCTCGCGCAATTTAAACGCCGCGTTAGCCTTTTTTGCCCGCGTGACTACAGGCTTCTGGCCAGAGATGGCTGTCATATCATTCACTGCATGTTCAATTTTTTTAGAATCGCGCACTGCGTTGCCAACACCCATATTGATCACAACCTTTTCAAGGCGCGGGACGTCGAATATGTTACCATATCCAAACTTTTCAATAAGAGCCGGGCGAACAGCCGTCAAATAATGTTCTTCAAGACGCGTTTTCATCTCAGCTTCCTTTAATTAACCAATCACCTTGCCCGACTTGCGGGCAATTCGAACTTTTTTGCCATCAGAGAGGTCAAAACCGACTCTAGTGGCCTGATTTGTTTCAGGATCAATCAGCGCAACATTCGAAATATGAATAGGAGCTTCCATCTGCTCAATGCCACCAGCATTGGCCTGTGTCGGCCGACGATGCTTTGTTACCATATTTATACCTTGAACCTTAACACGACCTTCCAGAGGCCGGACATCAATCACTGCACCTTTGCGCCCCTTATCTTTGCCAGTCCGCACGATCACCTGATCACCCTTTTTAATCTTAAGTTTTGCCATCTCACAGAACCTCCGGAGCAAGAGACACAATCTTCATGAAATTGCGTGAACGCAACTCACGTGTGACAGGACCAAAAATCCGTGTCCCTATGGGCTCATTTTGTTTGTTCAACAGAACAGCCGCATTTCTATCAAAGCGAATGGCTGTACCATCATTACGCCTAATTTCCTTGGCTGTGCGCACGATAACAGCTCGATAAACATCACCCTTTTTAACTTTACCACGCGGAATGGCTTCTTTAACAGAAACTACAACGATGTCTCCAACGCCAGCAATTTTACGCCCCGAACCGCCAAGAACCTTAATACATTGAACGCGCCGCGCGCCAGAATTATCAGCGACTTCAAGGTTTGTCTGCATTTGAATCATAACAGTCCTCCTCTACGCCAACTATTTCGCAGCGTCGTCATAGACGACTTCAAATGATTTGTTTTTTGAAATAGGTGCGCATTCACGAATATTGACTGTATCACCTGTTTTCGACTTATTTTCAGCATCATGTGCCGCAAACTTTTTGGACGTGTTGATGAATTTTTTATAAACGGGATGCATAATCCGGCGCTCAACACGCACGATAACGGTTTTATCCGCCTTATCACTGACTACAGTGCCCTGCATAATACGCTTTGGCATAACTACTACCCCTTACACTTCACTTTTTGCTGCTAACATTTCGCCAAGCACTGTCTTAATGCGCGCAATCTCCCGACGCACAATGCGAATTCTAGAAGGGTTATCCATCTCACCAGATGCAACCTTGAAACGCAGATTGAACTGTTCTTTTTTCAACTCAACCAACTTTGCCTTCAACTCGTCGGCTGACTGGCTACGGAATGTTCCTGCTTTCACAATCGACATTGTTCGAAAAACTCCTTAATTCAATCTACTCAACATCGCCTAGACGACGGACAATTTTTGTTTCGATAGGTAATTTAGCAGCAGCTAGTTTGAATGCTTCTTGCGCTAAGTCCCATGACACACCGTCCAACTCAAACATAATCCGGCCAGGGGCAACTCTTGCCACCCAAAATTCCGGCGAGCCCTTTCCCTTACCCATTCTCACCTCTGCAGGCTTTGACGATACAGGCACATCGGGAAATACGCGGATCCACAGACGACCAGCACGACGCAAGTGTCGGGTTATAGCCCGACGAGCAGCCTCAATTTGCCGTGCTGTAATCCGCTCGGGTGAAGTTGCTTTCAACCCATAAGCTCCAAAATTTAAGGTTGTGCCACCTTTTGACATGCCGTGAATGCGGCCCTTATGGGCTTTCCGGAATTTGGTACGCTTTGGCGATAACATCGTAACTTATCCTCTAATTACTTAGCCATTTTGTCTAATAGGTTGGCCAGACTGCTGCTCAGTAAGACGCTTATCTTGAGCCATCGGATCATGACCTATCACTTCACCCTTAAAGACCCAAACCTTGATACCGATTGCACCATAGGTTGTTTGTGCAGTTGCTTCACCGTAATCAACGTCCGCTCTCAGTGTGTGTAATGGCACACGCCCTTCACGGTACCATTCTGTTCGAGCGATCTCTGCGCCGCCTAGACGACCCGCACAATTAATTCGCACGCCCTGCGCGCCAAGACGCATAGCTGACTGAACAGCCCGCTTCATTGCTCGACGAAAACCAACACGACGTTCTAGTTGTTGCGCTATATTTTCGCCGACCAACTTAGCATCAATTTCTGGCTTTCGAACTTCAACGATATTCAAGCTGACTTCAGTCCCTACGCGCTTTGTTAAATCAACGCGCAGCTTTTCAATATCCTGGCCCTTTTTACCGATTATCAAGCCAGGACGACCTGCGTAAATCGTTACGCGTGCTCGACCAGCTGGACGCTCAATTACAACGCGACTAATGCTTGCTTGCTTCAAACGTTCCATTAGATGATTTCGTAACTCAATATCCTTATGCAGAAGCTCTCCATAATTGCGATCTGCATACCAACGAGAATCCCATGTTCTGTTAATTCCGACCCGCAGGCCGATTGGTTTAACTTTCTGACCCATCTATGCCTGCTCCTCTTTTTCAGCAACAACAATGGTGAGATGTGAAAATGGTTTAAGTATTCGTGCACCTCGTCCACGCGCCCGTGCTTTAAACCGCTTCATCACAAGCCCCTTACCAACATGGGCCTCTTTCACCTTAAGACGATCAACATCAAGTGAATGATTATTTTCTGCGTTGGCAATGGCCGACTGCAAAACCTTTTTTACATCAGCAGCGATTCGGCGGCGAGAGAATGACAATGCTGACAACGCCTTATTGACATCCAAACCGCGAATCATTGCCGCAACGAGGTTAAGTTTCTGAGGACTTACACGGAGATTCCGAAGCACGGCCCTTGCTTCGTTATCCGCAACCCTGCGTGGAGAAGATTGTTTACCCATCTAAATCTACCTATCGCTTTGATTTCTTATCGGCAGCATGGCCATAATATGTACGCGTCGGCGCAAATTCGCCAAACTTGTGTCCAACCATGTCTTCAGATACCGATACAGGAATGTGTTTACGGCCGTTGTAAACGCCAAATGTCAACCCAACAAACTGCGGCAGGATTGTCGACCGGCGTGACCAAATCTTAATCACATCATTTCGACCGGATGCAGCAGCTATTTCTGCTTTTTTCAACAAATAGCCATCCACAAAAGGACCTTTCCATACTGAACGAGCCATAATTTACATATACTCCTTTTAAGGTTTGCGACGGCGCACAATAAGACGATCAGTCTTTTTATTGTTGCGCGTGCGTTTGCCTTTGGTTGGCTTTCCCCAGGGGGTTACGGGATGCCGGCCACCTGAGGTTCGTCCTTCACCTCCACCATGTGGATGGTCAATCGGATTCATGACAACGCCACGCACATGCGGGCGCTTTCCAAGCCAGCGGTTCCGGCCAGCTTTACCAATTTTGATGTTCTGCTGGTCAGAATTTGATACAGCGCCAATGGACGCCATGCATTCAGACCTGACCAAACGAACCTCACCAGAGGCTAGGCGCAAAATTGCGTGACCACGATCACGACCAACTAGTTGAACATATGTTCCGGCTGAACGGGCTAGCTGACCACCTTTTCCGGGCTTAAGCTCAACATTGTGTATCAAGGTGCCGACAGGTATATTATTTAGCGGCAGGGCATTGCCTGGCTTTATATCTGCTGATGGGCCAGCTTCAACCTTATCTCCAACAGCTAAGCGCTGAGGTGCGATGATATATGACTGCTCGCCATCTTCATAGGTTATCAGCGCAATAAAGGCTGTTCGGTTAGGGTCATATTCAATTCGTTCAACTGTCGCCATCACTCCCTGTTTTGTTCGTTTGAAATCGACCACTCGATAACGCCTTTTATGGCCACCGCCGCGCTGCCACGCAGTGATATGGCCAGAATTGTTTCGGCCACCCGACTTGGTTAAACCCTCAGTTAGCTTCTTCACTGGCCCACCTTTATGCAGCGCCGATTTATCAACTAGTACCAAATTACGTTGGCTAGGCGTTGTGGGATTAAACGTCTTTAATGGCATTTGAATTAAGCTCCCATCATGTCAATAGCCTGACCGTCGGCCAAGGTGACAATTGCCTTCTTTATATCGTTCTGACGACCCTTACGACCTCTAAACATCTTGGTCTTTCCTTTCAGTACAGAGGTGTTGACAGCTGTTACCCTGACATTAAACAGCATTTCCACAGCTGCTTTAATTTCAGGTTTAGTTGCCCTCATCGCCACAACAAATGACACCTGACCATGTTCTCCTCCCATAGTGGACTTTTCAGTCACCAATGGACGGATGATGGTGTCGTAAGCCTGTATTTGGCTCAACTTTGTATCAAGACGCTTGCGGGGCCGAATGCTCATTTTAGACGCTCCTCAAGGTAAGTAGCCGCATCACGTGACAATACCAAAACATCTCGGCGAACCATGTCATATACGTTTGCACCTTGTTGCGGCAACACATCAACAAAGGGTAGGTTTGAAGCCGCTCGGATAAAACCTTCATCTAACTTTTCACCGCCCAGAATCAAAGCATTTGTGACACCCAGTTTTTTCAATTTGCCGTTTAGAACAGACGTCTTAGCATCAGCTTCCATGTTATCGATCACAATTAACTGGCCAGCAGCCATCTTAGCAGACAAAATTGAGCGCATACCTAAATTCCGAATTTTCTTAGGCAAACTATGTACATAGCCACGAACAACAGGGCCGTGCACCACACCGCCACCACGGAACTGGGATACGGAGCCGTTACCTGCACGTGCACGCCCTGTTCCTTTCTGACGGAACATTTTCGCTCCTGTCTTGGCAATTTCGCTGCGGCCTTTAACTTTGTGTGTGCCCGCACGACGCTTGGCTAGTTGCCATTTCACCACACGCGCAACAACATCATCACGTGGCTCAATACCGAAAACGGAATCAGCTAGTTCAATATCGCCTTTTTTGCGATTGTCGATGGTCTTTACATCAACCTTCATCTGGTGACCCCTTTTCCTTTTCTTCTTCAGGTTCTTTGGTTGGTGATTCAACAACCGCCATATCATCTGCCTGCGCTTTAATTACAGGCTGTTTTTCAACAGCTTCATCGACGGAACCCGCGGCTTCAGTTACGGCCGTTTCTTTCGCAAGGCCTGCGGGGAAAGGTGCATCATCAGGACGTGGCTTTTTGATGGCATCTGATAACAGTACCCATCCATTTTTTGAACCTGGCACTGCACCATGGACAAGGATCAGTTCATTTTCCTCGTCAATCGAAACAACTTCAAGATTTTGCATTGTCACACGTACAGCTCCCATGTGGCCAGCCATCTTTTTACCTTTAAACACTTTACCAGGGTCCTGACACTGGCCAGTTGATCCATGCGAGCGATGAGAAATGGAAACACCGTGAGACGCACGCAGACCGCCAAAATTATGGCGCTTCATCGCCCCAGCAAAACCCTTACCCTGAGATATGCCAACGGCATCAACTTTCTGACCAGATACAAAATGTGATGGAGAAAATGTTGCACCAATTTCTACCATTGCATCATCACTTACACGGAATTCTGCCAGCTTTCGTTTGGGCAGAACAGACGACTTGCTATAGTGTCCCCTCATTGCCTTTGATACCCGCTTCATCTTGGCCGTACCCGCGCCCAACTGAAGTGCTGTATAGCCGTCACGCTCAGATGTTTTTTGGGCGACAACCTGTACATTGTCGAGTTGCAGGACGGTTACCGGAACGTGTTTACCAGAATCATCAAACACCCGAGTCATACCAATTTTTCTTGCAATCACACCGCTACGCATAACGCTGTTCCTTCACTTTTTATTTTTTATCTAAAGTTTTATTTCAACATCCACACCAGCAGCTAAATCGAGCTTCATAAGCGCATCAACGGTTTGTGGCGTAGGATCGATAATGTCTAACAGACGTTTGTGCGTCCGCATCTCAAACTGCTCTCTGCTCTTTTTATCAATGTGGGGCGAGCGCAAAACAGTAAAACGTCTCATATTTGTAGGTAGAGGAATTGGTCCACGGACATTAGCGCCTGTGCGTTTTGCAGTATTCACAATCTCGTTAGTAGACTGATCAAGAATGCGATGATCAAATGCCTTTAACCGAATACGAATATTCTGGTTTTCCATGACTTTCTATTCCTTTTTCAATCAGCAAAAAAAGAGGCACATGGCCTCCCTTTGTTAATTTTTGTCTTTAGTCGACGATAGATGCGACTACGCCAGCTCCGACGGTGCGGCCACCTTCACGAATAGCAAAGCGCAAGCCTTCATCCATCGCAATTGGCGCAATCAAGGTCACGGTCATCGCAATGTTATCACCTGGCATCACCATCTCTGTGCCATCAGGCAGTTCAACTGAACCAGTCACATCTGTAGTCCGGAAATAGAACTGTGGACGATAGTTCGAGAAAAATGGCGTATGACGGCCACCTTCTTCCTTGGTCAGCACATAAGCTTCACATTTGAACTTCGTATGCGGTGTAATCGAACCAGGCTTAGCCAGAACCTGACCCCGCTCAACTTCCTCACGCTTCGTACCCCGCAACAAAACACCCACATTATCGCCAGCTTCACCCTGGTCAAGCAACTTGCGGAACATCTCAACGCCGGTACAGGTCGTCTTGGTGGTCTCCTTCAGACCAACAATCTCAATCTCCTCACCAACATTCACAACACCAGCCTCAATCCGACCTGTTACAACAGTGCCCCGACCTGAAATTGAAAAAACATCTTCAATCGGCATCAAGAAAGGCTGATCCTTTGGACGATCAGGCTGCGGAATATAGCTGTCAACTTGTGCCATCAACTCTTTAATTGCATCATTGCCAATTGCGGCATCACCACCTTCAAGAGCAGCCAGAGCTGAGCCCTTTACAATCGGAATGTCATCCCCAGGGAAATCATAAGATGACAGCAACTCGCGGATTTCCATCTCAACAAGTTCTAACAGCTCTTCATCATCAACCTGATCAACCTTGTTCATAAACACAGCCAGAGCTGGCACACCAACCTGACGCGCAAGAAGAATATGCTCGCGGGTCTGTGGCATTGGTCCATCTGCTGCTGAAACAACAAGAATGGCACCATCCATCTGTGCTGCTCCTGTAATCATGTTCTTTACATAGTCAGCATGGCCAGGACAATCTACATGTGCATAGTGGCGATTCTCTGTCTCATACTCAACATGCGCTGTCGAAATCGTGATTCCACGAGCACGCTCCTCTGGCGCGCCGTCAATTTCATCATACGCCTTGAACTCAGCCCCACCAGCCTCAGCCATAACCTTCGTAATCGCCGCTGTTAGTGTCGTCTTACCATGATCAACATGGCCAATAGTCCCAATGTTACAATGGGGCTTCGAACGATCAAACTTCTCCTTAGACATATCTGTCTCTCCTGCTATCAAATAGATTTTTAAGATTAAGCCATTTTTGCTCTGACTTCATCAGCCACGGCCTGAGGCACTTGTTCGTAATGGTCAAATTGCATTGAATATTGAGCACGACCCTGGCTCATAGAACGAAGGGTATTGATATAACCAAACATATTTGCCAACGGTACCATCGCATCAATTGAGCGCGCATTTCCGCGTTGATCCATACCTCCAACATTACCCCTGCGTGAATTCAAATCACCGATAATGTCACCGACATAATCTTCTGGTGTAATCACCTCAACCTTCATAATCGGCTCAAGGAGACGAGGTGCTGCTTTTTCGACGGCCTCTCGGAACGCGGCGCGCGCAGCAATTTCAAAGGCAAGAACTGATGAATCAACATCATGACTAGCACCATCAATCAACTCAACTTCGAAGTCAATTACCGGAAAGCCCGCAATAACACCTGTTTCTTTTGCCTGCATAATGCCTTTTTCAACTCCAGGAATGAATTCCTTTGGAACAGAACCACCAACAATTGAGTTGGTAAAACCATAGCCGCCTTCGGACAAGGGTGAAAACACCAACTTAACACGGGCAAACTGGCCAGAACCGCCCGACTGTTTTTTATGTGTGTAATCAACTTCAACCTGCTTAGTAATTGTCTCACGGTAGGCTACCTGAGGCGCACCAATATTTGCCTCGACCTTGAATTCACGCTTCAATCGGTCAACAAGGATGTCCAAATGGAGCTCGCCCATCCCCCTCATAATAGTCTGACCTGACTCAGCGTCAGACGCCACCTGAAAGGACGGATCTTCAGCAGCCAGACGTTGCAAACCAGTGCTCATCTTTTCCTGATCATTCTTTGATTTTGGCTCAACTGCAATTTCAATCACAGGATCAGGGAAGGTCATTGTTTCCATCACCACTTGCTGCAACGGATCACACAACGTATCGCCTGTTGTGGTCTTCTTCATCCCTGCCAGCGCGACGATATCACCAGCAAAAGCCTCATCAATTTCTTCACGGTTATTCGAATGCATCATCATCATTCGACCAACACGCTCACGTTCCCCTTTTGTCGAATTCATAAGGCTATCGCCTTTCTTCAGAGAACCAGAATAAATCCGCACAAAAGTCAGTGAACCAACAAAAGGGTCATTCATAATTTTGAACGCTAAACCTGTAAATGGCTGCTGGTCATCAGCACTGCGTTCTATATCGCGTGTTTCTGTTTCATCACCTGGCTTAAAGCCTTTATAAGATGGTACATCTAAAGGGCCAGGCAAGTAATCAATTACGGCGTTCAACATAGGTTGAACACCCTTATTTTTGAACGCAGAGCCGCAAATGACAGGCACAAATGACATGTTCAAAGTGCCTTTACGGATTAGACGCTGAATTGTATCGAAGTCAGGCTCGTCCCCTTCAAGAAACGCTTCCATAACGTCATCATCCTGCTCAACAACCAGCTCAATAAGCTCAGCACGCATTTCTTCTGCTTTATCTTTCAGCTCAGGGCGAATTTCTCTGAGATCCCAGCTCGCACCTAGGTCTTCAGAATTCCACACCCATTCTTGCATAGTCACTAGGTTCACAAGACCCGCAAATTCATTTTCTGCTCCGATCGGCATATGAATTGGGAGAGGCGTAGCCCCAGTGCGATCTTTAATCATAGCAACGCAGTTGAAGTAATCCGCACCGATTTTATCCATCTTGTTAACGAATACTACTCGGGGGACTTCATAACGATCCGCCTGACGCCAAACTGTTTCAGTCTGCGGCTCAACACCAGCATTTGCATCCAAGACACAAACCGCACCGTCCAACACAGCCAATGATCGTTCAACTTCAATCGTGAAATCAACGTGCCCTGGTGTGTCAATAATATTGAAACGGAATTTTGCATCTTCAGGGTCTGTGCTATACTCACCGGATGGGGTCTCGCCATCTTCAGTCCTAAACCAAAAACAGGTCGTTGCCGCGGATGTAATTGTAATTCCGCGTTCCTGCTCTTGCTCCATCCAATCCATCGTGGCCGCGCCATCATGCACTTCACCAATCTTGTGCGACCTGCCCGTATAATAGAGAACGCGTTCTGTTGTAGTGGTCTTACCGGCATCAATGTGCGCCATAATACCAAAATTACGATAACGTTCCAGAGAATACTGTCGAGACATGGGCTTCAACTCCGTCTACAAATACTTAAACTACCAACGATAATGTGAAAACGCACGGTTGGCTTCAGCCATTTTGTGAGTGTCTTCACGTTTTTTTACAGCGTTGCCACGGTTATTTGCAGCGTCCATCAACTCGCCAGACAAACGACCCACCATGGTGGTCTCACCTCGCCTTCGAGAACTATCAATCAACCAGCGAATGGCAAGAGCCTGAGCCCGGTCGGCACGAACCTCGACAGGTACCTGATAAGTTGCGCCGCCCACTCGACGAGAACGCACCTCCAGATGAGGGCGCACGTTTTCAAGTGCATCATGGAAGATTTTTGTTGGCTCAATACCAGATTTTGAACCCATCTGGTCAAAAGCACCATAAACGATCTTTTCGGCAACTGAACGTTTGCCGTCAAACATCAGGCAAGACATAAATTTCGAAACAACAGCGTCCTTATATTTTGGATCTGGAAGTACAGGGCGTTTTTCAGCTTTGCGACGACGTGACATAACTGCTCCTTATTTAGGCCGTTTGGCCCCGTATTTAGACCGGCGTTGACGGCGATCCGAAACCCCTTGAGTATCAAGCGTGCCACGAATGATATGATAACGCACACCAGGCAAATCCTTCACCCGTCCGCCCCGAATAAGCACAACAGAGTGCTCCTGTAGGTTGTGCCCCTCGCCTGGGATATAACTTGTGACTTCAAATCCATTTGTCAGGCGGACACGCGCAACCTTGCGCAGAGCTGAGTTTGGCTTTTTTGGGGTCGTCGTGTAGACACGCGTGCATACACCGCGCTTCTGCGGACACGCTTCCATTGCCGGCACTTTATTTCGTGATGTCGGACGCGAGCGACCGTGACGGATCAACTGGTTAATTGTTGGCATAACAAGCCCTTTACTACCCGTACAAAAATAAAAAAACAAAACGGCCGGTCCGGCATCGCCGACTTGACTGTCTTTTGTTCCCCACTGGGGATAAGATTTTTCCCCTGTATATTCTACCCAGCGTCTAGGTTTCTGACCTCAAAAGACATATGTCTGACCAGCACCTACCACCTGAGCCAACAAGGTTTGGCGGACTATAAGGGTGAAAAGGCACTAGGGTCAAGTTTTATTTTGTCCCTAACGCCCTAAATTTTCTCCAGAATTATGCTGCATATGTTACCAACCTATCCAAAGCAATAATTCAACATCTATTCAGCTGGCAATTCGGAGACTTCTGCATCATCAAAGCTAGCTTCGGCAGTAAGTTCTGCTTGCTGTGATTCAGCTTCAGCCCGTTTCAGTGAAATCGTTTTATCCCTGTCAGATGCGATTGCTCGCAAACGATTCATAACTGAGCCGGTGCCTGCTGGGATCAACCGGCCAACTATGACATTTTCTTTCAAGCCCTCCAACCTGTCTTCACGCCCAGAAACTGATGCCTCAGTCAGCACCCGTGTTGTTTCCTGAAAAGAGGCCGCAGATACGAATGAGCGGGTCTGCAAAGATGCTTTTGTGATGCCAAGTAGCACCGGCCGCGCCTTGGCTGGCGCAAAGCCTTCAGCTTCGGCAATTTCATTTGCTTTTGCGAATTCCTCCCGCTCAACCTGTTCACCAACCAGCAATGTTGTTTCTCCCCCATCCTCTACTTCAACTTTTTGCAGCATCTGGCGAACAATCGTCTCAATATGCTTATCGTTGATTTTCACGCCTTGTAGACGGTATACATCCTGGATTTCCTTAACTAGATAGTCGGCAAGTGCCTCCACCCCAAGGATATTCAAAATATCATGTGGGACCGGCGATCCATCAAGAAGCAAATCGCCTTTTCGGACTGTATCACCTTCATTCACAGCAAGCGAACGCCCCTTTGGCAACAGATATTCTACCGGTTCAATGCTATCATCAACTGGCACCACCCGTATGCGACGCTTGGCTTTATAATCTGTTCCAAACTCAACACGTCCATCAGTTTCACTAATAACAGCAAAATCCTTGGGACGGCGTGCTTCAAAAAGTTCAGCGACCCGCGGCAAACCACCGGTAATGTCACGTGTTTTAGAGGATTCACGGGGAATACGGGCCACTACATCACCGGCTTTTACCTCCGCACCATTTTCAACTGACAGGATCGCTCCTACCGGTAAGAAGTATCTAGCTTCATTCCCATTTGATAAATTCAAAACCTCACCATTTGCATCCCGCATCGTGATTCGCGGTCGTAGATTAGCTGATTTTCCTGTCTGCTTACTTTCAATAACTTCTCTGCTGATAATTCCTGTTGCTTCGTCTGCGACTTCCCGCACAGAAACACCATCCGTCAGATCAACATAATTGGCGATTCCTTCCAACTCTGTGATAATCGGAATTGTGTATGGATCCCATTCAATCAGAACATCACCAGGATTGACCTTATCTCCATCCTCGAAAAACAGCTTACCACCATAAGGCAGACGGTAACGCGCCCGTTCGGCATCCTGTTCATTGACAATCGTGAGCTCTGCCGACCGGCTCATGACAATAGGCTTACCATCTGCACCGCGAACCAAACTTACCTCTTGCAGTTTCACTGTACCGGCAGCTGTTGATTCAATATTGTTAGCTTCTGCCCCTCGCTGAGCAGCCCCACCAACATGGAAAGTCCGCATAGTTAATTGTGTTCCAGGCTCACCAATTGACTGTGCAGCGATAACACCAACAGCTTCTCCAATATTAACAGTTGTCCCTCTGGCCAGATCACGTCCATAACAGGTGCCACATACACCCACATTTGACTCACAGACCAAAACAGAACGCACATAAGCCTGATCATTTCCGGAGTCCTCGATTTTTTCTAGATGGTCTTCGGTGACCATCTCTCCAGCCCCAACAATGACTTCACCTGTCTGCATATGACACAGGTCGGCAGACAGGAAACGCCCAAGAATACGCTCCGACAGCGGGTCAACAATTTCCGACCCGTTCATGGCATGATTGATTGTAATCCCCTGCTTAGTGCCGCAATCATGGATCGTCACGATGCAGTCCTGTGCTACATCAACCAAACGACGTGTCAGGTAGCCAGAGTTTGCTGTTTTAAGCGCTGTATCTGCCAGGCCTTTGCGTGCTCCATGAGTTGAGTTGAAATACTCTAACACATTAAGGCCTTCTTTAAAGGAGGACTTAATCGGCGTTTCGATAATCTCACCCGATGGTTTGGCCATCAGCCCGCGCATACCGGCAAGCTGCTTGATCTGTGCTGCTGAACCACGGGCACCGGAATGCGCCATCATCCAGACAGAGTTGATCGGCTCACCCTCGCGAATTGTGGAAATACCCTTCATCATCTCGTCAGCAACGAAATCAGAACAACGTGACCATACATCGACCACCTTGTTGTATTTCTCGCCCTGCGGGATCAGACCATCCAGATATTGCTGTTCGAAGGTTTTGACCTGTGCCTCGGCTTCGGAGACATATTTTTCCTTCAGATCAGGTGTTGTCAGAGCGCCAATCCCGAACCAACTGCCGGCATCACACCCCTGCCCACAAACAAGCGACATCCATCGGTCACAGAAAATCCTCGTGTCCTTCTGGCCGCAATGGCGATAGACGTGGTCGATCACGTCACTGACCTGTTTCTTGG
>OZSS01000425.1_pt1 | contig 20023 bp, 18 predicted proteins | sample 1779911 | NCBI WGS metagenome assembly OZSS01 (sample SAMEA2603589, study PRJEB24840) | metagenome | biome: Water; feature: Photic zone; material: Seawater sample | place: Mediterranean Sea | collected 2013-11-12 | depth 10 m | reverse complement strand
TCTCTTCTTCCACCGCCTTGTAGTGCAATCATTAATCTCAATATAAAAACAAAAAGATTTATATAAGTTAGATACATTCCTAAAGCTCCTGCAAGGTATTGATCATCATTGTATCTTCTTGGCATTGTATAGAAATCAACGAAAGACATTGCAACAAATAAGACAGTTCCAAATCCTGCAATTATCAATTCGAGTCCTGAACTCCCAAAAACTCCTGGAGCAAAGAATCCTCCAATTAATTGGACAAACATTGCTATAAGCAGTCCTATTAATCCTAGACCAACTACTCCACTTAGTGCTTGACCAACACTATCACTCATTCTTTGGCCAGTGTAAGAGGCAATAACGAAAGTTATACCAGTAGCTAAGGCAGCTGTTCCAACCGAACCAATACCAATTGTTCCTATTGCTAAAGCAACTATTCCACTTAATGTGAATCCAGTTAACAAACTAAATCCTGTCAACAACGGCAGGGCCTTCGCGTTATTTGCATTATTTGCAGCACTTGTGGCTATAAAAAACAAAATCAATTCTGCAATTAATGCAACAATTGAAAGAGGCTGGAAAAGTCCAGGATTTGTTGCTATTAGTGAGACACCTGCTAAAACTCCTAAAGAAGTTAGAACCATACCTCCACCTACATAAGGTAAAGCTTTTTGAACAACATTTGGTCCAACAATTGAACTAGTTTGTGCTTCACGAATAGCCTGATTGAAATTACTACTTGCTGGCATTTTCTTTATTAAATATGAACTTATTCTACTTGATTTTTAAAATTTCAGGGTACGGATCTCCAGAGTTATAAATTTATTGATAAGCCTCAATAATTTTCTGAACTAAAGGATGACGAACTACATCTTCAATATTTAAATAACAAAATTTTATGCCTTCAGTTTCAGAGAAAATTCTCGATGCTTCAATGAGGCCGCTTTCCTGATCTTTTTTTAAATCAATTTGTGTAATATCTCCGTTTACAACCATTTTTGATCTCTCTCCTAATCTGGTCAAAAACATTCTCATTTGAGAGCAAGTAGTATTTTGAGCTTCATCTAGGATAACTATGGAGTTTTCTAAGGTTCTGCCTCTCATAAATGCCAAAGGAGCAACTTCAATAATTCCCTTATCAATTAACGAATTTGTTCTATCAAACCCGAAAATACTATGTAAAGAATCAAATAAGGGTCTTAAATATGGATCTACTTTTTGTTGCAAATCACCAGGTAGAAATCCCAAACTTTCACCAGCTTCTACAGCTGGTCTGGTTAAAACAATTTTTTCAATTTTTTTCTCGTTCAATAGCCTTGCCGCGCATACCGTTGCTAAAAATGTCTTGCCAGTTCCAGCTGGCCCAATTGCAAACGTAAGATCAAAGTTTTCAATTGATTCAACATATTCTTTTTGCCTTATAGTTCTTGGTCTTAAAAATCTTCCTTCTTTTGAACGTGCAAGAATTTTTTTTCCAAGTTCCGCATGTGAAGACGATTCGCCCATATTTAAAGAACTTAAAGCCGCTTTAAGATCTACCTCTGGGACTTCTAACCCTTGTTCCCAAATTGGTCTTGTTAGTTCTACTAATGCTGAGGCTCTCTCAATTTTAGATATTACACCGTTCATCTCAAGTTGTAAGCCTCTTATAGTTAGAGAAACTCCTGTAAGAGACTCAAATTTTTTTAAGAAAGAATTACCAGGTCCAGATAATGCTGTAGCGGCATCAGAGCTTGGCAAATCAATTTTGAAGTGACCAATTTTGGAAACTTCCTTCATCTAGTTATTGAATAAGAATAAAAATTGATCAAATCACTAGCTTTCAGCTTCATTACTTTCGCTTTCTGCTTTACTACTATCATTATCTTCGTCTTTAGTTTTAGCCTTAGCTAATTTTTCCTTTTCTAACTTTGCTTTACCAATTGCGATAGATGGTCTCTCTGTTTTTTCTAATAAACCTCCCTTTTCTAATAAAGTTCTCACAACATTAGTTGGCTGAGCACCCTGTGTAAGTCTTTTTCTTAAAGCTTCTGTGTCAAGCCTGGTTTCCTTCGTTCTTGGATTATAAAAACCTAGTTCTTGTAGAGGTCTACCATCTCTTCTGGAAGTACTATTGCATGCAACAATTCTGAAACTTGCCTCTTTTTTCTTCCCAAAGCGCTTAAGGCGCAATTTAATCATCGTAAATTAATGCATTTTTAATAATAATATCATTTAAAGGTAAAAATATTGAAACTATAAATCGGCAAAACCTTTTTTCTTTTTATTATTTTTTTGTTTTTTCATTGGCTTATTACCACTCATCCCTCCCATTCCTGGCATTCCTCCCATTCCTGGCATTCCTCCCATTCCTCCCATTCCTGGCATTCCTCCCATTCCTCCCATTCCTGGCATTCCTCCCATTCCTGGCATTCCTCCGTTAGACATTTGTTTCATAAAACCTCTCATTCTTTGAAAATCAGCTAATACTTTATCTACATCTTTTGCTTCATAACCACTACCCTGAGCGATCCTTTGTCTTCTTGAGGGTTGAGCGGCAAGAACTTCGGGTTTTTGTTTCTCCTCAAGAGTCATTGACGAGATCATAGATTCTATTTTCTTAAGTTGATCTTCTCCATCTTTTATCATCCCATCATCTATCTTATTCATTCCGGGAATCAATTTGATCAATCCACCAAGTGAACCCATTCTTTTAATTAATCTCATTTGCTTTACAAAATCATTAAAATCAAAAGTCGCTTCTTGAAGTTTCTTTTGCATCGCTTCTGCATCAGCAAGTTCAACTTCTTTTTGCGCTTTTTCAACAAGTGTCAATACATCACCCATGCCTAAAATTCTGCTAGCCATTCTCTCTGGATGAAATGGTTGCAGTGCCTCTATTTTTTCGCCTACACCTATAAATTTGATTGGTTTACCACTTATTTTTCTTATTGATAAAGCTGCTCCGCCTCTTGAATCACCATCCAACTTAGTTAATATCGCCCCTGTGATTCCTACTTTTTCATGAAATGACTTTGTTAAGTCTGCAGCTTCTTGCCCAATCATTGAATCAACAACAAGCAAAACCTCATCAGGATTAGAGACTTCTTTTATTCGAACCATCTCGCTCATCATGGAATCATCAATTTGCAGTCTTCCTGCGGTATCAATAATTATCGAATTAAAATCATTTTCACTAGCAAAATTCAATGCTTCCTTTGCTATTTCTTCTGGTTTGCTATTTTTTTCTTTAGCTGAAAAAACTTCCAATTCATATTGACTTCCCAATGTTTTAAGCTGCTCTACAGCTGCTGGTCGATAAATATCTGCAGCAACCAAAAGAACTTTTTTATCTTTTTCCTTTAAATAAAGTCCTAATTTTCCTGTTGCAGTTGTTTTACCCGCTCCCTGAAGTCCAGCCATCAAAATGACTGTAGGACTATTTTCATTTTCGTTTAATGGAGAATTTTCATTCCCCATAATGTTAATCAATTCTTTATTAACAACTTCTATAAATTTTTGACCTGGGTTTACACCCCTAACTACTTCTTCTCCAATAGCTTTATCTTTAACATCTGTTATAAACTCTTTTACTACAGACAAACTAACATCTGCATCAAGGAGTGCTCTTTTTACCTCCTTCAAGGCATCGTTAATATTATTTTCACTAATTTTTGCTTCGCCTCTTAAACCCTTTACTGCGTCTTCAAAGCGTGACGAGAGTTCATCAAACATTATTAAAAAGTAGTTTTAATTATTATAGATGATCTTGAAGTTTGTAATTACAAGCCGCTCACGAAATCGACCAATTTCCATGATTTATTTGAAAAACCCAAAATATATTTAACTTTAAGGGGATTTAATGATGTTTCATTAACAAATTCTCCAGAATTCTTTACTATTCTCTCTGTATAGTTTAATTCTACTAAAACAACTATTCGAGATGCAGTTTGCGATTCCAAATCAATCTTACGTATTTGGGAATTTATTTCCTTATAAATTCCTTTCTTGATATCGTTTTGTCTTTCTTCGGTTGTTCGATCAATTAGTCCTTTACTAACAATGTTAGAAAGATTTATTTCACTCTTTCCTGCTAAATAATTACTTTTACTTAGAAGCCATCCATTAATTAAATTCCTTATATCTTCCAAAGAAGGTGAAGCTGTATTAAGTTCTTTGAATTCATAGGAAATAATTGCAGTAGATTTCTCAGAAATAGAATTTGATTTACTTGAAGGATCTTTTTTTATTTCTTGAATAATAACTATGTCACTAAGCTTTTGATTTTTATCTATAGCAATTAAAGGTTTTTCAGCAATAGATTCGTCCTGAATTGATTTTTTTAAATTATTTCTTAAAAATCCAATGCCAATACCAAATGCAAATAAGATCAAAAACGCGTAGATATAAATTAAATAGGGCGTACGATTAATAATCTCTTTATCCTCTAAGAATTCCCCAAAACTAAACTTTAATTCAGCAATTTTTTCAATTAAAAAATTATAAAACTCTATTGGTTTTTTCTTAAAGTATTCCTCATTGAAATCGTATTCTTTGATTTCAACCTTTTCATAATCTCGTTTTACACCACCAGGCCAAGGTAATTTCCTTTCATCAATATTGTCCAATAAATTATCATAGTCTTCAGTCGTTTTTTTGGTGGATTCCTTCTCAATCTTTTGGATCTGAAGATTTGACCTAATTGCAATTTTATTTGATTTCTTTTCTAATTTTTCAATAAATTCTTGAATTTCCCTATCTTCAAACCAAGAATCTAAATCAACCTCTTTTGATTCAATATCTCTATACCCAACTAAAACATCATTCTCTAACCAATTTTTACAGAAAATACATATCGCTTCTAACTTATTTCCAGGATAACTATCAAGCCAATCTCGTAAATTTTCATCAGAGCTACTCGAAAACCTTGCTGAGGCTTGTTCAATATCAGCTAAAAGCAAATCTAAACAACCAACTAGAGGCATTGAATCAAGACCAGATAAATTTAGTTTTTTTAAAATTCTCCTCGCTTCAAATAATTTTTCTGGCTTTCTTCTAGAGAAACCAATAGCTGTTAAGGATAGAAAAGCTAAAAATCCTGCTTCTAATGATCCTCTTTTTTGTAATTCAAGAAACAAATCAATCTGTTCTTGCACTGTCAAAAATGGCTTAATTTGTTGAAAAAAAGCTTCAAACTCTTGCTGATTTAAATAATCTTTATATTCAGATTTATTATTACCTTCTAAACCACCTCTTTTGATTATTAAATTTTCCAACATACTTAAGCCTTTTTTATGAGACTCTTGATCATTTAGATCCCTACTAAGTAGATCTAGGATTCTGTAAGGAAGCAAAGCAACCAAGTCTTCTTCAAGTTCTTTTCTTATGTCTCCAAGCTTTCCCATTCTTTGTAGAAGTTGTATTCCTTCATGTAAAAAGTCGGCAGCGTTTGAATAGGATCTAAGCTGTTGTTCTTGAATTGCAGAATCTCTAGCTGTTAAAGCAGCCAACAATGTTAAATCAGCTTCTCTACTACTTCCTAAAGCTGGAGTTTGTGGGGGCTGCAATGCTTTTCTCGTGATTTTAAACGCTTCTTTTGGTGAACCCGATTCCCAAAGAAGTATTAATCCTGCTACTTCTCTATTTGAGGAAAAATCCAATCCAGAATTCCCATTTAACAACAAATTTTCATACTCTCTTCTGCTTTCTGGATCTGTAAGTAGATCAGCAGTAAGGCGGAGCAACTCGGATCTTTGGGTTAATACTTCATAAGTAAAACCTTCATCAGGTGTTTTATCTAACCGCAATTGAAACGCCCTTAATATTTCCTCAGAAGTTGCAGAGGGGCTTACGCCAATTAAACGAAAATGGTCTAAAGGAAGTTCCAAACAAATATCCTATTAAAAAATTCTTAGACAAATTTTATCAATTTAAAAATTTTTTTCACAAGGTCTTACAGAGTTATTAAAAAAAATCATGAAAATCGCCCTTCACGGCTTAGAATGTTAACAAATCAAAACTTCGTTAAGGTATTTTTCTTGGAAACACACGTAGAGAGAATCTCAAATCTTCAAGACATAAAAAAAGCCGAATTAAATCGAGAAACCGGATTATTTCTTTATGAAGACATGACACTTGGTCGTAGGTTTGAAGATAAGTGTGCAGAAATGTATTACAGGGGGAAAATGTTTGGTTTCGTTCATTTATATAACGGTCAAGAGGCTATAAGTACGGGAGTAATTGGTGCCATGAAAAAGAAACATGATTGGTTTTGTAGTACCTATCGCGATCATGTTCATGCACTAAGTGCCGGTGTTCCCTCATTTGAAGTAATGAGTGAACTTTTTGGGAAAGCTACTGGGTGTAGCAAAGGCCGAGGTGGATCCATGCACTTATTCTCAAAAGAGCATCACTTACTCGGAGGATATGCATTTATCGGAGAGGGAATTCCAGTTGCCTTAGGGGCAGCCTTTTCAAGTAGATATAAAAAGGAAGTGGCTGGTGATAAAACTAGTGATGCGGTAACTGCAGCATTCTTTGGTGATGGGACTTGCAATAATGGGCAGTTTTTTGAATGTTTAAATATGGCGCAGTTATGGAAATTACCTATAATATTTGTTGTTGAAAATAACAAATGGGCTATTGGTATGGCTCATGATAGAGCTACTAGCAATCCTGAAATCTGGAGAAAAGCGTCTGCTTTTGGTATGCAAGGCGAGGAAGTTGATGGGATGGATGTATTAGCAGTAAGGGGGGCCGCACAAAGAGCAATAGATCGAGCTAGAGCAGGAGAAGGGCCCACACTTTTAGAATGTCTGACTTACAGATACAGGGGGCATTCTCTTGCAGATCCAGATGAACTAAGGTCTGAAAAAGAGAAGGAGTTTTGGGGTAAAAGAGATCCTATTAAGAAATTAGCTCAAGAGTTGATTGATGGTAAATTCGCAACGGAAGAAGAATTAAAAATAATTGAAAAGAAAATTGATACCGAGATATCTGAGTCAGTCAAAAATGCTATTGAAGCTCCCGAACCCCCTTCAGAAGAATTAACCAAATATATTTGGGCAGAAGATTAGATTAAATACCGCTAGGTAATTTTCTAGTTAAATTCCTTAATTTTCTTAATGCCTTAAGTTCAACTTGTCTTACTCTTTCTCTAGAAACTTCTAATAATCTTCCAATTTCTGCAAGCGTATGTCTTTCATTTGAATCAAGTCCAAACCTTAGTTTGAGAACATGTTGTTCTTGCTCGCTTAAATGAGTTAACCACTTACCGAGTTGCTCTTGATGCATTTTCTGTTCAACTTGATCTAAAGGCTCTTCATTATTACTATCTGCAATTAAATCACCTAAAAAGCTCCTGCCATCATCGCCATTTACTGGAGCATCCAAACTACTTGTCGATAAGGCTTGTCTTAAAACAGAATCCAATTCTTCAACATCAATTTCCATTGCCTCTGCAATTTCAATTCTGCTTGGCATAGCACCAAGCTTATGAGCTAAATCTCTACTAACTTTTCTAATAGAAGCTAACCTTTCACTTAAGTGAACAGGTAAACGTATGGTTCTTGATTGACAGGCAATTGCTCTTGTCATACTCTGCCTAATCCACCAAAAGGCATAAGTAGAAAACTTATATCCTCTTGTCGGATCAAATTTTTCAACAGCCCTCTCCAACCCAAGAGAACCTTCTTGTACTAAATCGAGTAATTCTAGTCCTTTACCTTGATATTTTTTTGCCACACTGACAACTAATCTTAAGTTAGCTTTCATCATTCTTTCTTTAGCTCTTCGACCAATTTTTATAGTTCTTTTTTGCTGAGTTGTAAAATCATTAATCTTTTCGTTTAATTGTCCATCTTCTGTAAGAATCATCATCTTCTGGACTTGATTACCCAATTCAATCTCTTCGGCAGGTGTTAATAAGGGGACTCTACCAATATTCTGCAAATACCAACTTATTGGATCATTACTTCTCCTTTTTGGTTGTTCTGATTGAGTTGGTAATGAAGAAACCATTATTATGACCTAATTTGGTAGTAAGACTCTCCTACACTTTTAAAGAAATGGCCAAATATTTAATGCGCGCTTCAGATTTCAAGTAATATTTGTACACTTATGTGTTTAAAACTATAAAAAACTCTCTTAAATTGTTTCTTTCAAGATATTTGTCTCGTTTTTGTATTTCTCATTAATTTTGCCAGTTCGTCACCAATAGCAGAAGCATTTGACCCACTTTTGCACTTCGATGCAGCAAATGAATGCAAAAGTACATATTTAGCAAAAAAATCTGTTGATATATTTCTGCACAAGGTTAAATCAATCGCAGAACTACCAGCTACAAAACCAGCTAAAAGATCACCCAATCCAGCTCGAGCTGTCTGAGAATCGGTTCCAAAAAGTTGCCATACTTTTGTATTATCAGCAACTATGCTGTTTGCTCCTTTTAACAAAATACTAATATTGAATTCTTTTGCCGCATCACGAGCAAGCCCAACATTGGTCTTAGATTTGATATTAGGAAATAATCTTCCAAATTCTTTGGTATGTGGTGTAATCCATGTTTTAAATTTTCTCTCTAAAAAGAAATTTGCCCCCAACTTAGATTCCGAAATTCTATTAAGTGCATCTGCATCCAAGATCAATAATCCTCCAAAATCCATAAGAAAGTCTTTTGATTTTTGCCAATCATTATTATCAATTCCTATTCCTGGGCCGACAGCTAATGAATCAAATTCACTTAAATCAATATTCTTTAATGCACTAAATAATGATGCATTACCATTTTGATTGGATTGCATAGTTTCTTTTAAAACTATTTCTGGAGCAACTTGCCAAATAGATTCAGCAACTAACTCAGGCAGGACAGCCGAGATATAACCTGCTCCACTTGATATGGCCCCTTTTAATGCCAAATATGCAGCGCCAGGATATTTTTCACTTCCTGCAATTAACAAAGTTTTGCCTCTTTTATATTTGTTGGAATTTTTTGGCAAATAAGGTAAATCAATATTTTTTAAATCTTTGTAAGTAACCTTAAAAATCTTTTTATCAATTTTAGACAGCTTACTAGTAGGCATTCCAATATCTATATGGTGCAATTCTCCAATAAAAGGTAAAGCAGAATCTTGGATCAACCCAATCTTATAAAGACCAATAGCCAAGGTAATGTCTGCCTTTACTGAGTCTTCTAAAAAAGGCTCTCCTTTATCAGGACATAATCCTGTTGGAATATCAATACTTATTATCTTTCCAGATTTTTTATAAAATTTTTGATTAAACAGTTTAATTAATTTATCATCAACTTTTCTTGTTTGATTATTACCAAAAACTGCATCAATCCAAAGATCTTTCCCATTTGCATCAGGAGGCTCTACTAATTTTGTGACACCAATAGATGTAAGATAATTAAGGTGGTCATTTGTTAGTGTTTTTTTTATCGGGAATGGACACCATACCTGAACATAGAAACCTTTCAAAAAAAGCTCTCTAGCTACTACTGCACCATCCCCTCCATTATGCCCAGGACCTATAAAAACAGTTATTCCATTCTTGAGAAGAGGTTTCTTTTTTAAGAGCCATCTACTAATTTGGATACCAGCTTTTTCCATCAATGCTTCTTGTGGCATTCCATCAGAAAACATTTCTTTCTCTACTATCAACATTTGCTTTGAATCAACAATTAAATGTTTAGAATCAATTGTTGGCCATACAATTTTGTTCATAATTAGTACAAAGCAATTAAAGAACTGTTCAAAAATTTAAACTTCCATGTTAAAGACACAAAAGGATAAAAAATTAGAGAACTTTTTTTCTTCTAATAATAAAACTAAAAAGAAGAAAAATATTATTGTAGGTCTTTCTGGTGGCGTAGATAGTTCCCTTTCAGCTGCTCTTCTTGTAGAAAGAGGCTGGAATGTTGAGGGACTAACTCTTTGGCTAATGAAAGGACAAGGCTCCTGTTGTTCTGAAGGATTAGTAGATGCTGCTGGCCTTTGTGAAGATTTGGGAATTAATCATAAAATAATAGACTCAAGAGAAATTTTCGAAAGAGAGGTAATTAAAAAAACTACTGAAAGCTATGAGAAAGGATTCACTCCACTGCCATGTTCGATGTGCAACAAGAATGTGAAGTTTGAAGAGATGCTTAATTACGCAATAAGCAAAAAAGAATTTACTCATATTGCGACCGGACATTACGCAAGGATAAAAAAATCATCTTATGCTGAAAAATTTAATTGCAAGAGCTTTGTATTTAAAGACTTCCTTCTTCTCAGAGGTGCTGACGAAAACAAAGACCAAAGTTATTTTCTTTATTCTCTTTCCCAAGAAGTATTAAGCAGATTAAAATTTCCTCTTGGTGAAATGAGAAAAGAAGATACAAGAAGGGAAGCCCTCAGATTAGGCCTTAGAACTGCTCAAAAACCAGAAAGTCAAGATTTATGTTTAGTTGAGCATTATGGATCAATGCAGATATTTATCGACAAACACATAGAACCCAAAGAAGGAGAAATTGTGCATGTAAATGGGAAAGTCCTTGGGACGCACAATGGAATTCAGCACTTTACGGTAGGTCAGAGAAAAGGGTTGGGCATTGCTTGGCCGGAACCTTTATATGTAAAAAGTTTAGACAGGGGGAATAACATAGTTTATGTAGCAGATAAAAGTGATCTCTTTAATAAAGAAGCAATAATTAGTGAGGTTAACTGGGTTTCAATCGAAGAACCTAAGCAAGAGATTGAAGTAGAAGCACAAATCAGATATAGAAGTCATCCAGTAAAAGGAACTTTAATCCCTTTGAAAAGTAATGATAATCCTACTAAAACATTTAAATTAATTTTTGAAGATAGTCAAAGTTCGGTAACGCCCGGACAAGCTGCAGTTTTTTATGAAGGAGAAATTTTATTAGGTGGAGGGTTAATTAATTAATTTTCCAAAAGATATTTAATCCCATAAAAAATATAAACAAAAACAAAATAGGTTTATCTCCAAATTTTGTATAGAAAGTCTTTTCGGATGAAAAATTAGGGAACACTATTTCATTTCGCTCAACATCATAATCCAAAAGTTTAATTATTTTTCCATCATCTTGAACTAAGCCAGAAGGGCCTGTATTTGATACTAGTAAATTATTTTTCTTATTTTCAATACTTCTTAATCTAGCCAAAGATAGGAATTGATTATAAAGCTTAGCTGGATATGGATCTAAATTTGCTGCAGTTATTATTAGTTTTGCACCGCTATTAATAGCCTTTCTTATTTCTAGTCCATCACTAATTTCGTAACATATAGCTACTGCTAGTGGGGGGGGTAAATTTAGTATCAAAAAATCTTGAATCAGAGCCTGGTTGAATTCCTCCTACTGCAGATAATCCTCTTGAAAAAATATCTAGAAATCTAGGTATTTTTTCACCTATTGGAACAAGTCTATTTTTATCTAAAAATGAGGTAAAAGATTTGTCTCCAATTTGAAATCCGAGTAAAGAACTTCTTAACTCATTATTTGAATTTCTGAAACCTCCTGACAAGGTATTAACCTTAATGCCTTTAGAAAAATAAAAATTATTAGATAGAGTTCCTTCAGGAGCAACAAGAAGTTTCGCTTTGTTTGATAAAGCATATTTTTGAGCGATAGATAGCTTTTCTTCAATAAATTCATCACTTATTTTTAATTTTTCTCTTGTTGGTATATTAGTTTGCCAAATAGCTACTGGATATTCATAATTTCTTTTTAATGGAGTTGTTAAACCTCCAAATAAATGTAAGAAAATAAAAACCAAAAGTCCTAAAAGAAATATTTTTTTAAAGTAAAGTTTTCTTTCCCATCTACCTTGAATATAAAAAATCCAAAATCCAATCAATATTTGTAATACGCATAAACCACTTGCACCAATCCATCTTGCTAAACCAGCAAGATAAATATCACCTGGGATAAGACTCTCTCCTAAACCTATCCAAAAAAAAGGTGTTTGAGAAAGTATCAGTTCACCTATACCCCAAGTCAAGGATAAAAAAAATACTTTTACTGTTAAAGATAATATTTTCATTTTGAAAACATCCTCTTTCCAGAGAATAATTTCAACTAACAATCCCCATAAATAAACTAATATCCCACCCAGAAAAGCGCAAAATAATAATATTAAAATGGCAATTATTAAACTTGCAAGCCATGACATCCCAAGCCATGTCAATGGATGAAGATCATAAAGCCAAGAATGACTTATCAAGATAAAGAAAAAACCCCAACAAAAATTTGCTATTCTCCTTTCACTTCCCTTCCATAAAATAAATAAAGATATCGGCATAAAAATCAGCCAAAAATGAGTTGAAACTGAAATTCCTCCTAAAATCCCTCCTAAACAAGGGTACAAATATTTTCTTAGACTTTTAATTTGAGTTGGGATTAACAATCTAAAATTACGAAATTAAATTTATAATCACCCATTTATTGTACCTTCATTCTGTAGACTAAGTTTTAGTAACTTTCAAAATTTAAGTGAAAGAAGTCTTTATTAGTTTTGCAGTTTTTGTTTTTTGTGTTTCATTAACTCTTTTCAGTCAATTTAATTCACCTCAAGTTGTTAATGCTGCTGAATCAGAAACTCAGTCAGTTCAAAGAACACCTGTTGCAAAATCATCAAATGTCTCAAATAATAATTTATTTGAACTAGACCCATCAGATCCAAATCCTATACTTTTCGCTATGGCAGAAGAAACACCATCAGACAACAATTCAAGGACTACAGAAAGTGGTCTAATTATTGCAGATATCGTAAACGGGGAAGGAGATGAAGCTAGTGCTGGGCAAACAGTTACTGTAAATTACACAGGAACTCTAGAGGACGGGACACAATTTGATACCAGTATCGGAAGAGCTCCATTCAGCTTTCCCTTAGGTGCTGGACGAGTAATAAAAGGTTGGGACGAAGGTGTAGCAGGCATGAAAGTTGGAGGCAAAAGAAAATTAACAATACCTCCAGAACTTGGATACGGATCAAGAGGAGCTGGAAATGTGATACCTGCTAATGCGACTTTAATATTTGAAGTTGAATTATTAAAAGTCAATTAAATTAAGTAAGAAAAATATCTAAGACTTTTCAATTTAGTTAATCTCCAAGTAATATATATACAACACCAAATATTTGAAATGTTAAGTAAATTCATCAATTCTTTTCTAGATAAAAAATCCCCAATGACAGTCCATGCTCACTGCGATGGTCCTTGTGGTGTTTACGACCCAGCATCTACGAGAGTTGCAGCTGAAGCAGTTTTATCAATGACAAAAAAACTTATTGCATTAGAAGCTCCTTCTAGCACTGATTCAGCAGAGTGGGCTGCATACAGTAATACATTTTCTAGATATGTTGCAGTTAAAGAAGAGCAAGCAAAAGAAACAAAGAAAGAGATTCTAATTTTGTGGACAGATTATTTTAAACCAGTTCACTTAGAAACATATCCAGACTTACATGAGACCATTTGGAAGGCGGCCAAATTATGCAGTGCATGCAAAGTTAATATTGACTTAGCCCAAGCTGAAGAACTCATGAGTTATGTAGAAAAAATTCATAATATTTTCTGGGCTTCAAAAGGAAGATCAGACGCTTTTGTAAAAGCTAGTTAACTCAGAGTTATTTTCAAAAGTTTTTTTGATTTTATTTTATTTTTTTTAGGTTTAAGAAAAACCGCGATTATTAGTGGTGAATCGATGTTTCCTTACCTAAAAGAAGGTGACATTGTTTTTTTTAAAAAATATAAAAAGAATAAATCAATACTTAAAAATCGACAAATAGTTATTTTTAATCATCCATTTAAAAATAAAAATCTAATAAAAAGGATAAATTCAGTAAATCAAAATAACGTTGAAGTTATTGGAGACAATATTGATTTTAGTGAAGATAGTAATAAATTTGGATTAATCAATAACGAAAAAATAATTGGGATTGTCACCTCTAAATTAATTATTCCTAAATTAAAAAATTTTTTAATTCAAAAAAACAGAAGCACTTCTTTGAATCCAAAATAATCCCAAAGAAAAGGAAAGCCCTCCTGCTGCAGTTATTAATCTTTTAATAAATTTTTGACTTGCTTTAAAGGTGGTAAAAGATATTAAACAAGTAAAAAGATTCATACTTATGAGTGAACCAATCAAATATGAAATCAAATATAAGCAAGCGCTTGTTAGAGGTAGTGCTAAAGCAGGAAGAACTGCAAGAAAATGTGAACCTCCAGCTATACCGTGTAGCAAGCCTAAACCAGTCAAAGCATGTGAGTGCTTATTATTATTTTTTTGTTCCTTAACATGAAAGTGAAAGTGACGATGGGCAATTCCATTCTCATGCTTATGGGAATGCGAGTGGATACTTAATTGAAAAGAATTTTTTATAGCAAATACTCCAACAATTAGAAGTGAAATTCCAACTAGGAATTCGGCAATACTAGAAAATTTGTTTAATGGCGTAATATCCTTAATAAAAATCGCTAGAAAAGCTAACAAGAGGACTCCTGAAGAATGGCCCAAGCCCCATGAGAAACTATTTTTAAGAGCTTTTTGAGGATTATTAATCGCTGCCGGTGCCATTGCAATTAGATGATCAGCTCCACTAACTACATGTACAAAGCCTGCCACTATACCTGTTAAAATTACAGCCTGCATATATATTCAGTACAACTCTGTTTATTCAATTTTATAGCACGATTTGAAGTCAATATTAAATTGAGTTAAATAATTTCTTGAACGATTGTTCAATATCAGTTTCTCTCATAAAAGTTTCACCAATTAATACTCCCATGATTCCAATAGATCTAAGCGATTCTAAATCTTCGGCACAATTTATTCCGGATTCACTAATGGGAATAATATTTTGTTTTAAAAATATATCTGCATATGTATGCATCAATTCTATTGATGTTTTTAAATCAGTTTTAAAAGTCTTTAAGTCCCTGTTATTTATTCCAATCAAATTAAAAGATTTTAACTTTAGAATCCTTTCTAATTCATTAGAGTTATGGACTTCAACAAGAACACTCATCTTTAAATTATCAGCTATTTTCTTTAAATAAATTAAATCATCATCACTTAAAATCGCAGCGATTAATAATATTGCATCAGCACCAGATACCCTTGCTTTATAAATCTGATAAGCAGAAATAATAAAATCTTTGCAGAGTAGAGGGAGATTAGTTGATCTCCTTACAGTTTCGAGTATTTCATAACTACCTTGAAAAAACCTTTTATCGGTAAGTACTGAGATACATGATGCACCTAATCCTTCATAACAAATTGCTATATTTTCAGGGTTAAAATCTTTTCTAATAACTCCTTTACTTGGGCTAGCTTTTTTTATTTCAGCAATAACTCCTGGTTTTATTTTTGACTCTAAGATCTTTTTGTAAAAATCTTTGGGAGTAGGAAGTTTTTCAATCTTTTTGATGAGATCTTCTAAAGAGACTATTTTTTTAAAATTCTTAATTTCAATATCCTTGTGCCATACAATTTCTTCCAGAATGTTTTTTGCTTGTGCTTCTCTATGAGGTACAGCATATTCTAAATTTTCTACCCTTACTGTTGGATTAGGTGGCCTGCGTCTTATCTCCATTAATTTTAGATATTATTTTATTTGAGAAGCCGCCTGTTTATATGCGACCTCAACTACTTCACTAAGAGTAGGATGAGTATGAACTTCTTTAGATAATTCAATTACATCTTGGTTCCTTGAAATAGCGTTCGAAATTTCTTGAATTAAATCAGCTGCATGTAACCCAAAAATATGAGCTCCTAATACTTTCCCATTATCTTTATTGAAAATCAACTTTAGCAATCCCTCACTCTCTAATTCAGCCAATGCTTTTGAATTGGCCTTAAAGAAACTTTTGACAACTCCCAAAGTAAAATTTTCTTTTGTAGATATCTCTTTAGCTTCAACTTCAGAGAGACCAACTGAACTTATCTCTGGGTGAGTAAAGGTTGCTGCGGGGATACTTTTATAGTTAATTTCGACATTACCACCGCAAATATTATCAACAGCAATAGTACCCTGCGCTGCAGCTGTATGGGCAAGCATTAGTTTGCCCGTTACATCTCCAACAGCCCAAATGTTAGGTATTATTTCATCACCATTCTTAACTCTCATTTGATCATCTACAGGAATGAAACCTTTTACTGTTTCGATACCAACCGACTCAAGATTTAAGTTATTACTATTAGGACTTCTGCCAGTTGCGACTAGTACAGCGTCAACTTCTAAAGTTTCTACAACTTCCTTAGATTTTGCATCAGTCAGTTCTATTTTTACAGGGCATCCAGGTGTTATTTTTGTCGCAAAGACATTTGATTTTGTGTCTATATCTCTTGCTTGAATAAGGTTCTTCTTAGCAATTTTAGTGATGTCTGGATCAAATGTTGGCATAATATTTTCCAAAGCCTCGATCATGGTAACTTCACAACCAAGCGCGGTATAAACATCAGCAAATTCTAGACCTATATATCCGCTTCCAATAATTGCTATCCATCTTGGAAGCCACTCAAGTTTAACCGCATCATCGCTAGTAAATACGGTCCTATTATCCAAATTTATTCCACGGGGCACAAAAGGAGAAGAGCCTGTTGCTATAACAATATTCTTACATGTGAAAATTTTATCAATTCCGTTTTTATCTCTTACACCTACTTTTTGATTTCCTTCAATTCTTCCTATGCCCAAAATAATTTCAACTCCACTCCTTTTAAGAGTTTTTGTTAAATTTTCTCTAACATTTAAAACTAAATTATTTGCATGATCTGCAATTTTTGATCTCTCGAACCTTACTGGTGAAGCATGTATACCAAATTTAGCTAAATGTTCATAATTAGCTATTTCTCTAACTTTTCCACTTGCAGCTAAAAGAGCTTTAGATGGAACACAACCCTTGTTAACACAAGTGCCTCCCATATCAGAAGATTCTACTATTGCGACTTTCAGTCCCTTACCAGCAGCATGTTTAGCGGCATCAAAACCTCCATATCCTGCTCCTATTACGATTAAATCAAAATCAAAACTTGAATCAGTCACTTTTTATTTATTTATTTAGAGGTGTATGCGACTCTTTTTCGTTCTAGTAATAACGGAACTGCAACACAAGCCACATTCAAAGATTCTACAATCTCACTATGCGGAATTGTAATTGTTTCATTAAAAGCTTCTTGAATTTTTTTATGAATACCTTGACCTTCATTACCCAAAATTAATGCTGTACGTCTAGACCAATCAACTTCCCAGTAGGGTTTTGAAGGTTTTTTTGAACTCTCATTATGGCTACTAGTAGAGAAAATCTTAAATCCTACATTTGATAATTCAGACAAAGTCTTAAGTAAAGAATTTAATATTTCTTCTTCAATGCCATCAAATCTTAAATATGGCAGATGAAAAACTGCACCTGAGGATGCTCTTAATACCTTTTGGCCTAATGGGTGCGCACCTCCAGCTAAAAAAATTGCATTAACACCCGCAGCTAAAGCGGTTCTAAATAGATTACCCATATTCCCAGGATCTTGAATTCTGTCGAGAACAAGAACAAAATCATCTTTTCTATTAAATTGATAATTAGGTATTGCTGAAATCTCTACTAAAGCTGCTATTCCATCTGGATTAATTGTTGAAATCGCAGATGCCAAGACTTCCTCTGAGACAATATTTACTAATGACTCATCAAATTTTTTGCTTAGATTTTGATTCTTTCTTAGCCATTTTTCGGTAACTAAAACCTTAGAGGGATTTTTTCCAGACTTCAGCAATTCTTCAATGAGATGTGTACCCTCTATGCAAAAAAAGTCTTGATCTTTTGGAGATGATCCTCTCTTAAATGATCTAAATCTTTTAACTAGATTATTGTTTTTACTAGTTATTTTTAAAAAAGTATTTTCTATGAGTATTTTTAAAAAATTTGTTATCAACTATATTTTAATTACATAAATATTTTGATCAATTATTTATTAAATTTTTATTTCCCAAGAAATCAAAAAATACATTTTCACTTTTAATTAATATTCATGACGTTACATAGGGTGGACTTAATATTATTAGTTTGTCATGATGAATCTAATAAATTAAGTCTTAATGATTTGCGGAAGCAAAACGAAGTCATATCTTAAATCGCAAAATTTAAAGATTCTTGGCCAAGGCAAGTTAAATGGAATAGTTGAAATAAGTGGTGCGAAGAATTCCGCATTAGTTTTATTAGCCTCATCATTGCTAACTAATGAAAAAATAATTCTTGAAAATGTACCTTTTCTCACTGATATTGAAAAGATGGGGAGTATCTTAAAGAATTTAGGAGTTAATTTAGTTCGTAAAAACAACCAACTAGAAATAGATCCAACAACTATTTCGATTAAAGAACTTCCATATGAACTTGTTAAAGGATTAAGAGCTAGTTTCTTTTGTATAGGTGCACTATTAACTAAATTTGGAGAAGCTCAAGTACCGTTACCAGGTGGATGCAATATTGGTTCAAGGCCAATAGACGAGCACATTAATGGATTAATCGCACTAGGAGCAGACATTATTATTGAAGAGGGAATTGTTAAGGCAAAAACAAGGGGGAACAAAAATAGACTTCATGGTACTCATATTAAATTAAATTGTCCAAGTGTAGGTGCGACTGAAACTTTAATAATGGCAGCATCTTTAGCTAAAGGAAGAACTACTATTGAAAATGCTGCTAGAGAGCCTGAAGTTCAAGATTTATGCCAAATGCTTAATAAAATGGGGGCAAAAATTTATGACTCCGGTAAAGAAACAATTATTATTGATGGTGTTAATAAGCTTGGCGGATGTACCCATAAAGTAATTCCAGACCGAATAGAAGCTGGAACTTTTCTAATAGCTGCTGCTGCAACTTCCTCTTCAATAACAATTTCTCCAGTAATCCCTCATCATCTTGAAGCTGTCACTAATAAGCTTCAAGAGAGTGGGAGTAAAGTTACGATTAAAGGTAATTCGATTTCTATCAAGAGTAAAGAGATTAAAGGAGTAGATATTGAAACAGCTCCATTTCCAGGCTTTCCTACTGATTTGCAGGCACCATTTACAGCTTTAATGACAATCGCAAATGGGGAATCAAAGATAACCGAAACAATTTTCGAAAACAGAATGAATCATATTTATTTACTTAATGAAATGGGTGCTCGTATAAAACTAAACAAAAACGTAGCTCACATCAAAGGTGTTAAAACAATTAAAGGAATGAATCTAGTTGGCTCAGATTTAAGGTCATCAGCTGCATTAATAATTGCAGGAATCATCGCAAAAGGTAGTAGTAAGATCTATGGATTAGAACATTTAGATAGAGGTTATGAAAATTTTGAATTAAAACTAAAAAAATTAGGTATTAAAATAACCAGAGAGGTTAGTAAAAGTACTTTTGAGAAGGATGAATATAAAATTAAAACTAAATCTGAGAAACTTTCAAAACTAGAAGCAGCTTAATCTTTTCCAACAATTTTTCAAACTAAAAGTTGATTCAAACGTAAGCAATATTGATTAGTGAAATACAACCCAAAAATAATATAAACAAAACTAGAAAGCGATTAGACCAAATTTTATTTAAACCATTAAATTTGAATTCGTTCATGCCCAAGTTCCGCTATTAGATCCGAAGGTTGTGAATAAAGTTACTGCAATAAATAGATAAGGGATAAATTTAAAGGATAATTTTTTGACTTGAATTTTAGACATTTTTTTTTTACTTAATATAACACAATATTACTAATTATGAAGCTATCTCCTGTCAAAAAGGACTTTTAGGTGCTTTTAATCACAAAAACGTATCATATATGTTTAAATTTCCCTTTTTTCCTCATTTCTTGTCAGCAAATGCAATAAATAATTCTATGTTTTTATCGAAAAGATTAACTATTAACAAAGGTTATCTGGAAACTGTTCCTTGACCAAAACAATAGTCAATAAGTTGATTTTTGTTATAATAAAAAAGTTCATTTTTTCAAAAGCCTTGGGAGCGTGGTGGAATTGGTAGACGCACCGCACTCAAAATGCGGCACCTTCGGGTATGTCGGTTCAAGTCC
>OZSS01000422.1_pt1 | contig 20167 bp, 25 predicted proteins | sample 1779911 | NCBI WGS metagenome assembly OZSS01 (sample SAMEA2603589, study PRJEB24840) | metagenome | biome: Water; feature: Photic zone; material: Seawater sample | place: Mediterranean Sea | collected 2013-11-12 | depth 10 m | reverse complement strand
AGCTGGTGCATTAGTAGGTGCATCTGGAATTATTCTTACACTCCTCATGTGTGCTGCAATGAATCGTACACTTTTAGTTGTTCTTAAAGGTGGTTTAAGTTTTGCATTGGGTGAGGTTCTTGGATGTGAAATAATCTCAGGTCCTCAATTCTTTTTGAATGAGACAAAACTATTAAGTAAAATAAATGATTTTGAAATTGCGATCTTATGTGAAGGAAAATTTGATTTTTCATCTATGAGTGGAAAAGTACTTGGAGAGATTTTAAAGCTTCATAATGGGCAGACTTATTTTTTAGGTGGCAAGTATGACTACAATGATGAAAGTATCTTTACAGATATATTTGAATTAGGTAATAAAGGTATGAAAAATTCAAAAAAAGCATTAAGAGATTCAGCATATACATTGGCTAAAAAGATAGGTAAATAAGATGACTATTACCTCTCCCTGTATAAATGTTTGTGTGACTGATCCAGATACTGATTTGTGTTACGGGTGTTCAAGAACAACAAAAGAAATTAAAGAATGGTCAAAATATAACGATGAAGAACAATTAAAAGTTGTTGAAATAAGTCGTAACAGAATGGATGGATGGCAACGTAAAGCATTTGATAAAGCATATAAAGAAAAAGTTGATACTGGAACAAGCCCTTTAAAAAAACAGAAATTACAGGACTAGAAACCTGGTTCGTCCAAACCAAGACTTAGGTAAACCATCCTTAACAAGTCTTTAAATGCTTGGTCAAAATAATAATCAACTGTAGAGTCTTGGTCTAATCCATACCACCAAAACCAGTCAGAGCCTTCCGCTAACAACATGTATTCGTACGCTTGATTTATTTGTTCATCAGAGTAATCTCCTGATTTTTTTGCTTCTTCAAAATCTATTCTGGTTTGATATAGGAGATCCCAAGCTTCATTTTCATCAGTCTCACCTATCCAGGTTGCAAAATTTGGTTGGAACCAAGATGATGGATAAAGTTCATCAATCGTATCAAGACTATCACCATACATTTTCAAATAATCACTTGGAGTAATAGTCTCTAACCAATCGTATTTAGTAAGTACTGTATACATTCCATTTAAAAAGTCGATGCCATCATTTGGATAGTTTTCCCAAAAATTTTCACCATCAGCAATTATTGAAACAACTGGAATAAAATTTAACTCGGAAGTCTTTTCACGTAATTTTAAAATCGTATTTTCAAATTCTTTAACAGAAAGGTCTGACCTTTTTTCTGAGTAATCAAACATTTTGTCAGATAGATAATTATCTCTAAAAAATATTGGTATCGTTTCACCATTAGGCAGTACTGTGTTCCAGGGTCTATATAGTATTTCTGGCTTAGAAGCTACTCCCCCAACCCATCTTTGAATTTTCACATCTAGTGACTTCTCTAGAGGGTTTTGTCCCGTTGCTATCCAAGAAATATCTTCGTCATTGAAATATTTAAGGATTTCCTGGGCAACTGCTCCTTCAGCAGGCCACATACCATTCGGATTAAATCCAAAATTTTGAAAGAAGATATCTTTTCCCTTCTTAACATGGGCTCTTGCATCATCTTCAAAGTTAAAAGTATTTTTTGGAAAATCTGATGATGTATCTCCTCTTTTTCCCAAATCTGAGTTATGTATTAAAGGTAAAATAGGATGTGCAAAAGGTGTCGTAATCAGCTCTATGTGATTATTGTTATATGCATTAAGATGTTCAGGTATTACTTTATCAACGAGCTCTTTGTGAATTTCAAGAATTATTTTCTTATCTGCTTCAGAAAAATTACTACCTTTTTCTACAATTTTATTTAATGGGTCTGATGATAGATATTTTGGATCAGTCCAGCCAAGATTAAATAGAACTTGAAGATCAATATAGTCTTGTGTGGTCCAGTCTTGAGGATTTTGTCTTAGGTTTCTGAGTTCAACATATCGTGGATAGGTATTGATGATTCGTGAGTTGATATCAAAAAATCTATCTCTTAAAAAATCTTTTTGGTCGTTTGTAAGCTTGTCAGCTTCAACCTCTGTATAAACCCAGTAGATATCCTTAGATCCATTTGAGAGCTCATTTAATTGATTCAATAATGTTGGTGTCAAATTAAACGTAACCCGAAGCCCTTCAAAATCTTGAACCACCTCAACCATATCAAGATAATCTTTTGTTGCGTGAAGTCGGACCCATGGCTTTGAAAAATTTTCATCTGCGTCTTTTGGGTAATAGGGCTGATGCTGATGCCAAAGTAACATCACATAAAGCTCTGGAGTTTCTTTTGTTTCTTCAATGATTAATTTCGTTGTCGGAGTAATAACTTCTTCTACCGATTCATTACTTGACGTTTGAGAACAAAAAGTAAAAAAGAGTATCAACAATATTGAATACTTTTTCATTTAGCAATTATAAAATAATTATTTAAGAGAATAAAGATTTAAGCAATTCTTTGTCAGGAATTGTAAAGATTTTTTCAATAGTGTCAACATATAATTCAAAAGCTAATGGTAGTTCTGATCTAACTTCGTTTATTGAGCTGATTTCAAATTCACCATTAGGTAAATCAAATATATCACCATAACCCCAAGATGTAACTATTACCCAGAAAGAAAATTCTTGAACAGTAACTCTGTTATACCCCTCCATATCTCCATTATTTTTTATTTCTTCGTAACTAGAAATATCATAGATATTTTTTTCAACTGCTTCATTCATTGCCTTATGGATTTTAGAGTTTGTATCTTCCCAGCTCCATTCAGGAAACTCTAGGAGTAATCCAGCACCTGTAATTGTATGTAGTAAATGCTCGACAACTTCTCCAACTGTGCCAATTGTATTTGCATTTTTATATTCCCAAATAAAATCTGTGTGATTATCCTCATACCCCTTACCTGGACAGCAATCTACAAGTGGATTTGGCGAATCAAAATTGTAATATTCCGGGCCTTCAAAACCAATTCTTTGAAAAACCTTTTCATTATCAACAGTATTTAAATATCTTGATCTAAGACCGTTGTCAATATTTTCTCCTTGTTGCAACATTTGAAAATATGTTTCTGCAACTTTATACATATATTCATCAGAGACTTCTGGAAGACCAAAAATTCTGAATCCGGCAACATCAACATATTTTTTATAATCTCTAAATGATGTATCAGTTACTATCTCACCAATTGAAATTACATTTTCAGAACTGTAATCTTCACTCTCTTCATAAATATCTTCGTTTGTTGTTGTAGAATCATTATTTTCTTTTTGTTGTTCAGTAGTTGTTGTAGAATCATTATTTTCTTTTTGTTGTTCAGTAGTTGTTGTTGGTTCATCTGAGTTACTACTTGTATTTTCTGTAACTTCAATATCTTCTTCACCTGCTCCACAAGCGATAAAAACGATTAAAAATAAAACAGATATTTTTTTAAAAAACCTCATGTTAATGGTCTTAATTTAGCAGTAAAGTGTCTTAACTGTTGTGGTTGCTCAATAATTTCATAGCCTTTAAGTTTTTCTTTACTTTCAGCAAGTTTTTCAAGAACTTCCGCTACATAATCAAAATGACTTTGTGTATAAGTTCTTCTTGGAGCAGCGAGTCTTACTAATTCATGAGTTGCTGGTTTGTCAGGCTCACCATTTGCACCTGCAACCCCAAATGCCAAAGTACCTAATTCAACAGCTCTCACTCCACCAATTAAATATATCTCACACGCAACTGAATGACCAGGATACTGATGAGAAGGTATGTGTGGAACAAAGGTTTTTGCATCTATGTATAAGGCATGGCCACCTGCAGGCTGAACAATTGGGATACCGTAACTCAAAGCTTTTTCACCCAAATATGAGATTGACCTTGCTCTGTATTCAAGATAATTTTTATCTGTAATCTCTTTAAGACCTTGTGCAAGTGCATCAAGATCTCTTCCAGCAAGGCCACCATATGTTGGAAAACCTTCAGTCAAAATTAAAAGGTTCCTTGAGGCTTCAGCAAGCTCATCGTCATTAAATGCCAAAACTCCTCCAATATTGCCGAAACCATCCTTCTTCAAACTAATTGTGCAACCGTCAGCAAGCCTAAAAGCTTCTTTAGTTATCTCTCTTATTTCTACATCCTTATAATCTTCCTCTCTCTGTGATACAAACCATGCATTTTCAGCAAACCTACAGGCATCTAGTAACAGCATTTTGTTGTATTTCTCACAAAGTTTTTTTGTATTTTTAAGATTCTCCATTGAGACTGGTTGACCGCCACCTGTATTATTTGTAATTGTCATCAAAACAAATGGAATTTTTTCACTTTTTTTACTTAAAATATCTTCAAGTTTTTCAAGATCGATGTTTCCTTTAAAAGGTGCAGGGGACAATAAATCTAATCCTTCTTTACAAAGTAAATCTAAAGGTTCAGCTTTGACAAATTCAAAATTAGCTCTTGTTGTATCAAAGTGACTATTACTCGGTATTATATCTCCCTCTTTTACCATCACTGTTGCTAATATCTTTTCGCTAGCCCTACCTTGATGCGTAGGAATTATATTTTTGTAACCTGTAAGTTCTGATACAACATCATGAAATCTTTGCCAAGAGTGAGAGCCTGCATATGCTTCATCACCACGCATTATCGCAGCCCATTGTTCAGAAGACATTGAGCCAGTTCCTGAATCTGTCAACAGATCAACAGTTACCTCTTGAGACTTCAAACCAAATACATTCCAGTATTCTCTTTCTAAGAAACTTTTTCTTTCTTCTGGAGTAGTTATGGGTAGAGATTCTACAGATTTAATTTTAAACGGTTCAATGATTGTCTTGAACTTCATACAGAGATTGTAACTGACTTTATTCACGATATCATTATCTTTATGGTTGAAATACATCAAACTATTGCAAATACTTTTGAAGAAAACATTGATGAGCTTGAAGCTTTTGAGTGTGAGGATCAATTTTCTGATACACAAAGTTTTTGTGATCATTATGGTTTTAAAATTGAAGATTCATGTAATGCAATATTATTAAAATCTAAAAAACCGGAAGAATTCTTTGCTTTGTTTTGTGTACTGGGCTCCAACAGATTGGATGTAAATCACAAAGCTAAAAGTTTGTTAAATGCAAAAAAAATTAGTTTCGCATCGAAAGAAGAAGCTGAGTCAATAACTAATCAAATATATGGTGGAATAAGCCCCCTGGGACTACCAAGCGAAATCAATGTATTTATTGATAAGAATGTTATGGAAAGGGAAAAAGTCTTTATTGGTGGTGGGAATAGAGTTAGTAAATTCTTTTTAAAGCCAGAGATACTAAAAAACTTAACAAATGGAACAGTAGAAGATTTAACTCAATCCATCTCTACATAAACTTGCAGCCTGTGGTGAAAACGCTTTTCCATTTAAGCCTGGAAATCTGCCAGCCTGTAGATAATACTTAAGAAATGTTCTCACATTTTTAAAGTCTTCATTAGAAATTTCTTGAGGAGTTGTTAAGACATTTAATGGATTTGGTAAATTTCTTTCTAAAAATGATTGTTGATCACTGTCTAGTTTTTCAATATATTCAGAAAGGAGAGATATTGTAATCTCATAATCTTCAATAGTATTAGTACAGTTTTCATACTCGTTTACGGAAAGAGGGCTTACGTCTACTTCATAATCAGTCCTGTACTGAAAAATTAAGACAATTATTAAAAATAATAAAACTGTGTAGAAAAAGATTTTAATTGGAAAAAAAATAACTTTTCTAATAGGCCATAGTATTGCTTTAATTATCCTCACAAATTTATTGTAATGTAATCACAAGACACTGACAGGCTCCTCCAGATTTCATAAATTCTGAAACATTTGAAATTTCAATATTACAACCTAATTGTGCAACAGTTTCGATAATTTCAATATTTTCAGAGGGAAATATAACTGATTCATTAATTACTAAAGCATTGCATGCAAGTTGATTCGCATCATCCTCATGGATTGGAATCAAATTAAATAAATCGGAAAATTCAGAAAGGGATTGATCTTCAAATGCAGGAGGGTAAAAAATAGCATCTTTGTTTTTTGTAGGGAGCTGTTGGAAGCAGGTATCAAGGTGATAGAATTTTTCATCAACTAACTTTGCAATTTTTGGAATCAATTGAAAATGATCAGCTATGAACAAAAGCGCTTCTTTATCACTTCTAATTCCATATGAGCCTATTAAGTATTCCCCATAAACAAAAGCATCGCCGCGTCCTTCAAATTTATGTTCAGATGGAATTCGAGCAACATCATACCCGTTCTTGCGAAACCAATTCTCATAGATAACTTCCTCGCCCTGTCTTTCTTGATATTTGAAATTAGATATAAGAACAGATTTATCTTTTATTATTCCAGAATTAGCGGTGAATACGAGATCTGGATAAACAGTATTCCCAGGAATTACATTTACTTCGGCACCACATTTTTCTATAGTAGATTTGAGTCCTCCCCATTGATCTTTCGCTAACTCTAAATTGATCTCTACACCCTCAATCATCCAAGGATTAATTGAATATTCAACTCGAAAATATTCTGGTGAACTCATTAAAACGGAAGTGTTTTGCATGTTTATATTTTACATTTTTATACATTAAATGTATATTTTCATACATGGATAACATCATATTTTCAAAAATTGATGAAACAAATATTGAAGGCTGTTTTAATTTAAATCAAGACAATGTTCCAGAAGTAGGATCAACATCTATTGAAGAATTCAATAATTTGGTTCAAAATTCAGATTACAATCTGTGTGCTACTTTCGAAGAAAAGATAGTAGGTTTTTTAATCTGTTTCCAAGATACTTCTAAAACAAAATCTTTCATGTACAAAATAAAACATAAGAATTTTAATGAATTCAAAAATAGAATAAACAATTTTATGTACATTGATAGGATTGCAATTGATGTTGATTACAGAAATAATGGGCTTGCAACAATATTCTATGAGCATTTGTTAGAACACTGTCTAGAAGTAGATGTTGAAAATCTTTCAGCAGAAATCAATTTACTACCAACTAAAAATGAACCATCTCTAAAATTTCATGAAAAATTACAATTTATTCAAATTGATACGAAAAAATATAATGATGAATATGAGGTTTCCTTACAAAAGAGGATTCTTTAAGTAGTAAGATATTTATATTAATGAAGTTTAACTTACCAAGAAGACAGCGAAAAAGCTTTGAGTCAGTATCTGGAAAATCTTTAGATAGCAATTTAAATAAAAAAGAAGCTTTAGAAATTTTTGAAAATATAAAAAAAAGTTATTCCTCAGCTCCAAATTCTTTTGGTTCTAAAACAGGAAAAAAAGAAGAGGTCTTAGAAATGCTTCTAATAATTAGCGATCAAATCGCTTCAGAGTATAAAGATTGTGAAGTTGCTTTAAAACAAGGTGTTCCAGAAATAACAAAGGTCAAAGAGAAATGATGAAACTAATAATTGATGCAGATACTGGCTCAGATGATGCAGTTGCACTATTAATGGCATATCGTAATTTGCCTTCAGATCAAATACTAGGGGTGACTGTTGTTGCAGGAAATGTTCCACTTGATCAGGGTCTAATCAATACAAGTTATGTAAATGAATTATGTGAGGTTGATGTTCCAATATTTAAGGGTGCAGATAAACCAATGAAGAGAAACTATAGAGAGGTTTATAATTCTGAAGAATCTACAGCTATTGCCCTTAGCTATGGAAATGATTCTACATCGGCCCAAAACGTTCATGGAATAGATGGATTGGGTGACATAGGCATAAAGCCTAAAAGTCATAAAATCGAAACTGAATCCGCTCAAGATTTTTATATGAAAGTACTTGAGGAGGAAGATGAAATTGAAATTGTAACACTTGGCCCATTGACAAATATTGCTGGCTTAGTACAAAACAATGAAGAAAAATTGGAGAAAATAAAGCACTGCTACATAATGGGTGGAAGCTCAAATGCCTTAGGAAATATTACAAAGTTTGCTGAATACAACTTTTGGGTTGATCCCGAAGCAGCAGATATTGTTTTAAATTCAGGAATTCCTATAACTGTGATTGGCTGGGACCCTTCGCTTTATGATGCAATGATTGATACAGAAAAAATCCATGAAATAGATGCTATCGGTACCAAGTTCTCAAAATTTACCAACGATATTCAAGTTGTTTTAAGAGAAATGATGAAAGACATATTTGGAAGCGATAGTTATGATTTACCAGATCCCCTTGCAATGTCTGTTTATTTAGATAATGAAATCATAAGTCAATCCGTTGAAGTTAATGTAAGAGTTGATACTAGAGATGGAATGACTAGAGGAGGCTGTATTCTTGATTTTCTGAATTTGGAACCTGAGGCCCCAAAAATAAGAGTCGTACAAAGATGTCATGGAGATAAGTTTTATAGTCTATTAAAAAATAGTCTTGCTTAATGGTTGCAAGTGACTCAGTAATTGAATTAATTATTCTACAAGTTAGTGTTGCATTCAGTCCTGGATTAATAATTGCCTTAATTGTTAATGAATCAGTTCAAAAAAGTAGAAAGAATGGACTTGAGGTGGCTACAGGAGCAGCAGCAGGAGCAATTTTTATAACAATAATTACGGCGGGCATCGTTACCTTTATCTTTAATTTAATCCCACAAATTTTAACAATGATCTACATTGTTGGAATTATCTACATTGTGTACAAAGGAATTGTCACTATAAAAGCTGAAATAAAAATAAATGATACAAATATTAATGAGGGATCCTTTAACGCAGGAATGAAACTTAACTTAATAAACCCTAAAATGTGGGTATTTTATCTTTCTGTCTTGCCGATATTCGTTACTGAAAATGAGAATGTTTTTACGCAACTTATTATTCTTGGAGCTATAACGATATTTGTTAATTTGATTGCCGACATTAGTTATGCATATATGAGTAGTTATTTTTTTCAGGATTCCTCAGTAAAAACAAAAAAAGTAATCAATGCAGTAAGCGGTTTTTGTTTAATTCTGATTGGTATTTATTTATTTTTTAGTAGATTTCTCTGATTCTTTTGAATCATCATCTTTAAATAATTCAGCAACTGCACCAATACTTCCAAGAGTTGCAGAAAGATCAGCAGGTAAGAAAATTTTAGTAGCTTTACCGTTTGCAACTTTTTCGAGAGATTCAAGATATTTAATTGCAATCAAGTCATTTGTTGGATCACCCTTATGAATAGCATCAAAAACTTTTTGTATAGCTTCTGATTCACCATCAGCAATGGCAATTTTTTCATATTTTTGAGCATCAGCTACTGCTTTGAGTGCTTCTGCTTCACCCTCAGCACTTAAAATTTGGGACTGTCTTTCGCCTTCTGCAGTCAAGATAGCTGCTCTCTTTTCACCCTCAGCTTCAGTAACAGCTGCTCTTCGATCTCTTTCAGCTTTCATGACTTTATTCATTGCATCCTGAACATCTTGTGGTGGGTCAATTCTTTGAATCTCAACACGAACAACTCTTGTACCCCATTTATCAGTTGCTTCATCAAGAATGATTTTTAAAGATGTATTAATTGTTTCTCGAGAAGTAAGTGCTGCATCAAGCTCTAGGTCGCCAATAACATTTCTCAGATTGGTTTGTGCAAGTTTTGTTGCAGCAGTTATAAAGTCACCTACGTTATAAACTAATTTTTTTGGATCAGTTGGTTCATAATAAATGACAGCATCAACTGTAATTGTAACGTTGTCTTTAGTGATTACTTCTTGTGGTGGAACATCTATAACTTGTTCACGCATATCTACAACAATTAATCTTTCTATACCAGGAATTACTATATTTAAACCTGAAGTTGCTTCACGATTATATTTACCAAATCTTTCAATTAAGCCTTTTTCAAATGGCCTTAAAATTCTAAATATCCTGAAAGCTACAAATACTAAAAGACCAAATAGTATGACGCTTCTTACGAGTGAAAATATAAATTCCATAATGTTAGTTTATTATTGATAAAGTTATACGTTGATTTGTTTAACTATTTGTTTCTTCTGACTCTTTTTCTTCTTGTTCATACCTACTTAAAGCAAGCATAAACATGATGAATAGAATCAATGAACCTGCAAAATACGTAAGCGGTATGATTCTTATCTCAAGGGCGTTTAATCCATCGATTGATGCAGGAGCAGGGCCTCTTGGTGCATAAAGAAGAAAAAGGAAAGAATTAATTACTAGCCAACCAAAAGTAGCAGCACCAACAACTAAAAATCCTAGCCTTCTACCAAGATTTGTTGCATTCAAAACAAAGGTTGAACCAAAAAAAGAAAGTATGAAGAATATAAATAAAACTATTCCTGTAAATGTAAGGTTGGACGATAAAAGTGTCCTCATTATCTCACGCATCAGGTGTCATTCCTCTCAAATAATCTATTACTAATTCTATATCGGACTGTGGAAGCACTGCACCAAAACCAGGCATTTTTCCACCACCAACTCCATTCACTCCATACCCTTTACCGTTTACGGAACCATTGACAATAAAGTCAATAAAATCATCACGTTCTTTAAATTGAATGTTTACTCTTCCACCCCTTAAAGCAGGTCCTAAGCCACCGGAGCCAATTTGTTTGGTGTAAGCTGCACCAGCAGAATAACCTGCAGTATGACATCTTGCACAATATGCGTTAAATATACCTACGGCTCTAGTTGCTTTATCGTAGTCTCCATCAAAAGTCGAATCTGCAATATCTTGGAAATCGATAAGCCAAAGCTTTAGTTCGTATGCATTTTCTAAAAATGCTAAACCTACTTCAGCTTCATCCATAAACTTGTCATATCCATCAGTAAGTATTCCAAGATTAATAACTTTTGTTTCGAGTTCAGACAAGAAGCCTCTAACTATAGAAGCATCTTTCCTTCCGGGAATAGATTCTTCCTCGTCTGGATTAAGATTTAATACTGGTGTTCCTAACATTTCAGTTATCGTTTCACTATATGCTGAGATGTCGGTTTCAACACTGTCATACAATCCATCTTCATCAGTATCAATACCGCTTTGTCTGGAAATCAATGCTGAGACTATCTCAACTGCTTCAATTGCGATTGGTAACCTAATTGGTGCCATTTCTATATCATTTATTAATTCATTTTGTTTGGCTATTTCACTTTCAACTTGTAAATCAGAATTTTCTATTCTTAATAAAGATGAATTTATATTTCCTTCAATTTCAAGCAATTCTTCATTTTGAGGAATTTGAAAGGAGTGTAAATACTCAATCAAGTCACTTAATTGGCCGTCGTTCATAGGCCCACCACCTTTAAGACCCCAAGCTGGCATTGGAGAATTTGCTCTTCCGTAGATAAGCCAATATAAAACTTCCTCATCATCGTATCTATAGAATACATCGTTAATAGCAGGGGCTGTCCATGTAACACTTACACCACTTCTTTTTTCAACATACGATGCAGCACCACCACTTCCATCTACACCATGGCAATTACCGCACCCAAATTCTTCATATAAATGATGACCTCTTTCTACAGAAACATCATCAAATTCCTCTACAAAGCTTTCTTGTCTGGCTGGTTCGCCTAAATAATATAAAGGAATCATAATTGTTAAAAGAGAAGCTAAAACAACAGCAACTGACAAAATTTTATCTAATTGAGTTGTCTCAAGTTGATCATCAGGTAAATATTTTTGAAGATTTCTTGGTACTTTTTTAATCTTTCCTGCACCACGAAAACCAACAGCAGAAAAATATGCAATTGCACCAATCACGGCAAGGGCTATAAGTGTTATGAATAGTGAACTGTTCATTATTATTCCTCAGGTGCAGCAATAGTAATACATGAAATACCTTGGGGATATTTAACTGACATTCCAGCAGCACGTGGAGATTCTATGATAGAGCCCGTATCAATAATAAATTTTCCAGATGAGTTTACATTTACTATAAATCTATCAAGATTACGAGGTGCCGGTCCAGCATAATACTCACCAACCATATTATATTTTGATCCGTGACAAGGACATTCAAACCCTTGAGAGGTATTACACCAAGGAACTCTGCAACCAAGGTGTACACACCTTTGATAAACAGCAACAAGACCATCAGCAACCGTTCCACTGTCAGAAAATTGTGAGTTTCCTGATTGTTCGAATGGTAATACATAAGCTCTAGCAGCTGGGATGAAAGCTGGAATCACAGATCCATCAGATTGAAAAATTTGGTCTTTTAAATCTTGAACTCTTCCTGCGTCGATCTTAGAACCAAAACCTCCAGATACTTTAGGATAGAAAAATCCTAGCCAGGATATTAATTGAATTCCAGCGAAAGCGCCGAATGTAATTCCTAAAGCTTTTCCAAGGAATTGTCTACGAGTCATTCCAGCTTCTTCTTCTGATATTTCTTCGTAAATAATTTCTTCTTTTACTTTTATTGATCCATCTGTTCGAATATCATCTTTTTCTTCAATATCTTCGGATAAATTTTCCTCTTCATTTTCAGGTTCATCAGGAGCTAAAAAGTTTGTTTGTGATTTATCTACTTTTAGTGCTCTCTTGTCTAAATTTTTCTTCCAATTGAGTCTTTTATTTACTGCTTTAGGCGTTCTGCCAGTTACTACTGCAATGATTCCAATAACGCCAAATAAACCTATAAAGGCAATTGCGATAAATGAAAGTTGTACCAGGCTCATTCGAAATGGACCCAGTCAAGTAAGTCATCAAACCAAACACCATCAATCCATGGATATGTCCAGTTCCAACCTGGGCCTCTAAATAATATACCAATTAAACTCAGTGTTCCCGCTCCAGCCAGAAAAAATGTCCAAAGCATAATTGCATATTTTCTTTTTGAGGGTTTATTATCCTTATTTCTATCTATATATGGAATAGCCATAAATGCTACAACACCAATAATTAGAGGAATCATAACTCCCGCAATTTGTGGATCCCAGTATGAGAGCAATTCTTGTAAACCAAGGAAATACCAAGGTGCTTTTGCAGGGTTTGGAGTAATATTTGGATTTGCTTCCTCAAGTAATGGGGCCTGCAAAATTGCACTAATAAAAATAAGAAAAGCTGTCATAGCCATTAAAGATATAAATTCTGGAAGCATTAGATGTGGCCAAGTATTTACTTTATCTACTGGCTCGGAGGTAGGTTTTTGTATTGGTTTGGCTTTTACAACTGTCAATAGTCTCTGCGTAACTCTTGTTTCTGGAGCAAATTCAACTTCAGCCGGTACGTCAGTTTTTACGGCTGCTGCAGGTGCTGGTGCTTCTTTGACTTCAGCTGCAGGTGCTGGTGCTTCTTTGACTTCAGCTGCAGGTGCTGGTGCTTCTTTGACTTCAATTGGTTTTACATCTATGACTTCTGGTTCTTTCGAAATAGTTGTAGGCTCTGCCTCACCTTTCATTTCTGCTAAGGCTTGCTCTACAGATATACCTAAAGCTTTTGCTCTTGCCTCAGCTGTTTTTATTAATAAGTGTTCAGGAATATCAACCATATAAATTAAAACTAGAGGGGACCAGAGATCCCTCCATCCTTTCTAACTCTCCAAAAATGGATCGCCATAAATATAACAATTATGAATGGGAGGAATAAAACATGTAGAACATAGAAACGAAGCAAAGTAGCTTCTGTAGCTTCTAACCCTGCAAATAAGGCAAACTTTACCTGTGCACCAATTACAGGTGTGTAACTAGCCATGTTTCCACCAACCGTTACGGCCCAAATAGCTAACTGGTCCCACGGAAGAAGATATCCAGTAAAAGATAAAAGCAAAGTTAACAAAAGCAAGATAACTCCAATTACCCAGTTAAACTCTCTTGGTGCTTTATATGCTCCGTGATAAAACACTCTAGACATATGAAGAAAGACTACGATGACCATTATGTGTGCAGCCCACCTATGCATATTTCTTACTAATGAACCAAAAGCTATTGAAGTTTGTAGAGATTGAATATCAACATAAGCCATTTCCGTTGGTCTAAAATAAAACATCAGCCAAATTCCTGTAATTGTAAGAACAATAAATGTAAAAAAGCTTAAACCTCCAAGACATAATGTGTAAGACAATCTCACACCATGTCTTTTAACTTTTACAGGGTGAAGATGGTACAAAACATTGTTCATAACAACATATGATCTGTTTCTTGGGCTATCGGAATATCCTTTTCTAAATGGGGATCCTGGACGAAAGATACTTCCCCACAATGAGCTTTCTTTTAGTGAGTCTCCTAAACCTGCACTTATATCTTTTACACGATCTCTAAACTTTATTTTTTCATTCTTCATTTAAAGTCTTCCATATATATATCCATGTCTATCATTTCTCTCTCCAGAGTCTTCATCCCATGGAGCTTCATAGACACCATTATTAATTGCTGCGTCTGCAAGTGATCCAGCAAATTTACCCAAAGAAATTACTCCTGTTGGGCATCTATCAACACATAATGCACATCTAGTACATGCATCTTCATCAACAACAAAAAATCCTGATTCATTTTCTTCCATACTAGGGGCTTCGACATTAATTGAGTCTTCAATAGCATCTGTTGACAAGTAGTGAATACATTTCCAAGGACATATATCAACACAACCTTCGCATAAAATACACTCTGCTTCATCAATGTGTAGAAATTGTTTTGGTCTTACTCTTGATGAAATCTTTTCTGCTTCAACCATCGCAAGGTTGTATTGCTTTTCAAATTCAGGCATCTCTATAAGTACTTCTGATTTAGCCATCAGCACCCACCTTCACTACTTCTTTTCCATAATCAGAAATTCTTGTTTTGCCTCTCTCTTTTGCTTCATTGATATCCTGAATTAAATATCCAACAACAAAAGCTGTTACTAATGCACCTGTAGAAATTCCAAGTTGAATAATATCTTTAAGTGCTCCAAGGCTGAGGCCAATTTCATTACCAAGAAAAAGAATAGGCGGAAAGTTTATAAACTCTCTTTGATTAGTCCATTCAAGAGGTCCCTGAGAAAGGTTAAGCCATTCAGATGGCAATACTCCAAAAATTAGTGCGAATTGTATCCAGCTTAAGAAAGCAAGATATGTTGCTCTAGCCCATGTCATTTCTGTATCTTCCCAAGCTAACATTGCCATTCCGATCAAAAGAAGTTGTCCGGCTCCAAATGCTATAAGTTGACCAATAGTTTGCATTAACCATCCTCTTGGCATCCAATTAAAGTAATCAATTACTTCACCCTGCGGAAATCCAGCAAAATGTGCGATAATTACACCGATGGTAACACCACCAATGCCAGCAAAAATTAAAGCAACTCCGATTTTGTATCTATTAGTAAATATAAAATTTAGCAAGTTTCCCTCTACACGTCATTAACTCAAAACTTTCAATATCTATTGTATCAAGAATTGGGTACATAATATAAATTTTATAACGGTACTTTTTCAAGAAAATTAGATATTTTATTGACGTATTTTTTACAGATTAATAGTAAAGTCAAATTGAGTACTTACTATTTAAACTAATGAAAATAAAAATTTTTCCAAAAAATGAACAAGAATTTTCAAAATTTTTTATTGTTCTTATTCCCTTTTTATTATTACTTTCTGGAGGTATATCACTATTAAAAGAAGCTTATTTTCTTTTTGTGAATATTCTTCCCCAAAATAATATATTTAATTACGGATTTCTCGATAAATTGAATAATCATACAACTTATAGCCTTTTGCTTTCATTCTTAATCGTATTTTTGACTTCCTATCTTCTGCCAAAAACTCTTGGTAGAAGATTGGTTATATTTCCAATTTTCTTCCTGACATCGTTAGGTGTAATAGGTTTGGAGTCTTTAGATTTATTATTAGGGTTTTTGTTTCCAAACAACTTTTATTCTTTTGGTAATACAACTTATACAATGATCTTCAAGGTTCTAATCTTGTTTGCTTTTGTAGGTCTTTTATCAATAAATATTCTTGCAAAAAAAGAAGCTTCTATGTTTATAAGTGCACAATATTTATTTGGAGCAGCTATATTTTATGCTCTCTCATTAATTGTTTATCGTGGAAATTTTGCTGTATTTAGTGACAATTTTTTTATTAATTCAATATATGTATCTACACATATATATGTTGGATATTCTTTTGTGTTTTTAGCGTTGCTTCATTTCATGACTACAAAAGGAATCAATGGAACACTTTACAGTAAAACATTGGGATCAATTAGTTTTTGGGGATATTTATTTTTATTGCCCTGGACGAACTTTAAATTTTATTTTGGTTCAGTTTTGCCTAATTGGATTGAAAATATTTCACTTTATTTATCATTAAGCTTGGCTCTTCCGCTCCTTGCCGTAACGGTTAATTTTTTCAAAACTGTAACAACTAGAACCGAAGAAAATAAAATAATTTATGGCCTTATTAGTTTTTCCTTTGGAATTTTTGTAATAACAAATCTTTTTCAAATTGTTTCATCATTATCAAATATCATCCCCATTCTTAGTCTTACAAATTTTGAAATAGCAATAAGGTATGGGTATGTTTTTAGTTCTATTTTGATATCTATTGCTTTCATTTATTATCTGATTCCTAAGATCTTTGGAAGAGAAGTGAAATTTACAAGACTTGAGTCTCTTACTGTATTAATAATAAAAATTGTTGTTGCAGGTACATTATTCTCGAATGCTTTAATTGGCATAATTTCTGGATATTCATGGAATGCAGGAGCAAATGCAGGAAACCCAACGATATATGGTGAAGGGTTTGGATTATTATGGTCTCTTATAAGTACTCCTTTATCAGTAAATTTATTTTTATCACTACTGCTACTCTTACCATTTTTTCTATTCTTTATATCCGTAATGAAAGCCATAGTAAGTGGAGAAATTACAGAAGCTGAAACAGTGGAACTGTCTGAAGAGGAGCTTCCAGTATGAGTGAACTCTTAAGTAAAGTCGCAGAAATATTAAATGCTCCAGAATCGTTGGTACAACGATCAGCAGAAGCAAGAGCAGAAGCATCAGGTAAAAGTGTTGATGAGGTTTTACAATCTTGGGCTGGTGGTGAAAGTGTAGCTGCAGTTGAAAAGACTGCTGAAGAACCAGCACCTGTTCAAGAAGAAACACCTGTTGAAGAACCAGTACCTGTTCAAGAAGAAACACCTGTTGAAGAACTCACAACTACCGCATAAAGTTCATCTTCTGTCAGCTTTCCAGCAAAACCTGGCATTCCCCCAATAGAAACTTTATTCTCAGCACCATAAGCTGGACCAACGTCAGCTTGCCATCCTGCTGATCCTAGCTCAATCCAAAGTGCATGATCACTACACGTTGGGAATGTTGTGTAGAGCTCGCCCCCTGTAAATGCTGGTCCAACACCACCACCTCCATTCACACCGTGGCAACCAGCACAAGCAGCTGCTCCAGAATATATTTGTTGTCCAAGAGCAATGTAATTTATAGAACTTGCTGAGCCAACACCCTTGCCTTCAAAAGCTGAACCATCACAATTAATTGTCAATTGAGATTTTCTATCAATATCAAGAATGCCATTTTCTCCACATTCTTGTGTTGATGAGGTATTTATTATTCCAATCACTATAAATAAAGGAATTAGGACAAAGCTTACATTTAACCATCTAGGCAAAGCAGTTTCTGCATTAACTTTGATATTTAATGTTTTATTAGCAAAAGCTAACAGAAGATGAACTTTATGCAGTAGTTGTTTTTGAAAGAGTTGTATTTGGTGGTGGCGATACAAATGAAGTTTTAGAAGATTGTGGTCTTTTAGAAGTTGAGGACGAAGTTACTGCTGAAGCAGTTGAAACATCAAGTTAAATAAACAAATAAATTCAAGTTGATTGTTTAAATAATCAAACTACTATTTTTTTTATGTTGCCAGCAATATATATTCATGTATTTTTGATCGCATTTAGTATTGTTCTTTTCTATGTAATTTTATAAAAATATGGCCAAAAAAAAGAAAGAAAAGAGAGCCGTAGGTTGGAAAGAACATGTTGCTCTGCCTGACTTAAAGATTAAAAGTGTAATAGCAAAAATTGATACTGGTGCAAATGTCGCAACTATAGATGCTGCAAACATAAAGTTCATAACTAAGAATGATATTAAGTACGTAAAGTTCACTGTAAAAAAAAGAAACAATACAATTAGAAAAACCTCTGCACCACTTGCAGGATTTAAAAGAATAAAAAGTTCTAATGGTGATGTTGAAAAAAGACCGTACATAAAAACTGATATCCTGATGGATGGTATTACAAAAAATATTGAACTGACTCTTACCGATAGAGGTCCTATGGATTACACGATGCTGATTGGAAGAAAAGCCTTAGGGAGAAGATGGGTAGTTAATCCGTCCATAGGTTTTTTGACAAAGCCTTCAGGAGAGTAAAAATGAAGATTGGAATTTTATCACAAGATATTAGATTGTATTCTACAAAACGTCTTTATGAGACTGCTGTTGAAAGAGGTCATGATACTGAAGTAGTAAGTTATTTAAGGTGTTACATGAATATTGCCAAGGCAAAACCTAGAATATTTTCTGCTGGTAGAGAGCTAAGCTTTGATTCTGTGATACCAAGAATTGCTGCGACTTGGACGTTTTATGGTGCGGCAGTTGTCCGTCAATTTGAATTAATGGGGTCAGTATCGGCAAATTCGTCGGCTGGAATAAGTAGATCTAGAGATAAATTAAGAGCTCTACAACTTATTGGAAATACAGGAGTAGAAATGCCAGTAACTGGATATGTTCATTTTTCAAGAGATGTCGAATCTGTTTTAAAAAGTGTTGGAGAGCCCCCTTTTGTAATTAAATTACTCGAAGGAACTCAAGGAAGAGGTGTCGTGCTAACAGAAACAATGGATGCAGCTATAAGTGTTATTGAAACAATGAAAAAGATAGATGCAAATATTTTAGTTCAAGAATTTATAAGTGAAGCAAATGGTGAAGACATAAGAGCAATTGTCGTTGGAGATAAAGTGGTTGCGTCAATGAAAAGAATCGCAAAACCTGGTGAGTTCCGATCAAATGTTCACTTAGGAGGAAGAGCTGAAAATTACAATATTTCAAAAGAAGAGGAAGAAAGTGCTGTCAAGGCTGCAAAAATTTTAAAACTTGATGTCGCCGGTGTAGATCTAGTTCAATCTGACAGAGGCCCTTTGGTCTTAGAAGTAAATTCTTCTCCTGGATTAGAGGGTATTGAATCTGCATCAGATATTGATGTTGCAAAAGAAATCATATCTTTTCTAGAAAAAAAAGTGGAAAATACGGATAAGTCAAAACCTATCGATATTTAATGAAATTTCTAAAAATTACGTACTTTCTTAATATTCCTTCATCCAAAACTTTTTTACCATATAAAACTACTGGAACTCTTAATAAAAATTCTTGATAGCCTTCTTCAACATCAACTTTTTTAATAGTAAAAAAGTAATTTAAAAAACTTAGATTTTTTAAACCTTTTTCACACAATTCGCAATTTTCAGTAACGACAATACGTAATGTAGGCATATCTCTAATATAGTCAAATGAGACCATGGACTTTAATATTTATTGTTTTATTAGCAGTAATAATTTTTGTTTCAGGAGCAATTGTCTTAAATATTATTTCTTGATCGTTACTTTTTCGCCATCCTGAATGTCTAAAATTTCTCCCGCATTTTTATTTCTTGAAAAGATTGAAATCATTCCCCATGAGTCTGTAACTATTGCTAGTTGGTTCACACCTTCTTCTTGATAGTTGCTAACCCACGTCGTCTTAATTTCTTGATTATTGATGTTTAACGAAATAACATCTCCAATATTTTTATCTAAATCAGATAGCTCTTCAGGAGAAATATTTGTTTGACAATTTCCATAATGATCAATCCACATAACTTCCCCTTTAACTTCATTTTCTTTTTTTTCTGTCAGTGGAATAAGATATTGCTGTAAGTTCATTAAATCTACTTCTTCGCCACATTCCTCAATTGATAGCTGATTGGATGCAAGTCCAGCTGCAAAAGGTGAAAAAATATCTCTTGCATGAAACGTATTCCCTTCGCTTGGAATTATCCAATCTTCATTTTCAAGTAAATGTGCTTTTTGAGCACCGCCAACTGTTGCACATGCAAGATTTAACAATCCATTATCAGGTCCTACCATAATTCCCCATTCAGTTTGTATGGCTACTGGTTTTCTTTCAGTTCCAACACCCGGATCTACTACAGCCAATAAAACCCCAGGTGGAATATATTGAATTGCCCTCATTAAAAG
>OZSS01000421.1_pt1 | contig 20189 bp, 17 predicted proteins | sample 1779911 | NCBI WGS metagenome assembly OZSS01 (sample SAMEA2603589, study PRJEB24840) | metagenome | biome: Water; feature: Photic zone; material: Seawater sample | place: Mediterranean Sea | collected 2013-11-12 | depth 10 m | reverse complement strand
CGTGATACCAATTATGGCGAGTAAATTGAATATGTTTGAACCGATCAAGTTTCCTAAAACAACATCAGCTTTCTTTCTCATTACCGCAACAAAAGTAGTGGCCAACTCTGGTAAGGATGTACCTATGGCGACTAATGTAAGGCCTATAATTGCGTCACTTATGCCATAATCATGAGCCAGCAAAGATGCATTTTTTACCAATATGTCTGCGCCCAAAGGCAGTCCCAATATTCCCAAAAGTAAGAAAAAAATAATTGAAGACCAAGATTTTAGTTTTCCACTTTTATTTTCATAATTTTCGACATTTTTCCTGCCTTGCCTGAAAGAGTCAGCAAGAATAAAAATAAGTAAAGACAGAAGCACAACTCCGTATACCCAAGAAAAGCTTCCACTCATTCCAAGAAAAACAAACAATACAGATGCAAATATCATAAACACAAATGATCTTCTTGTATCTGCGATATCGTTTTGAAGCCGAACCAATAGAATTGGCAAGCCTAATACTAGCAAAATGTTCGCAATGTTGGACCCAACCACATTTCCCATGGCCAAGCCAGGAGCCCCACTTAATGTAGCTTTTATAGCAACTATAAGCTCAGGAGCAGATGTCCCAAAAGCAACAATAGTCAGAGAAACAAGTAAAGCTGATATTCTTAATCGGCTACTAAGCTCGATGGCTCCTCTCACTAAAAAATCACCTGAGATGACTAAAAGTAACAGACCTAAAAAGGAGAAAAACCACAGCATTATAAAACCTTATGGCTAGTCACAACCACAAGAGTTACCAATTCGAAGTTGACCACATTTTCCACACCGTGACTTTTTAGACCGACCGGGCAAAAGTATGTGAGCTTTGCCAAACATTGCCAAAACTATTATTATAATCAGAAATATGACAACAATTTTTATAATCATTAAAGACCAAACCGAGCAAATGCCGCACGCTCTTCCAAATAAATCTCAGTCTCATTTATCAATTTAACACCAAATCGTTGTAAAAAACTCTTCTTTTGGCCGTAAATTTTTATACGGGTTTTTTCACCTAATTTTTCTTTCATGACCGTTTCTAAGTGTCCAATACCGTCAATAAGGCCCAACTCTTTAGCACTTTCTCCTAACCAAATCTCACCCGTAAAGACATTATCATTTTGAATTAGTTTATCACCTCGTGTTTTTTTAACATGCGAAATAAATAACTCATGCATTTCCCCAAGTATTTTTTTTAATCGTTTTATATCTTCAGGCTTTTCTTTTTTAAAAGGATCCAGCATAGATTTCGATTTGCCTGCGGTATAAACTCTTCTTTCGACACCGTATTTATTAATTAACCCTTCAAAGCCAAATCCAGAGGATATAACGCCTATTGAGCCGATAATTGACCCGGTATCCGCATAAATTTCATTTGCCGCGCAAGCCAGCCAGTATCCACCCGAAGCAGCCACATCCTCAATAAACGCATAAACTGGCATCTCATTTTCTTCTGCTAAACGTTGTACTCGAGAACTAATAAGAGAAGACTGGACCGGCGATCCACCCGGAGAATTTATTAATAAAGCTACTGCGTCGTGCTGCCCTTTTTTAAAAGCTTTTTCGAGAATTGGCCCCAAAGTCTGATCACTTAAACCTCCTCGGGCTCCAGAGGATATCACACCAGACATCTTGATCACTGCAACGGAGGGCTTGGAGGGCAAAAAGGGAATTTTAAATTTCATAAGGAACACATAATCTGTGCTTATCAATCAAACAAGAGAACAAATAAACTTTTTGTGCCTACTGCTTTATTCGCCATCCTGTTTTGAAAATCCAAGCCACTATCAAAATACAAACTAAGGTGAACAAACTTATGGCAAATAAACTTGTCAAAATTGGCACATCAGCATTTCCAAAAAATGACCACCTAAACCCTGAAATCAAGTAAACTACAGGATTAAACAAAGTAATTTTTTGCCAAATTGGAGGCAACATCGAAACTGAATAGAACGAACCCCCTAAAAATACCAAAGGTGTCACTACTAATAAAGGAACCAATTGTAATTGTTCAAAATTTCTTGCCCAAATCCCTAGGATAAAACCTAGCAAAGAGAATGATGTGCAGGTCAAAACTAAAAATAAAATCATAGCTATAGGATACATTATTTTTAGTTCTACAAAGATAGCTGCTGTACCTAAAATAACCAAACCTATAAATAGTGCCTTGGTTGCAGCTGCACCTACATATCCCAAAACTATTTCAAAATAATTTATAGGAGCTGACAACAGCTCATAAATAGTTCCGATGAATTTTGGAAAATAAATCCCAAAGCTCCCATTTGAAGTTGCTTGTGTCATTACCGATAACATTATCAAGCCTGGCACAATAAAAGCTCCATAAGTTATCCCTTCTACCTCCTGAATTCGGCTACCTATAGCCGTACCAAAAACCACAAAATAGAGTGAAGTAGATATTACTGGGGAAACAAAACTTTGTAGAAGAGTTCTAAAAAACCTCGCCATTTCGAAGAAATAAATTGCTTTTACTGCTTGAAGGTTCACTGAACATTCTCCCTGACTAAGTTCACAAAAATTTCTTCTAAAGAGGATTGATCCGTTTGTATGTCACGCAGATTTATTCCTGAATTAGATAGATCAGAAAGTAACTTTGTAATCCCCGTTCGCTTTTGTTTAGTATCATAGACATAAGTCAAACTCATTCCATCGTCTGACAATTTAACACTTTTTTTGTCTAACTCTTTGGGTAACTTTTTTAAGCTTTTCTGCAGGTCAATTTTTAACACTTTTTGACCCAGCCTATTCATTAGAGATGCTTTATCCTCAATTAAAAGTAGCTCACCCTTATTTATGATGCCAACTCTGTCAGCTATAGCCTCAGCTTCTTCAATATAATGAGTGGTTAAAATTATGGTTACCCCATCTTTTTTTAAATCGGCGACAACATTCCACATACTTTGACGAAGCTCTACATCTACCCCAGCTGTAGGTTCATCTAAAAACAAAAGTCTAGGTTCGTGACTAAGGGCTTTAGCTATAAGAACTCTTCTTTTCATTCCTCCAGATAATTCCATAATTCGAGAGTCTCGTTTTTCCCAAAGGGATAATTTATCCAAAATTTTTTCTATCAACGCATCATCTTTTTTCTTACCAAACAAACCACGAGAAAACTTAATCGTATTCATTACTTTTTCGAAGGGTTCTAGAGTGATATCCTGTGGGACTAGCCCAACTAATTTTCTAGCATCACGAAAATTTTTGGATATATCATAGCCGTCAATAGAAACAGAACCACTTGATGGTTTAGTTATTCCACAAATAGTTGATATGAGCGTAGTTTTTCCGGCGCCATTCGGCCCAAGTAGGGCTAAAATTTCACCTCTTTTAACTTGGAGTGAAATTCCTTTTAAAGCCTCAAAACCTGAGACGTAAGTTTTGCTGAGTTCATTTACTTTAAGTAACATTAAATTAATTACCTTTCGGCCGGAATAAATACGTCCTATGCTGATAAACTTTTGGCAAATTAAAATTATTAATTGCTTCGAATGGTATCGATCATTATCTGAACATTATTTGGATCGGCATCTGGCGTAATCCCATGCCCAAGATTAAATATATGCGGACCACCAGAAAGTGATTTAACTATTTTTTTTGTCTCATCAACAAGCTCAGCCCCCCCAGATACCATATGAGATGATGCTAAGTTACCCTGGACACAGCCATCACCTTGAACATTTCGGGCTATCCAATCTGCGGTTACCGAGTCATCTAATGCAACACAATCTGCTCCAGTTTTTTTTGCAAAACCAATGTATCGTTCACCAGCTTGCCTTGGAAAGGCTATAATAGGAATGCCAGGATATTTAGATTTAAGTGCTGCGATGATTTTTTTGCATGGTTCAAGTGCATATTTGTCAAAGTCTTTTCCTTTTAGAGAACCCGCCCAGCTATCAAATATTTTTATAACTTCTGCTCCAGCATTTATTTGATGAGATAGATATTCTATTGACCCTTTAACTAAAAGATCAATTAGATCATCAAACAAATCCGGATTTTCATTCTTCAAAGCATGTGCAGGTGCCTGATCAGGAGTTCCACGTCCAGCAACCATATAAGTGGCTACAGTCCAAGGAGCACCGGCAAACCCAATCAAGGTAGTCTCTTTAGGTAATTCCTGTGACAAAATCTTAACCGTTTCATAAACAGGAGCTAAAGTTTCATTTATTTCTTCTGGTTTAAGTAAGTTTCCAAAATCAGCTTGTGTTTTTACTGTCGATAAACGAGGTCCCTCCCCAGTTTCAAACCAAAGATCGCTACCCAGGGCTTGAGGCAGGAGCAAAATATCCGCAAACAATATTGCGGCATCAAAACCATAGCGCCGGATCGGTTGCAGCGTTACTTCTGCGGCCAACTCACTATTGTAACAAAGTGAGAGGAAATCTCCGGCCTTGGCTCTTGTTTCTCGATATTCAGGCAAATAACGCCCGGCTTGTCGCATCATCCAGATTGGGGGTACTTTTTGTTTTTTCCCTGCAAGAGCCTTTAAAATTGATTTTGTCATTGTTATCCTTTTATCATTTATAACTTGTTAGTGTTATTTGTCACAACAATTGTCAATTATAATTGTCACATTCGTTTCACTAAGTTAACATGTATCATCACAACACAGCTTAAAGAAATATGAATGAAAAATAACTTTCCCTCGCCAACATCCCCTCTGCGCATAGGAACGCGCGGCTCTCCTCTAGCTTTAGCTCAAGCATATGAAACACGAAGGCGCTTATCTGAAGCACTTGAAACGCCAGAGGATGCTTTTGAAATAATTGTTATTTCAACTAGTGGCGACCGAATTCTAGATAGGCCATTAAAAGAAGTGGGAGGAAAAGGTTTATTTACCAAGGAAATTGAGCAGGACATGCTCGATAAAAAAATCGATATAGCAGTCCACTCGATGAAAGATATGCCTGTTGAGCAACCAAAAGGACTCACTTTAGGATGCTACCTTCCACGCGAAGATGTGCGCGATGCTTTTGTTTCCTCAGAATTCAAAAATGTTAGCGACTTACCTAGTGGTTCAAAAGTTGGAACATCTTCATTAAGGCGCAAAGCGCAACTCAAATTTTTTCGACCTGATCTGGATGTGGTGGAATTCAGAGGTAATGTTCAAACCCGTTTAAAAAAATTAGAAGATGGTGTTGCAACTTGTACCTTTTTGGCTATGGCGGGATTAAATCGCCTAGGTTTGGAAAATGTGGCTCAAAGTGCGATAGAACCTGATGAAATGTTGCCTGCGATAGCACAGGGAGCTATTGGTATTGAGTGGCGGGAAGAAGATGAACAAATTACCGACATACTTCAAAAGATTCACCACACAGAGACAGAGCAGCGCTTAAATGTAGAGAGGGCATTTCTGGCAGAATTGGACGGCTCTTGCCAAACACCTATTGCAGGTTTGGCTGTTATTGAAGGCTCTTCGCTAAAATTTACGGGACAAGTTCTGCGTACTGACGGATCAGAGTCCATATCCGAAACCGCACATTGTAATATTGAAGATGGTCCAGATTTAGGTCGGGAAATGGCACGGAATATTTTGGCTAAAGCAGGCCCTAACTTCTTTGATTGGAAAGATTAAGAGTCGTATTCTCTTGGCAATACTTTTCCCGGGTTCATAATTCCCTTTGGATCTATTGCATCTTTAATTTGACGCATGACTTTCAACGCAACACTATCTTTACGCCGCTCCATAGAAGAAAGTTTGGATATACCAATGCCGTGTTCTGCAGAAAAGCTGCCCCCCAAAAATAGAACAACATTTTCTATCGCTTCCATAATTTTATCTTTATGTTTCTCGTCGTCTAAACTAGGCCAAACGGTGTAATGAATGTTCCCATCACCGAGATGAGACACGATTAAAACATCTGCTTCTGGGTCTAGTTCAGGAAGCTTATTTTCCATGATAGTCAAAAATTCAGATATCTTCTCTAGGGGGACAGCTATATCATTGTTTATCAGGGGTTTTTTCAAGAGAGATATTTCTGCGGCAGCCTCACGCCGTTCCCACATAATTAATCTTTGCTCTTCATTTTGCGCAATATGGGCATCTAAAATGGAGCCACCAACAAGGTTCTTATTTAAAATTCTTTCTAATTCGCCACTAAGTAAAACTTGACCATCATCTGTAGGGCGCGAAAACAATTCTACAGTTGTTTCTAATTCAATCATAACCAAATGATCATAGTCTTTTTGGAATGGCTTTCGAGATGAGGAAGATAATTCCATATAACCTTGAATGTATCGTTTTGGCATATACTCATAGGCCGCAACAGCTCCCCCTGTTCCTTCCTGCAGCTCATTTAATAAAGCAAGTGCATGATCAAGACTTTTAACGGCAACCATAGCCGTTGCATGAGCTTTAGGCTTTGGAAAAAGTTTTAAAACAGCTTGTGTGATGATTCCTAAAGTACCCTCAGCTCCAATAACCAAATCTCTCAAACAATAACCTGAATTATCTTTATGCAACTCAGACATTAAATTCATGATATCACCGTTAGGCAAAACTATTTCAACCCCCAACACAAGATCCCGAGTGTTACCATACTTCAGCACATTTGAACCCCCAGCATTAGTAGATAAAACACCACCTATCGTTGCTGAGCCACGCGCACCAAATGTAAGAGGAAACATTAAATCATTCTCATTTACAGCCTGATGCAAAGTCGTAAGAATTACCCCGGCTTCAACGAGAGCAATTTTGGAGCTTGATCTAATTTCATGAATTTTGTTCATTCGTTCCATAGATATAGAAATGGATTTATCTGAATGAGTACCCCCATTCAAACCAGTATTGCCGCCCACTGGAACTATACTTACTCCTAGGCGACTAGCTATCCTAACGACTTCCGATACTTGCTGAGTAGTGGATGGCCGGACAACGCACAAAGGTTCGAAACTATATTGGCCTAACCAGTCAGACGAATAACGTTTTTTATCAATTCCCGTTAGTACATGCTGATCACCCAAGATACTTTTGAGTTCTTCAATTAAGGACATAGAAACCACCAAGAAAAAAGCATGAGATATTCACTAAACTTCTCTTAACTTTAAATCAAACAAAGAAAATGGACAGGTTGAAGCTCAATGCCATTTGGCAACTGGAGGTAGACTCATTAAAACAGCGTCAGCATCATGACCAGTGGTTAATCCAAATTTTGTACCACGGTCATAAACTAAATTGTATTCCGCATACAAACCACGATGTTTCAATTGTTGCTCTTTGTCAGAGTCTGAGAAACTATCACTTTTACGCTTCTCGATAAGCGGAAGATATGCTGGTAAAAATGCTTTCCCAATATCTTTAGTTAAATTGAAGTCAGCTTCCCAATCTCCCGTGCAGCGGTCATCCATAAAAATCCCACCCACACCTCTTGCGCGATGCCTATGTGGAATATAAAAATATTCATCTGCCCAAGACTTTAATTCGGAATACAAAACTGACCCATGGGGCTCTACAAATTTCTCCAAAGTGGTGTGAAAATGCTCCGTGTCTTCCTCAAACTCTAGACAGGGATTCAGGTCAGAACCACCTCCAAACCACCAGGCATGAGGGGTCCAAAACATTCTTGTGTTCATGTGAACTGCAGGACACTGGGGGTTTTGCATATGGGCTACTAAACTGATGCCGCTTGCCCAAAACCTAGGATCTTCTTTTATTCCAGGTATATCTTTTCTTGCAGCCATTGCATTTTGTGCTTCTGGGCCTAAGTTCCCATACACAGTAGACACGTTGACACCAACCTTTTCGAAGACCCTGCCATTTCGCATCACACTCATTATACCGCCACCAGCATCACTACCATCATCAGCAGTGCGCTCAGTTTCTTTTACTTCAAAAACGCCTCTTGCTTTATCTGAAAAGGGCCCCTTAACATGACCCTCTTCAACTTGTTCAAATGCACTAACAATTTCATCTCTAAGTGTTTTAAACCACCTGCTAGCCTGCATCTTTTCAGCTTCAAACATTAACACAAAATCTCCTAAAGTCTTAGCTAACCTTGGCTATGAACTTAGAAAGTGTCAATGGAACATCAAAATTACGGAAGACTGCAAAGACTAATGTGCAGCAACAGAAACAGGGTCTATCAAGCTACGTCCACCATCAGCATTTATAACCTGACCAGTAATAAATCCAGCTGCGTTTGATGCTAAAAAATGAACGGCTTCAACGACATCAGAAGCAGGAGCAATTCTACCCGTAGGAGTGTGAGACTCGATTTCTTTTCGGAAATCTGGATTTTCCCTCAATTTATCCTGTAAGCTAGCCGACATAACAGATCCAAATGATACAGCGTTAACCCTGATGCGATGTTTTGCAAGCGCTACAGCCATTGAACGCGTCATTTGCTCTAGAGCCGCAGTTGAAACTGAATAAGCTAAAAGTTCCGGTTGAGTTAACCGAGCAGCAATAGAAGACAAATTTATAATTGTTCCGGCGAACTCGTGATCCTGCTCCTCATCTTGTTTTATCATCCGTTTTGCAACCATTTGTGATAATCTCAATGAAGTCATCAAATTTTGCTGTAGTAATTTTTCAACTGTTTCATCATCCATATCCAGCGGATCTGTAGTTGCCATTTGCCGAGAAGCATTTACGAGCACGTCCACTCGATCAAAAGCATCCACTGTTGCAGAAAGAAGATTAGCTAATGTCAACTTCTCTCTTAAATCACCTGCAAAGTATCTAACATTACTATCTTCTGCTGTTTCACCTAGATCTTTTTTAAGTGATTTTTCATCTATGTCAGCACACATAACATTGGCACCATTTTCAGCAAAATGGCGGGCTAGAGCTGCTCCAATTCCATTTGCTGCCCCTGTTACGATAACGGTTTTACCATCAATTGAAAAAGACATTCTTTAATTCCTAAGCTATAATTTTATTGGGTTTTCAGCACAAATTACTTTGAATTTTTTCGATCCAGAAAGTTCAGAAAAAGAGCGAAAATGTCCCTTTATTATGTCCTCATATGGCAGATGTCTATTAGCCACCATCAAAAGACTACCAGATTTTTTTAAATTACGCGAGGCGACTTTTATAAAGTCGGCTCCAAGGCGGGGTAATGCTCTTCCCATATAGTGAAATGGCGGGTTCATTATTATAAAGTCTAGAGGTTTAGGGGCCTCCCATTGAAGCGCGTTACCCCAACAAAATTTTACTCTTTCGTCATTCAGATTGCTTTTGGCTAAAGTTAAAGCTCTCAAATCAGCTTCTATAAAATGTAATTCCCTAATATCCTTTGTTTCTAAAGCTCTGGCAGTTAAATAGCCCCATCCTCCTCCTAAATCAGCGCCAGTTCCAGATAGACCACTAGATATAATGTCTCCCAATAATTTAGAGGCAGGATCTATTTCATCTGAAGAAAAAACTCCAGCTTGCGTTTCAAAGCCACCTCCAATCCTGGACGGAATGTCTTTGTACTCATCTAAATTGATAGGTGTTTTGAACCAAGTAGTTTTACCATGCGCCTTAGAAACAACAGTATCAATTTTCACTTTTTTTTTCAAATCTCGAATTACTGACTCGACTCCAGAAGTTTTATCTCCATCAATTACTATCAAACCTTTTGGAACAGCTTTTGTTGCCAAATAAATAAAATGTCTTGCCAACTTTTTTGATTTTGGAATTGTAACAATTGCTAAGTCAAACTTTTGTTCAGGGATATTTTGAACACACTTGATTCCTGCTGTTTCTAACCGATCCACAACCGGGTAAAAAGTTTGATAGGCAACCAATCTTTCAAAAGCAAAAGATAGACAATAAGAAGGTGCGTCAGGATTAAGAAAAATCGTCAAGTCAGATTTTTGGAATAAGGAACCAAATTTACTTTGTACGAATTTGATACGTTCTAAAGACATAATTAAAACATTTTAATGAACTATGTGGGGCGAGTTTATTCTTTTTCCATTGTACACTGTAAAGGATGCTGATGCTGCCTTGCGCAATCCATTACCTGTGCAACTTTTGTTTCAGCAACCTCATAACTGAATACTCCAACAACAGCTAAACCCTTTTTGTGAACAGTTATCATTATGTCGAATGCCTGCGCATGCGTGAGACCAAAAAATCTTTCCAGTATCATGACTACAAACTCCATAGGAGTGTAATCGTCATTAATTAAAAGAACTTTATAAAGAGGTGGCTTCTTTGTCTTTGGCCGCGTTTTAACCAAAAGTTCTTGGTCTTCTTCACTATTATCTTTTTCAGACATCATTCGTTCGGATAAAACATTCATTACGCTAATCTAGGCTGTTTTTTTCTTAAGGGTATATATAAACACAAATTCAACATAGAAAAGGGACTATTGTTTCACGTCGAAAAACATTAAAAAGTATTGATATATTGTGGTCGCCTTCCCAAAAACCACAATATATAGTATTTTTTAAAAAAAATCGTTAAAATTTAATGGTTTATTTGACGAACTTACACCAATACTGTTAAGAATAAACAAAAGGCCCGAAGAGGTCACATGAGGCAGTAAAGGATAATGACTTGAGACGAAGGCAAGTTTCGCCGGCGAGTGTCGGCGCGTTATTACTTTCTTTTTTATTTTGCGTAACCGCGCCGATGGTTCTTTTGGCGAACCCAAAGTATGCAGCCATGGTGATGGATGCGCGAAGTGGTGAAATACTACACTCTGAAAATGCTAATAAACGTTTACATCCCGCATCATTAACAAAAATGATGACGTTATACGTTGTATTCCAAGCGGTAGAGAACGGAGAAATATCACTAGATAAGAAAGTCAAAATATCGCGGCATGCAGCCTCTGAGCCGCCCTCTAAACTTGGATTACGACCAGGTCAAAAAGTAAGATTAAGGTATTTAATTAGAGCTGCTGCTGTAAAGTCAGCTAACGATGCAGCCACGGCACTGGGCGAGGCAATTGAGGGTTCAGAGGCAGCTTTTGCACGAAGAATGAATAGAACTGCCAAAGCTATGGGCATGAACCGCACTACGTTTAAAAATGCTCATGGCCTTACCGAGTCTGGGCATCTTTCTACCGCAAGAGATATGACGATCTTGGGGCGTCATTTATTTTACGACTTTCCAGACTATTATCATTTGTTTGCTCGAAAGACCGCTTCTGCAGGATCTAAGAAAGTCCGCAATACTAATCGAAGGTTTTTAAGCAATTATCGCGGAGCAGACGGCATAAAAACCGGATATACTAGAGCAGCAGGTTACAATCTCGTCGCATCTGCCAATAGGAATGGTGAACGAATAATCACTACTGTCTTTGGAGGGAGAAGTACAACAACTAGAAATGCTCAAGTAGCCAAACTAATGAACCTTGGTTTTAAGAAAGCACCCACAAATGTTAAGTTGCAAAAACCTAAACCGCCCTCTTACATTGCCATAGCGCGGGCATACCCAGTCATCAATTTATCCAAAAGCTTGCGCCCTAAAATCCGACCAGAGAATAACACTGATAATAACTTAATTGCTGTTAATGAATTTAAATCTGATATTTTGTCAGCTTTAAAGCTGGCCCAAGCAGAAGATAATTTACCAGAGAACCCATCTGAAAAATATACAAACATTTCTTTCAATTCTTCACCAGAGCCTGCTTACAAGATAGAAACCGTCAAATACCCACGAACAATAAGTCGCCTTACCTCTTCCGGGCAAAGGGACTGGGGTATCGATATTGGCACCTTCCCAAACCGTTTTACTGCAGACAAAATGCTCATAAAAACGGCTTTATCAGAAATGATGTCATTAGAAGGTTCTCTGAGAAAAGTAGTTCAAAACAAAAATGGTTATAGAGCAACTTTTCTTGGTCTTTCTGAAAATAAGGCGGGGCAAGCATGCAAACGCCTAAGGAATAGAAATATAACTTGCGAGATAATTTCGCCAGGTTAACTATTCGCTGCCATTAGAAGTTGACGTGTATAAGCCTCTTTGGGATCATTGAAAATTTGATCTGTAAAACCACTCTCAATAATGTCACCTTGCTTCATTACCAATATACGGTGTGACATAGCACGAATAACCGTGAGGTCATGGCTAATGAATATATAGGCAAGCCCGTACTTTTCTTGAAGTTTTTTCAATAACTGAACAATCTGAAATTGCACTGTTCTATCAAGAGCCGAAGTGGGCTCATCCAATATAATAAGTTTAGGCTTGAGGACCATGGCGCGCGCTATAGCTATTCTTTGTCTTTGACCTCCAGAAAATTCATGCGGATATCTATGTTTAACCGCTGGATCCAAACCAACTTCTTGCATAACTTCGTCTACTAAAAGTTGGATAGCATCAGAATTTTTTGATTGATGAACTTCTAATCCCTCAGCTATTATTTGCGCACAGGTCATACGTGGAGATAATGACCCAAAAGGATCTTGAAATACAATTTGCATATCGGATCGCATTTTTCTTAACTCTTTTGTTTTTAGTTTTCCGATATTTTTGCCATCAAAATTAATTTTACCTTCAAATTCAATTAATCGCATTAAAGCTAAAGCAACAGTTGATTTTCCCGATCCGCTTTCACCCACTATTCCCAAAGTTTCACTCGTTTTCACATCAAACGTAGCGGCGTTTAAGGCTTTGATGTGGCCCACTGTTCGCTTTAAAAAACCACGGTGGATTGGAAACCAAACCTTTGTTTCTTCTGTTTGTAAAATCTTTTTAGAATTTGAGGGCACTGGTTTTGGACCCAGAATTGATACTGCTTTTAAAAGTTTTTTCGTATATTCATGTTTTGGCTTTTCAAAGACATCATTTGTAATTCCTTGCTCAACTATCTTTCCAGCGCTCATTACGCACACTCGATCAGCAATCTTTCTAACTATATTGAGATCATGGGTTATAAAAAGCATCGACATACCAAATTCTTTTTTTAAATCAGACAAAAGATCCAAAATTTGGGCTTGGATTGTTACGTCCAATGCTGTGGTTGGTTCGTCTGCTATTAATATTTTGGGACGGTTTGCAATAGCCATTGCTATCATAACACGCTGCCTTTGACCGCCAGATAGTTGATGCGGGTAAGCGTTCAACCTATACTTTGCATCTCTTATGCCTACCTTTTCAAGAAGAGTTTCGCAATTATCTCGCAATGTTTCTTTGTTTAAACTTTGATGCAATGTAATCGTTTCCGATAACTGTTTCTCAATCGTATGCAGCGGATTAAGTGACGTCATAGGTTCTTGAAAAATGAAACTTAACTTATTTCCTCTAAGCTTTTGCAGGGCCTTTTCATTTTTAGGATCAATTGACTCGCCATCTATGCTTATTTGTCCGCTGACCAAAGCAGCTTTTCCTAATAGAGCAGCCGTACTTAGTGCAGTCACAGATTTTCCAGAACCACTTTCTCCAACCAAAGCGACAGTTTCACCCTTAGTAACTTGAAAAGAGATTTTGTTTACTGCATCGATAATCAATCCATCTTGCAAAAAACCCACAGAAAGATCTTTAACATTGAGAATAGATGTCATTTGAAAGTCTTTCTGGGATCAAATGCATCCCGAACACCTTCAAAAATAAAAACTAACAAAGCTAACATGATCGCAAATGTGAAAAACGCAGTAAAGCCCAGCCAAGGTGCTTGAATATTTTGTTTTGCCTGTAGAGTAAGCTCTCCCAGAGATGGTGCTGAAGAAGGCAAGCCAAATCCAAGAAAATCTAAAGCTGCCAGACTTGCAATCGTGCCAGTTACAATGAATGGCAACATAGTCAGGGTCGCTACCATTGCATTTGGTAACATGTGTTTAAACATGATTTTCCAATTTGATACACCTAATGCTTTTGCCGCTCGCACGTATTCTAGATTTCTCGCCCGCAAAAATTCTGCTCGCACTACACCCACTAATCCCATCCAGCCAAATAAAACTGTTAAAAATACCAATAGCCAAAAACTTCGCCCTAGGATCGCAAACATGATAATGATTATATATAAAGACGGTACACCCGACCAAATCTCAATGAAACGTTGGAAAAATAAATCAGTTCTGCCACCAAAATAACCTTGAACAGCACCAGCAATAATACCTATCACGCTAGACAAACTAGTTACTATAATTGTGAAGACAATTGAGAGCCTAAAACCATAAATTACTCTCGCTAAAACATCCCGCTTTGTGTCATCTGTTCCAAGAATATTTTCACTATTTGGGGGTAACGGCGCAGCTCCCGGTCGATCAACTGGAGTATCATATGAATATGGAATAATTGGCCACACAGAATAACCCCGTATGAATGCATTGTTATCTGGAACAAACGATTTACTCGAAATCGCATTTATAATTTCTTCCGGAGTCTCAAAACAATCTTCCAACCCGCCCGACATTATGAGACATTGAACTTCTGGATCTCTATAAACTGCCTCCGTTTTAAAATCGCCTCCAAAGGCTGTCTCAGGATAAAAATTAGCTATTGGGAAAAAATATTCTCCTCGGTATTTTACAAGGATAGGCTTATCGTTAGCAATTAACTCGGCAAAAAGGGACAAGAGAAAACAAATACTAAAAATGATCAAAGACCAATAAGCACGCTTGTTTGCCCTAAAATTTCGCCACCTGCGCTTATTGAGAGCAGAAACCTGCATCAACCCTCTCTTCCCTCAAAATCAATTCGAGGGTCAATAAAAACATACATCAAGTCAGATAAAATTCCCACTGTGAGCCCAATTAACCCGAATACAAAAAGTGTTCCGAAGATTACTGGATAATCACGAGCAACTGCAGCTTCAAACCCCATACGCCCAAGACCATCTAAAGAAAATATTGTTTCTATAATTAAACTCCCCCCAAAAAATACACCTATAAATACTGCCGGAAATCCTGCTATTACAATTAGCATGGCATTTCTAAAAACATGACCATAAAGGATTTGCTTCTCCTTTAAGCCTTTTGATCTCGCTGTAATCACATATTGTTTTTGTATTTCATCTAAAAAGCTATTTTTTGTAAGTAACGTGAGAGTTGCAAATCCAGAAATAGATGAAGCAAGAACTGGCAAGGTAATATGCCACAAATAGTCTTTCATTTTCCCAAAGATAGAAAGTTGTTCGAAATTTTCGGACGTTAATCCGCGTAACGGAAAGATTTGATAGTATGATCCACCCGCAAAAAGAACAAGTAATAAGATTGCAAACAGAAATCCTGGAATAGCGTATGCCAGTATAATTATACCACTGGTCCAAGTATCAAATTCACTACCATCCCTGACAGCCTTTTTAATTCCTAAAGGTATAGAAACGAGGTAAGCTAAGAGAGTTGACCACAGACCCAGAGTAATAGAAACAGGCATTTTTTCTATAACTAAATCAACTACGCTTATCGAACGGAAATAACTTTCACCAAAATCAAACCTCATATAATCCCAAAGCATGTTGAAAAAGCGCTCAATTGGCGGTTTGTCAAAGCCAAACTCTTTTTCGAGCTCTTTAATAAATTCATCAGGTAATCCCCGGGCTCCTGCATAGGATCCATCATTATTATCGCCAACTTCTCTTCCACCCCCAGAAAAAGCTTCAAAAACGTCACCTTCGCCTTCAATTTGAGCCAAAATTTGTTCTACAGGTCCACCAGGTACAAATTGAACAAGTGCAAAATTAATTATTAGTATTCCCAGAAGTGTTGGAAATACCAGCAAGAGTCGGCGAATAATATATGCGCCCATAAATTACCTTAAAGCTCCAGTACTTTTCAAAAACTCAGCTTTGTCTGAGTTGTACCACCAAAAATCGAGGTAGCCTAAATCAAAAGGAGGAATTTCATCAGGGTGCTCATACATGTCCCAATATGCAACTCTATAAGTGTTGTTAAACCACTGGGGAACCCAAAATCGCAGGGAACGTAAAGCTCGATCTAAGGCTTTGACAGAAGTTTTTAGTTCAGCTTTATTTTCTGCGCTGATGACATGTTCAATTAGTGCATCAATCGCTGGGTTACTTACACCTGCGGAATTAAAGACTGACACGTCTGAGCTTTCAGAGCCAAAATATTGTTTTAAGCCCGAAGACGGTTCAAGTGACATTGGGTGTTGGGTCGTAAGCATATCAAAATCGTAATTTCGTTTTCGATCAGTAAATTGTGCTGAATCTATTCTCTCATATTTTGCATCAATGCCTGCTGCCCGAAGGTTATCGACATAAGGTAAAACAACTCGATCAAAGGCCGGGCTGCGCTCAATAATTTCAAGGGTAAAGACTTCACCTTCAGAGTTCCTCCGGAGGCCATCATCACCAACTAACCAACCAGCTTCATCGAATAAACTAGAGGCTAAACGAAGATTTTTCCGATCCAAAGCCCGTAATCCAGATACTGATGCCATCACTGCCTCTTCATCTAAAATACCCTTCGGCAAATCATTAACCAATGGTTTTAACAAGGCCAATTCTCCTTCAGTCGGCATACCTTCGGCTGCCAACTCAGAATTTTCCCAAAAAGAATTAATCCGAGCATACTGTCCATAAAATAGGGATTCATTCGACCATTCAAAATTATAAAGCAAGCCAATAGCTTCCCGAACTTTAGGGTCAGAAAATTTTGACCTCCTTAGGTTCATGACGAATGCCTGCCCGGAGGCAATTCCTCCGTCTGGAAGCGTTTTTTTAATAACCTTTCCTTCATCTAAAGCTGGAAAATCATAAGCAGTCGCCCAGTTTTTTGATGAGTTTTCTATACGCATCGTATACTCACCTGACTTGAAGCCTTCCAAAGCAGCACTGGTATCAGCAAAATATTCAATTTTTATAGTATCAAAATTTGATCGACCCTTCATCAGAGGAAGCTCATTTCCCCAATAATCTTCGTTTCTTTTATAGCTAATTCGCTTATTTACTTCGAACTCGTCCAAAACATATGGTCCAGAACCAATGGCGATTTCCATTCTGCTTTCATCAAGTCTGGCACCCGTCGCGTCAAACCAAGCTTTAGACATAACTGGTAAACCTCCCACTATCGGTATCGCGTCTCTTTTTGATGCGTCAGGTGTAAAAGAGTATTTTATTTTTTTGGGCCCTAGAACTTCTGCCTCTTGTACGATTTGTCCCAAAATCGCCTTATAACTGGCTAGACCCTGTTCCAAAAAAAGCTCAAAAGTATACTTTACGTCATATGCTGTCACTGGAGTGCCGTCTGAAAACTTTGCCTCATCACGTAAGTTGAAAATCACCCATGTTTGATCTTCTGGATATTCTATAGTTTCCGCGAGCAAACCATAAAGCGAACCTACTTCGTCAGCTGTACCTTCCAAGAGAGATTCGAAAGGTGCCGAAGCTAATGCCCCCGCCCTGCCTTTTCTCGAATAGGGGTTCATTGAGTCAAATGTTCCCATGCTCCAAATAGATATCTCTCCACCCTTTGGAGCATCTTTATTAACATAATTCAGATGAGGAAAATCTTTTGAATAATTTAACTCTCCAAAAAAGTTAAACCCATGTGACTTTGTTGTTTTTCCTTCCGCTAAAACTGATCCAACAAGCAGAAAAAATAGCGTCAATGACAGCAGTGAATTCAACAAAGTCGGCAAAACAACTCTTTTATCAACTTTTGCGTGGACTTTTGATCTGTTGTGCAACTTGATCATTGAAGGGCTCCCTAATTGATCCATACCTAAGTTTTATGGATCAAAGAAGCAGTTTCAAGGGTCTGGAAGCAATTAAACTAATTAAAATACTCGTTTAAACAGATAACTGTGGCGATTATATTCAATTAAATCAATTAATCGTGGCAAGATAAGCTATTAAATTAGCTCGATCAACTGGCTTTTTTAATCCTGCAAAACCCATTTTTGTCCCAGGTGCATATTTTTTCGGATTCTCTAAAAAACCATCAAGGTTCTCTGGAGACCAAGTTTCGGCCACCGCTACCAGAGCCCCTGAATATCCATAACCCTCTACTGATCCCACAGCACGATCAACAACTGCGTAAAGATGCGGGCCCGTTCCATTGGCTCCATCCTCCAGCTTATGACAAGCTTTGCATTTCCCAAACACTTTGGCACCTTTATCTGCGTCTGCAGCCAAATACAATTCAGCAAACAGAGGTCCCTCGTCTTCCATTTCGTCAACTTCGACCTCGGCTTCAGCAACTTCAATTTCATAACCAGCAGCATGATCGCCTCCATGACCACCACCTACATGATACAATTCTTCAGCTGCCCAATTGCCCAAAAGATAGATTAAGAGTGCTCCACAGAAGCCACCGACCATTTTAGTTGCTGTCATCGTATCCATTAAAATAAACCTTTTGCTCGAATTTGCGCGCTATCTACTCTTTTCCGCTAGGATTATGCAAGGTGTAAGGTATATAAAGGGCAAGAAAATAACTGAAATTTGGACAAAAATGACAAGTAGAATAGCCTTTCAAGGGGCTTTAGGAGCCTACTCTCACGAAGCATGCGTAGCATATAGGCCTGATATGGAGCCTTTTCCCTGCAAAACGTTCGGCGATGTATTGCGTGCAGTGCGTGATAGTGACGCAGAACTTGCTATGTTGCCTGTTGAAAACTCTTCATACGGCAGAGTAGCTGATAGTCATCGGTTACTACCAGAATCAGGCCTACATATAGTTGATGAATGTTTTACTAGAGTTAGAATTTCGTTAATGGCTAATTCTGGCTCCAATTTGCATACGATTAAATCTGTAAGAGCACATTTGGTTTTATTGCCCCAAGCCCAGCAATTTTTGGATAAGCACAATATAAGAGCAGATGCCGCAGCAGATAGTGCTGGTGCGGCTGCAAAACTTGCAATGTCTAAAAAACTAGACGAGGGCGTATTAGCCAGCGAGCTAGCTGCTAAAATTTATGGTCTGGAGATTTTAGCAAAAGACATAGAGGATTATGGACACAATACCACACGTTTTCTCGTAATGTCTCGAGAGCCAAATTTAGCGCGCCGAGGATCAAAAAAATTAATGACTACTTTTGTTTTTCAGGTTCGAAATATACCTGCAGCTTTGTACAAAGCCATGGGAGGCTTTGCTACGAATGGCGTAAACATGACAAAACTCGAAAGTTACATGGTAGGAGGATCTTTTACTGCGACACAATTTTATGCAGATATTGAAGGGCATCCAGATGATGAAAACGTTGCGAGAGCACTGGAAGAACTGAGTTATTTTACCGATAGCTTAAGGATTTTGGGTGTTTATCCCAAAGGTGAAAAAAGAGATTAATTTTGTTCGTTTCAACCAAATTTAATCAATCACTCAAACGATCTGATAGCCATTTCTCTAAAAGAAAATTTGCGATGGAACCCTTCCTTGCAGGAAGTATACTTTGATTAATACCCGCAAAGACGTCTAAAAGGTCAGATTTACTAATCCATTTTGCGTCATCAATTTCGTTGGGATCGATTTCTATTGCTTCAGTAAGGGCAGTGCCGTGACATCCAAACATAAGAGAATTGGGGAATACCCAAGGTTGACTTGCCAAGTAGGTAACTGGACCAACCTTTATGCCACTTTCCTCCATAACCTCTCTTCTTACTGCTCCCTCTATTGTTTCTCCTGGCTCGACAAACCCAGCTAATAAAGAATACATTTTCTCAGGCCAATGAGGAGACCTTCCAAGTAGAACTTTATCACCTTTCGTTATTAACATAATAACGACAGGATCTGTTCTGGGAAAATGGGTTGCCCCACAACCACTACAGTTTTTTTGCCATCCGGAAAGTTTTGTTTGAAGCAAACCTGCACAGAAGGAACAATATTTTTGAGACTTATTCCAATGCAACAAGCCTTTTGCGATTGAACAAAGCTCTGCCTCTCTTTTTGTTAAATTCAGCATGTGGCCTCTAAGTTCACAAAATGCATATTTTTCTTCCAGCAGCGGATGGCGCTGTTGTGTTGGATCAAAAAAAACGTTCGGATCAGGCTGATCATCTTCAGCTGGTTCCCATTTGGAAATATCAAAAGCAATATAGTTTTGGTCATTTTCGCATCCTAAAAATACTTCATCAGCATTTTTACAAAGTGGATGAGGAAACCGAAATTGTGCTAAAGTAGGCTCATTATCTAAGTCCATTAAAATTTTACCACGCCATACAAAAATTATAAAATCTCCTGTTGAAGCCTTTGCTTTTTCAGTTCCACGCATAGCCGCAGATCGATTAAGTCCAGAACCACCAAAGGTTACATCTTCAGCATTTTTCACAAGCCAGTCTCCAATAATATTTAACAATAGTGAT
>OZSS01000420.1_pt1 | contig 20211 bp, 21 predicted proteins | sample 1779911 | NCBI WGS metagenome assembly OZSS01 (sample SAMEA2603589, study PRJEB24840) | metagenome | biome: Water; feature: Photic zone; material: Seawater sample | place: Mediterranean Sea | collected 2013-11-12 | depth 10 m | reverse complement strand
ATATGGACCATTGGGAGGATGACTTAGTAAAAAGATATCCTGACCCGGAAATGGCCAAGGAAAAAAAGGAATTTAGAAATTATGTAGATTCCGATAGGGACGCAACCGTTAGGGAATTTTACAAGCTCAATCACCAATACCAGACCTATGAATTTGTGGTTGAGAAGGAAAAAGAGTTTTTGGCTTTCAATAAGCGTAAAATGTCAATTTGGGAGGCTTTAGACTACCTCAATACTTTGGTGGACGACAGTGATCCAGACATTGAACTGGACCAGTTGCAGCACCTGCTACAAACCTCAGAGGCCATTCGTAAGGACGGACATCCCGACTGGTTTGTCCTGACGGGTTTACTTCACGATTTGGGTAAAGTATTATGTCTGTTTGGAGAACCACAATGGGCTGTGGTTGGAGATACCTTCCCAGTGGGTTGTGGTTTCTCGGATAAAATTGTTTATCCAGAGTTTTTTAGCGAAAATCCAGATTACAGCGATGACAGGTACCGTTCCAAATTAGGCGTTTACAAAGAAAATTGTGGTTTAGACCAGGTAAAAATGAGCTGGGGCCACGATGAGTATTTATATCAAATCGTAAAAGACTATCTGCCCAAACCCGCACTCTATATGATTCGCTATCATTCTTTCTATGCCCAGCATCGTGAAAATGCTTACGACCATTTGATGAGTGATGAAGACCGAAAATATTTTAAATGGGTAAAATTATTTAATCCCTATGACCTGTATTCCAAGGCTCCAGTTCCTCCCGATGCAAAAGCATTAAAACCCTATTATGAAGATTTGATCTCAAAATATTTGCCTGAAAAACTACTTTTTTAACCCATAAAAAAGTATCAATTTCAACCTTAGGATGATCAATTTCGGAATAGTTGGATTAGGAAGAATTGGCAAAGTTCACCTTTCCAATCTACAAAGCTATTGTCCTCAGGCAAAAGTAATTGCTGCCAGTCCAGTAAAACCAAAACACAAAGTATTATTGGAGGAGTACGGCATTGTACATCATTGTGAAACTTTTGAGGAAATGATGGAAGTCCCCAATTTGGATGCCGTTGTCATTGCCTCTCCCACTGCCTATCACTATGACCATATACTGCAAGCTGCAAAGGCGGGAAAACATATTTTTTGTGAAAAGCCAATTGATCTGAACTATGAAAAGGTACAAACGGTAACCCAAACAGTAGCCGCTGCAGGAGTGCAATTTATGGTGGGCTTTAACCGAAGGTTTGACCCTCATATTCAACAGCTAAAAAGTGTGATTGAAGAGGGAAAAATAGGTAACCCACGGATCCTAAAAATAAGGAGTGGGGCCCCCCCCCCCCCGCCAATAGCATTTATTAAAGACTCTGGAGGTCTTTTTCTCGACATGAGTATTCACGATTTTGATATGGCGAGGTATTTGGTCAATGATGAGGTAGTGCAAGTCTATGCCCATGGTTCGGTATTTGGTGATCTTCCACTTCATCAGTTTGACGATATTGACACCGCTGTGATCACCTTGGTTTTTAAAAAGGGATGTATGGTGCAAATAGACAACAGCAGATACAGCACCTATGGATACGACCAAAGGGTTGAGGTTTTTGGTGAAAATGGAATGACGGCCACGCAAAATGTTTTGGACAATTCCGTTCAAATTGCAAATGCCACAGGGCACCACACCGCCCGTTCTAAACACTTTTTTATTGAACGCTACGCCGAATCCTATCGCAATGTTTTATTAAATTTTATCGATACCCTAATTCACAAACAACCACCGAGTATCTCTGCTGAAGACGGACTTGCGGCATTGGCCATTGCTATGGCAGCAAAAAAATCACTAAAAGTAAAAACCCCCATTTCAATTTCTTAAACTAAATCAAAAAATCTTATGCAATTATTTTTTACGTTTTTGGCTTATACGCTTTTTGTGGCGTGCTATTCTTGGTACAAGCTCAGAAAAGAAAAACTAAACTCGCATGAAGGTTATTTTTTAGGGGGCAGAAGCCTCACCGGAGTTGTCATAGCTGGCTCCATGCTTTTGACCAATATTTCTACAGAACACCTCATTGGAATGAATGGATCCAGCTATAAAAATGGGTTTATCATTATCGCTTGGGAGGTTACCTCTGCTTTGGCTTTGATTTTGACTGCCGTCTATTTTGTTCCAAAATATCTTAAAATGGGATTGACCACCATTCCTCAATTTCTAGAAAATAGATTCGATGGGTTCACTAGGTCGTTGGTGGCTTTTTTCTTGATGATCTCTTTTATTGTGACCCTCTTGCCCATTGTTTTGTATACTGGTGCCATCAATCTGGAGAGTATTTTTAATGTGTCTGAGCTGTTGGGTGTCTCCCAGACGCAGGGAATGAATTATACCATTTGGGCGATTGGTTTGGTCGGTTCCTTATATGCTATTTTTGGCGGACTCAAGGCGGTAGCTGTTTCGGATACACTCAACGGATATGGATTGTTGGTGGGGGGATTGGCCATCCCTTTTATTGCTTTAGTAAGTATTGGTGAGGGTAACCCATTGGAGGGGCTGAGCTCCGTCTACCGCAATGCCCCTGAAAAATTTAACGTCATCGGTGCCAAAGACTCTGTAATGCCTTTTGAAGTTCTATTTACAGGGCTTATCATCAATCAAATTTATTTTTGGTGTATGAATCAAATGATCATTCAAAGGGCATTGGGAGCAAAAAATCTAAAAGAAGCTCAAAAAGGATTGCTCTTTACAGGGCTGCTAAAGATTTTGGTTCCATTAATCATCATTTTACCTGGGGTTATTGGTTTTTACTATTTTGGAGACCTCTACTATGATCGGCAAGACATGATCTACCCGGAGTTGATCAAAAAGGTACTTCCAGCAGGTATTGTAGGTGTTTTTGCCGCCATTGTTATGGGCGCGGTTCTGAGTACATTTAACAGTGTTCTAAACAGCGCTGCCACCATTTTTAGCATTGATATTTTTAAGCGACACATCAACCCAGAAATTAGCGATGGGCGATTGGTGAAAATAGGAAAAATCACTTCGGCTGTCTTAGCGATTTTCGCCATTGTTGTTGCGCCCATGGTAGCCAATGCCCCCGATGGACTCTATCAATTGCTACAGCAACTCAATGGAATTTTCTTTATCCCGATTGCCTCGATTATGCTGGCGGGTTTTTTCTTGCCTAAAATATCCGCTTTGGCTGCTAAAGCCGCCCTATTGGTGGGCTTGACATTTTATATCAGCTGTACTTTTATTTTTAAGGTAGACCTTCATTTCGTTCATATTTGGGGAATAGAATTTATCATCAACATGGCCGTAATGGGCCTAATTTCCTACTTTATCCCCAAGGAGAAGCCCTTTCAAATTAGTGATCTACAAATTGTGGAAATGAAAGAATGGAAGTTTACCAAAGGCTTTTCAATCTTTTTGGTGGTGTCTACCCTACTTATTTATATATTGTTGGGGAATTTTAATTGATCTGAAAATATTAACCATTGAGTGAATCAAATTTGTTGGGGATATTCATTGCCCTGTCAGTATCGATTTTTGTGATGTTGATTGCCAAGTACGAGAATAAAATCGTTCAGAAAATCCTCCATTGGTTGCCCGCAATACTACTTACATTTTTGATTCCAGGGGTTATATCGTTTGTTTTTGACCTTTCCCTGGAAAACATTGTTTTACACGATTGGAGTAAAGCCTATATCTACCCCATCACCATTTTTTGCATTATGAGCTCCATGTCCTTGGCACAATTAAAAATTGTTGGACTGAAGCCTTTGATCTTATTTTTTATTGGATCGTTTACCATTGCTGTGATTCCCGCCCTTCTGTTTATGCTTTATTATTTGGGCAATGAGCAAATGGCCGATTTGTGGAAAGGGATCATCCCCATCGTTGGAAGTTGGATTGGAGGGAGCTCGAGTATGTTAGTGCTCAAAGAATATGTTGCCGTTCGGGAAGATCTTTTTTTATCGGTCTTGTTATTGGACAATATGATTCAGAATATCGTTATGATTTTTTTATTTCAAATCATTCGACGCACAGACGAATACAATCAAAAGTTTAATATTTCTCAACCCATTTCCTTTTCAGAAAAAGAACAAAATCAAAACCGCATTCAAAAAAACCCTTATCTATCAGTACTTATTGCGGTTGGTTTGACCGCTTTGGTTGTGGCCATGGAATTTAGTTTTATCACCAATGTTATTATTTTATCTATCACGGGTCTGGTGGTCGGTAATGTATTCCGGTTCTGGTCTTTTGATATCAACCTAAAAATAGGCTCTGTAGGCATCATTTTGATCATGTCAATTTTAGGGCTCAAATTAAAGTTTAACGACTTTGAGCTACCGATGATTTTGATTTTATTTATGATCAATTGGATGATTATCAATATAGCAGTGATGGCTTTTTTTAACTATAAATTAAAAATATCGATGGCTTGGGGACCCATTGCAATGATGGCCAATATCGGAGGAATTTCAACCTCCCCTGCCTTGGCTTCTGCCTACGATCAAAGGCTCATGCCCCACGCTGTGGTATTGGCAATTGTGAGTATGGCCACGGGGACTTTCTGGGGTTTTCTCACCACACTGCTCATAGAATCACAACTGTAAAAAATGAAGGATTGTAGCAGCAAAAAAAAATCATATTATACGGCCGATGAAGCAGAGGAGGCTTTGATCCGTTCTCACATCCGATTTCATAAACCTGCGGTCAGCTATTATCTGTGTGAAATATGCGCTCAGTTTCACTTGACTTCGCGCGGGGAAACCCATCCATTGCTTTTAAAACCTGAAGTGATTGCGCGCATAAAAAAGGAACAACAATTTCAGGATTGGTCAGCGCGTTTAAAAAATAAATAATGCGGGTGTAATAAAATTCAGGCGCGTCCCCAAGGGTTTAAAACTGAGTTTGGCTTGAACTTAAACAAAACCACCTACAATATCCATAGGCCCGCATTGATCCAACCAAGTCAGCCATGCAGCTGCCCCCTCAGGAAGGAGTAGGGCAATGGGAATCAAAGGTTTATGTTTACCCCAAGGTAGGTATTGCGAAGGGGAGCAGGCTCGTAATACCTTTTTCCATAGGCATTGATCCTAATGTTGTCAAAATAAGCCCTGTTCAGCAGGTTGTTAATCCCTCCAAAAAAGGAAAAACGCCCCATGGATTTAGACAGCCGAAAGTTGGCCAAAAAATAATCTGCCACCTGGGTCAAGTTGGCGTCATCCGCATACAGTTCTCCTGTGTATTGCGTTTGAAGTCCTAATCGCCATCCCGAGGGAATACGGTATTGAATCATGGTGCTGAGTTGTTGCCGGGGAATCCCAGGCAGATGCTTGCCCGACAGATTTTTATCACCCAACACATAATCATCAAATTTTATGGTAGAAAAATTATAGGCTACCGTCCATAGCCATGCTTTTTTTTGGTGTTCCCAATACAACTCAATTCCCCTTCTCGAAGTTTTTCCAGCATTACGGTAAAAATCACGCCCAGGATATTCTGCCATCTCGTAGGGCAAGATTTCGTCGTCGGTATTGATGGCATAGAGCGTAGCTTCAAAGGTATTTTCGGGGGTAATAAAACGCCAACCCAATTCAAAATTGTGGGCCTTGGAAGGCGACAAGTCGGCATTGAAACCTGGACTTCCATCAGGATTGGCCGAAAGCTCATTTAGAGTAGGGGTCTCAAAACTACTGGAATAAGAAGTAAATAAAACATGATTCCCCAATTGAGTATAAGTGAATCCAAGGCTTGGATTTAAACTGTGAAGCCGCACCTCATCCACCGAGTTTTGAGTTCCAAATCGTTGGTAATCATAGCGTAAACCAGCACGCACTAATCCAAAATCCCATTTTATCTCATCGAGAAAACTCAAGGCCGTATTGTAAAAGTTTTCTGCCTGATCCAGTACATTATCCCCCTGGGTCCCCGACAGGTTTTGATAGCGTTTGCGCAGGTCTTTTTGGTTGGCTGTAGAAAAACGGACTTGCATGCGATGGTGATTGTTGGGCTGAAATTCCAAAGCAGACCCTAGCCCGTAATAGTTTCTAACCAAGTCAATATAGCCGTTGCTTTTTATAGGAATCTTACCTTCAAAATCTCTAAAAGCATAAAAAACATAGCTCTCCCAACACAGTTTTTCGCTGATTTGATTGTCCCATTGTACCCCAGTTTTTATATGGTCCACTACTTCAAAAGTTTTGTAAGATTCATTTTGGGGTCGAGCCTGAATTCTATTTTCTTCCACACTGGCCATATTGATCCCTCCAGCGTCGTAGGCATAGGGACTGTGGGTGTAGTTAAATTGCCAACGGATTCTGGATTCTTTAGAAAAGTCATGCCAAACATTGGCATTGAAAACCTGCTGTTTGTATTGGCTGTGATTTCGATACCCCTCTGACTGTGAAATATTTTGAAACAAAACCGCCTTCGTTTTGTTGTTCTTTAAGCCAACGGTAGCGGACAAATTACTGCTGGAATAGCTACCCCCTTGGGCGCGAATACGCACAAAATCTTTCTTGAAATCGTCTAAGGTACTGATTTGAATTACCCCACCTGCAGCATTGCCGTAAAACGTAGCAGCCGGACCTCTTAACACACTTATGGATTGAATAAGCCCCAATGGGAGATTGTCCAACTGACCTTGACCATCTGGGGTTGTTTCGGGTATTCCATCGACAATCAGTTGAATCCCTCTGATTCCAAAACCAGAACGCGCACCAAACCCGCGGATCGACAAACGAAGGTCTTGTGCGAAATTTTGGCTATTTTGAGCAAATAGACCAGGGACTGTTTTGAGGTAATCCTGAAGGGAGTTTTGCGGTATTCCCAACTGTTCTGCTTCAAAAGCGCGGTAGCTTAAAGAAAAAGGCAGGATGCGTTTGGGACTGTTGATGCGAACAGCATCCAAAGTAATCTCTTTGAGGTTTACTGCCTGTTGTAGACTGTCTTGAGCATTGGTTTGAAGCACGCCCAATAAAAAAAGCAGCAATAATTTGCCACAGAATTTAATTTTCATAGACCTATTTTTACCTTAAAGATAGTATGGATTTGTTAATTTTGTGTAAATAGTTACATGATAAACTTAAGCGATACTGAAGAAATTCTGGCCATTATCATTGCCGTGGCCATCATCATGGGTTTTGCCTTTTCTACCTATAGAGAAATTCAAACCACCCTTTCGGAGGAAAGAGCAAAGCAAAAAGAAAAGAAAGAGACGGAAGACAAGGTCAAAACCCTGATCAGCTACTTAGACGCCAAAAAAGAATTGATTGATGCCGTCAATAAAGCCCAGAAAAACCAAAAAAATAGAAAGATATAATCTATATTTGTATATACAATAATTGTAATTACTTATAATGAAAACAGTTTATCATAATGCCGACCAACGCGGAAAAGCGAACCACGGTTGGTTACAAGCCAATCACTCCTTTAGCTTTGCCAATTATTACGATCCTGAGCGAATGAATTTTGGGGCTCTAAGGGTTTTGAATGACGATACCATAGCACCAGGAATGGGTTTTGGTACCCATCCCCACGACAATATGGAAATCATCACCATCCCCTTGGAAGGAGATTTGGAACACAAAGACAGCATGGGGAACATTGGTTTTATCAACGAGGGAGAAATACAGGTAATGAGCGCCGGAACAGGCGTCTTTCACAGCGAATACAACAAAAACCCAGACAAACCAATCAATCTATTACAGCTTTGGGTGATGCCTAACATACAGAATGCTGCTCCGCGATACGACCAAAAGTCCATTCGCGAATTGAAGAAAAACAATGTCTTGTACCAGGTTTTATCGCCAGATCAAAACGACGATGGTATGTGGATACACCAAGATGCTTGGTTTCATATGGGAGATTTTGACCAAATTACTGAGGTGAAATACAACCTCAGGAAAAACGGAAATGGTGTTTATGTCTTTGTCATTGAAGGTAGTTTTGAGATTGGAGAGCACAAATTAGACAAAAGAGATGCTTTGGGAATATGGGATGCAGATGCCTTTAACGTAAAGGCCCAGCCCGGCTCCAAAATATTACTCGTGGAGGTACCCATGGGATTTTAAATCACAAATATGAAAAAAACAGCGACCATTGAGGAGCTCATTTTAGCATTAGATAACAGATTGTCGGAGGGGCATTACAAAGATTCTGTTCACAAAATTAAATTAATGACGACCCGAGACATGATTTTGGAAATTGTATCGAAATAAATCCGATATTTAGGTTGTAAACATTAGATTTTGAACAGAAGAAAATTTATTGAGCAAGGAGGGCAAGTCGCGTTGGGCACCTACTTTATACCTAAGCTTTCATTTTCGGACCTCCAAAATATTGAAGTAAAAGTCGAACAAATTACACAAGGGTCGCACCACCATTTTTTTGGATATATAGGACAATCGCTGACGATACCATGGAGTAAAGATGGAAATCGTTTGCTCTGCTTGTCCTCTCCTTTCCACGACCACTTGCCCGGAAAAGATGAACCTGCCGCTGTAAACTTAATCCATCTCAATAAAAAAGAAAACGGCCAATACAAATTAGAAAAATTGGACGAAAGTCAAGGCTGGAATCCTCAGCAGGGGACCATGTTTTATTGGAACCCTCACCAACCCAGCCACCAGTTTTTTTTTAACGATCGCGATCCAAAAACCGGGGTTGTATATACGGTACTCTTCGACCAACAAAAAAAACAACGGGTAAAAACCTATCACTACGGCAACCACTCATTTGGCAACAGCGGTGTATGTCCTACAGGTAAGTATTTTTTGGCGATCAACTATGCCCGAATGGCCAGGCTCAGGCCTGTAACAGGCTATAAAGACAGCTTTGATATCACCGAAGGCATAGCAACACCGAAAGACGACGGAATTGCCATAATTGATATCCGAACGGGTAAAAAGAAAATATTAATCTCTTTCGATCAAATGGCAGAAGGTCTTGATCGCAGTGGTTTTGATGCAAAAGGGCGCAATCTATTCATCAATCACACCTTGTGGAGCAGGGATGGAAAATGGATTTATTTCTTTGTAAGGGGGGGGTGGAAAGCAGACAAAGACGGTCGTGAAGGAATTAATGCGGCTTGTACTATTAGTGTAGATGGGAGCCAGTTTATTGCTGGTCATCAGCATATTGGAGGTCACCCCGAATGGGGCAATGGAACACAAATAATTGGGAGTAGCAACCAGCAACAAGTGATTTATGATATACTGGACAGAAAAATTGTAAGCACCCTCGGTGATTCTGATATTTTCCCTAAACCAGAAGGCGATGTCAGCCTCTCTCCAGATGGTGAATGGCTCATCAATGGATACAACTTTAAAACCGGCGCCAATTTTTACAGCCTGCTCAATCTAAAAACGGGAGTATCGTTAAAAACGCCTTCTTTTGACACCGGGGTTTACAGCAAAGACTTAAGAATCGATCCAGCCCCCCGATGGAACCACGACAGCAATCAGGTCCTCGTATCCGGCTTAGACAGCAAAGGAATTCGACAATTGTTCATCATGTCTTTTATTCAAAAAAGGGTCTAAATCATCAGCATGGAAATAATTCCTCATCAAGGCACGAGTTTGATTTCTGTCGCAAGAGGAATGATGGGTATGCTGGTGCTGATCTCTATTGCTTATGCGTTGAGTAATGACCGCAGAAATATTCCGTGGAAGGTTGTGGGTATAGGACTTCTTACCCAAATTATTATTGCCATCGGTGTGATTAAAATAGCGTGGATCAAAAGCTTTTTTGAGTTTATTAGCCAATTTTTTGTCAAGCTTTTGGAGTACACTCAGGCCGGCACCGAAATGCTTTTGGGGACGTTTGCGAACACCGACCAATACGGTTTTGTTTTCGTTTTTCAAGCTTTGCCGATTATCATATTTTTTTCAGCCTTGACCTCGATATTATATTACTTTGGGATACTACAAAAAATCGTGAAGGGACTGGCTTGGAGCCTGCGTAAGTTCTTAAAAATATCAGGTTCAGAAAGTCTTGCAGTTGCTGGAAATATATTTTTAGGGCAAACCGAAGCCCCACTTTTGATCAAAGCTTATCTAAAAAAAATGACCCCTTCGGAAATATTTTTGGTTATGGTAGGCGGGATGGCGACAGTTGCAGGAAGTGTAATGGGCGCCTACATTGGATTCTTGGGCGGAACAGATCCTGTTCAACGCTTGGCTTTTGCTAAAAGCTTATTGGCCGCATCGGTAATGGCGGCTCCTGGAGCTGTCGTTATCGCTAAAATAATGTTTCCTCAAAAAAATGAAATCCCTGAATTGACCGCAATACAAAGGGAAAACGTTGGAGATAGTTTTCTAAACGCCATTTCAAACGGAACAGCCGAAGGGGTGAGAATGGCCGTAAATGTTGGCGCGATGCTATTGGTTTTTATCTCACTAATTGCTTTGCTCAATGGAATTTTCACTGGGATTGGTGATCCCACTGGAATCAATGCTTGGGTTGCCGAACACACGTCCTATCCCACTTTTTCAATTGAGTTTCTGTTGGGTTACACCTTTGCTCCCTTGATGTGGGTCATCGGTGTTGCAGCGGAAGATATCGCATTGATGGGGCAGCTTTTGGGCGTAAAAATTGTCGCCAGTGAATTTGTCGGTTATATTCAGCTTGCGGATTTAAAAGACCCTACCAGTGCCCTGCATTTTGGATATGAAAAATCGGTGGTTATGGCCACCTATATGCTTTGTGGTTTTGCCAATTTTGCTTCGATAGGAATACAAATTGGCGGGATTGGTATACTCGCTCCAAATCAAAAAAAGACACTGAGTCGATTAGGGTTTAAAGCGATGGTGGGTGGCGCGATGGTGTCTCTATTATCTGCGACCATAGCGGGAGCGATATTGGGTTAGCTACAACACTTGAACCCTGACTTTCTTCCACGTACGAATCAATAGCACTGCGAAAATCAGTGAAATAAAAGTGATTATTCCCGCTCGGGTATATTGTCCGTAAATCCAATAGCCAGTGGCAAACATGGCGCCATAGATCATGCCACATCCCAATAACATCGCGGTGATTCCTGAAGGAACACTCCATCCTTTAGTCGCGTCTGTGATGGTTATTTTTTCTGATGCAGCCTCATCTACTACCTTTTTCCACCCAGGACCACCCGGTTGAATTTTTTTATAGAAAGACCTCAAAACAGCTTTGTCCTCTGCTGGGGTCAGGTAGGTTACGCTGATCCAAACGACGGAGGTAAAAGCCACCACAAAAAGGTATTCTGACCACGCGGGAAGCAGCCCGATTTCAGCTCCAAAAAAATAATCTCCAAGGGGTGTGGTTTTCAACAAAATAGACAATATCCCTGAAACAAACATCGCAGAAATCTCACTCCACGCATTGATCCTCCACCAAAACCATCTCAATATAAAAATAAGACCTGTTCCTGCCCCAAAAGTGAGTAGTATATCAAAAATTTGGAGAGCACTCTGTAAAAGAAGCGCCAATACAGCACTCAAAATCATCAGGCCAACGGTAGAAATTCTGCCCACTGCGACCAACCTTTTTTCAGAGGCTTGGGGGTTGATTTGATTTTGATAAAAATCGTAGACGAGATAAGAAGACCCCCAGTTAAGCTGGGTAGAAATGGTACTCATATAGGCTGCAATTAAAGAAGCCAAAACCAAGCCAATCAATCCTGGTGGTAGTTTGACAAGCATGGCTGAGTAGGCCAAGTCGTGCCCCAATTTATCATCAGCGATATTTGGAAAAGCTGCTTTTATACTGGCGAGATCAGGGAAAATAACCAAAGAAGCCAGCGCCACTAATATCCAGGGCCAAGGCCTGAGAGCATAGTGCATAATATTAAAGAAAAAAGTCGCTCCTATGGCATGGTTTTCGTCTTTGGAGGCCAACATTCGTTGGGCGATATAGCCACCACCGCCGGGTTCAGCCCCAGGATACCAAGAGCTCCACCACTGAACCGCAAGTGGAATAATCATTAAAGTTATTACGGCTTCTGTATCAGAAAAATCAGGTAGAATCGACAATTTATCACTCACATTTTCATGATTCAGCAATGCGGTCATGCCGCCTACTTCAGGAAGATTTACTAAATAATAGGCAGCGCCAATGGAACCCACCATGGCCACCACAAAAAGCAGCAGATCTGTGTAGAGCACGCCCCGAAACCCCCCTAATGTGCTGAAAGCAACCGTAACCAGTCCCGCGCTAATTACCGTTTGCCAAGGTTCTAATCCCAACATGATCCCCCCAATTTTTATCGCCGCCAAGGTAACCGAAGACATGGTAATGACGTTGAAAAGAATCCCCAAATAGAGGGCCCTGAATTTCCTGAGAAAGCCAGCGGGTTTTCCTCCATACCTAAATTCATAAAACTCTATATCGGTTTTGACATTGGATTTACGCCATAACTTAGCATAAACAAAAACGGTGAGCAGTCCCGTAACCAGAAAGGCCCACCAAACCCAATTACCAGAAACCCCATTGTTCCGGACAATGTCGGTCACCAGATTGGGAGTGTCGGTAGAAAAAGTTGTCGCGACCATGGAAACCCCGAGCAACCACCAGGGCATATTTCGTCCTGAAAGGAAAAATTCGCTACTCGAAGAACCCGCCTTTTTGGATACCCAAATACCGATTAAAAGAGAAATCGAAAAAAAGCTGATGATGATGGCCCAATCTACTCCCAGTAGTTTCATTGTTGGTGGTTTTAATTAACAAAATAACCATTATTATATAAACTTGATAAAATATTGTTAAACAATCCCATAGTTCTGTATTTTTAAATAGGTTTGTATGTATAAATTGCTTTAATGGTTGCTCTAAATTACATTATCGGGCATCTTTTGTCCCCATTTTCGAGAGGCTTTTTCGCCCCTTTATATGGGGTCATTTCGATATTTTTTTTGGGCCATCAGTTTTCTTTTTCTCAAGTAGAAAAAAACAGTCCTTCGCTCCGTTTTCCTACCTATGATGACCGCAGTTCAAGCCCGCTTTTTTCACCAGAAACCGAGCAAAGCCCCTATTTAAGTGGGGATTTTTTAAAAAAACCTTTAGACATAACAGACCCCAGCCTCAATAAAGAAGGTCCCTCAATAAATATGGAAGAGCAGGAAAAATTTCTCGACCCTGGAGACTTCTATTTGTCAAAACTGAAAGGCAAAGGTGCCGAAGAAGGGAAAGACCCCAACAAATTCAGGACCAATCAATATATGGGGGATTACAGAATCGATGGTGACAAAGCCCGAATTATTTTTAGAGATCATGAATACCCCGATGGAGATCGTGTAAGAATTCTACACAATGACCAAGTCGTTCAGCCCAATGTGCTGTTGGTTGAGCGTTTTGTCGGGTTGACCATTGCCCTGGTACCAGGGTTTAATAAAATTGATTTTGTAGCCTTGAATCAGGGGACCTCTGGCCCCAACACTGCTGAAGTGAGGGTATACGACGAAAATGGGGAAATGACCGCGTCTAATCAATGGAATTTAGCGACAGGGGTGCGAGCGACATACATATTGATTAAAGAGTAGGGCTATTTCTTGAAGGACAGAAAAACAGCCAATACCAAGAAGAATAATCCACCGTAAAGGTAGGGCGTGTCAATAAAAGAGAGTTTTGAATACATTAGGTAGACCACATAAAAACAACCCAACGCAAGGAGTATCAATAACAGTAGAATGACTTTTTTATATTTCATTGTGAAACTTAAAACAAAATAACTGAATAAATGGAATGGATTAAAATTTATTTGATTGGGTTTACGATTCTGATCTTCGCCATTTTTACGAATTTCTTGGCTTCGCAAATCGGATTAAAAACATGGTACAGTTTTCTTCAGGAATTGGGCAGTGGTGCTACTTTAACTTTTAAAGATGGATTATGGCTTTTTGTTCTCTATCCGCTGGCCCTGGGTGGAAGTGCAAAACTGGGGAGTCTGCTATTGAGATTTTTATTTTAAAGAGTCGTTAGTTTCATCACTTTTGGGTTTTTTAGGAATCAGCAGTAAGCCCAGCACCCCGATCAGACCAAACAGAAAGCCAATGACAAAACCAAAGCGGTGGGCCCTACCTTTTTTCTCTGCAATATAGCTCCCCAAAGCACCTGTGGCGACACCCATTGCTAACGAAAATAAGATAAAAGAGGTCGTCATTTGACTAAAATTTTAGTTTCCCCTGAAGCAATAAAACCAAGGTATAGATTATAATTCCAACAGGACCCAACATAAAGGTAAATAACATCGGTACCAACATCCATAAATGTTTTACGCCTTTCTCCTGACTGTTTTTGAGCATCCAACAACCGACCCAAAAATCGAAAGCCAAATAATGCAACCAGCCCGCGGCTACCCCTTGAGGGTTAGCGTTTTGGAACATTTTCGTCAATCCGTTGAGGGAGGTAAAATCAGCAGAAAAAGTTCCAGAAGTCATCCCCATAAAATAAATATATCCAAAAGCAATAACCAAAGGAACCCAAGGATAGGCTATAACTTTTTGGGTGATTGACTGCTTTGGAAAAAACAAGATCAGCATCCAAAAAAGTAAAATACCTGAGTTGAAAATGTTAAAAATAGTTTCGTAAAGCATATTCTTAACCCAAAATTAAAACCATTTTTTAAATGGCTTCCCTATCTTAGGGATTTATTTATGAGGATTTTCAAAGACATCAAGGGCAACAGAGTAGATCCTATTCAGCACACGCTGGGTATTCTAAAAAATCACCCTAATGTCCAGATTCATATCGGTTCCGATTCCCAAAACGTAGGAAAATCTTCTAAATACGCAACTGTTATTGCCTACCGGTTTGGCAGCAGGGGAGTACATTACATACTATCCAAAAAGGTAGAATCATTGATTACGGATATGTGGACTCGGCTGTGGAAAGAGGCGGAAATGAGTATAGATGTCGCAGAGTGGCTAACCCACCAGGTGAGTGTCAGGGTGGAAATTGACATGGACTACAATAGCGATGAAAGTTTTAGCTCGTATAAACTTATTTCCGCTACCCGCGGGTGGGCGAACTCTTTGGGATATAAAGTAAATGTAAAGCCAGATAATCAAATTGCAACCAGAGCGGCAGATTATCACTGTAAATAACTACATCCAGTGTTTGACTAATTTTTCTACTCCAAAACGGATTACATCTGTGACGGGAAGGTTCAGTTCTCGCTCCCATTGGGAGATATAATTTAGGGCCTCAGTTTCAGATAATTTTGAGGTATTTAGCGCCAGTCCGACCACTTTGGGTTTGTCGTAGGTTCCACATGCTGAGGCCAGGGATTCATTTAAGGCAATAAAATCTTTAAGGTTGGGAATTGAAATGGATTCAGGGTTTCTTAAGGTCTTTTTGTCAGCGCGATGACAAAGGACCATATGTGTGGGGCAACTTCCCCGCATGAGTGGGAGGGTTGCAGTACTTCCGGGATGGAGGAGAGATCCCTGACCTTCAATGACAATCAAAGAACGATCACGGTGCTGCATCACCATATTTTCAACAGCACCACAAGCGTGGTCTACCTTGTAGGCATCCAGTGGAATACCGCTACCCATAAGGGTGATTCCTATCTGACCGGTGGCAACAAATGCTGCGTCGCGGTGATTTTGATTTGCCCATTTGTATATTTCCAGACCCGCAGTCATTTTTCCACAAGCCATATCTGTACCAATCATGAGCAAGCGTTTGTTGTTGAGACGTATCGCTTGGCCCGTAGCAATTTCAGGGATAAACTGGGGTGTTCTTACGTCCCAAATCCATTGATCGGGGGATTGGATTCGTTCGCCAAAACGGTCGGCCAAGGTATCGTGTAGTCCGTTGATGACTGAGAGTCCTTTACTCAAAGCATGGTTAATAAAGGAAAGCCAGGCTTCTGGAATTTTCCCACCCGATGGCGCTATTCCTAATAGTAAAACTTCAGCTCCTTGAGCGATAACTTCCTCTAAGTTTTTATATATAGGCACATCCCGATCGATAGGGTGTTCTTTATTGATATTGCTTCCAGCATGCTCCGTATCTATGATACCAACGATAGGGTTTTGCAAATAGCGTAAAACACCTAAGCCCATTTTGCCATAATCGTTGTGGAGAAAGCCCTCCATGAAAAGCGCTACCTTTTGATGGGGTTTAAGCATAATATTCTGGTTTTAGTATGCCCCCATGTCCGGGCTTTACATCAGGAAGGGTGATGCCGTCAACCAATTGTGCGCCAGTTGATGGGTCGGGTGCCAGGTTGTAGTGCGCGTCTAAATCAATTTGATCTATGGCGCCAGAAAGGGAAGCCGCTGCGGCAATTGAAACAGAGGACTCACTCATGCATCCTATCATGGTTTTAAGTTCATATTTTTTCGCGTTTTTGATGATCTGAAGGGCTTCGGTGATGCCCCCGCACTTCATTAGTTTCATGTTAACGCCGTCAATACAATCGGCCCATTTCCCCACATCCTCAGCAAAACGACAAGATTCATCAATATAGAGGGGAAGCGGACGATTTTTGTAAAGGTATTTTAGTTCGGATTCCTGTCCTTCCTCTAAGGGTTGTTCTATGTAATCTACACCGCGGTCCGCCAACCACCGCATCATGAATAGGGCTGCTTCTGTGCTCCATCCTCCGTTGGCATCTACCCTGATTTTGACGTTGTACTTTTGGGTACTTTCCAGCACTTTGGCAAACATTTCTTGATCGGCTTCAATCCCCTCGGGAGCACCCAACTTGACTTTTAGGGCTTTGGCAGTAGTGTTTTCCAATAAGAGCGTAATTCTATCCTTGACTTGCTCGGGAGGAATAATCCCCAGCGTGAGGGATGTTGGGACGGTGGGGGTTGGTATTTTTAGTAACTGGTGTAGAGGCAAACCTGCTTTTTTGGCTTTCCAATCCCAAAACGCAATATCAAATGCCGCATACGCACAAGGAGAAATATTCATTTCTTTGGCCCTGAGGTTGAGTTTTTCTGGCGAAAGCGCAGCTATACCAGTCTCTATGAATATAGTCAATTGGTTTTGGATTTCTTCTACTGTAGTAGCGCGTTCACTTTTTCCTGGGGCACCCTCTCCCCATCCTGTAAACCCCTCTTTTTTGTAGGACAAAAACAGGTTGTAAGAATCCCCTTTTACCCCCCTACTGATGGCCAAAGGAAATCTTTTTTTGAGTGGTACTTTGTGAAAATTAATTTCCATGACGATTCCTTTGAAAGTATAAAAAATGTTTTGGAAATCTTTTAATTAGCAACCCCACCACCATAGCCCCCATACCGTTGGCCAATGCGTCCATAAAATCTCCGTCGCGGTCTGTTGTAAAATAATGCTGCGCCAATTCTATCCAAACACCAAAAAAGAAAGCCATTAAGACGCCATTCCTCGGGGCGTTGGCCATAATTATTTCTTGAGAAAAAGTCTTGATCAATGACAGACTCAAAACGCCGTAAAAAACAAAATGACCCACTTTGTCTTGGTGATCAAACCAAGGTGTAGATCCATCTGTGGAAACGGGTTTGAAAAAACTTAAATATAAAATCACAGCTGTCCAAAAAAACGAAAACAAGGACCAAAAATATTTTTTCATCTAAGATTAGGGATGTTTTAATTCTTCAAATATAGGAAACCTTTTAAAGGGGGCTGACCAAAGTTTTTGACCATAACAAAATGCAGTTATAATTTTAAAAAGTTTTTTGGTTTGGGCTTTGCCCATACACCTGAGTCATTACCAAGGCCAAGGAATGAAAAGTATTGGGAGCAAACGCATCGAGGTTATCACACCCTCGCTCAATATAAAAATTACACAAAGGAGTCCGTATCCTGCAAATAGAAAGTAATTATATAGCCCTAAAAGAATAATCATTAAAAAAACCTACTAACTTTTCTAACCATCTGATTACCTTACGGTGGGGTGGGTTTAGCACAACAGTTTTTTCTATTAAAACAGGGGGACGGGATTTGATATGTAGCCTGTTTTGTGTATCTTAGGATTATTAACCATAAATCTTTAATATGAAAAATATACTAACGCTTTTATTCTTTTTTACCTCTCTTTTAATTTTTTCGCAGGATAAATTTGCAAAATATAAAGCTACTGTAGAATCTGTAAAAAATGACATTTCATTAAATGTAACTCAAGTTAAAAATGACATTTTTATGATTGAAGGATTAGGAGCTGGCATGGGGAACATTGGAGTTTTAATAACTCCCAACGGTATTATTATGATTGATAATTCTTTTGAAATTATTGAAGAAATGATAACCTCCACAGTAAAAAAAATATCACCCAAGCCAATAAAGTTCATAATAAATACTCATTATCATTATGATCATGCAGATGGAAATAGAACCTATGGAGAAAAGAAAATCCCCATAATAGCTCATCATAATGTCAGAAAAAGACAGGAAGATATTGCAAAACCTTACGGAGGAATCTTTCCAGTACTTGAAAATTTTTATGTTCCTAAGCACGAAAAAGATGAGCTGCCAACTATCACATTTAAAGATCATTTGTCACTTCATGAGGATAATGAAGAAATCTCAATCTTTTATTTTGGAAATGGTCACACTGATGGAGACTCGATAATAAAGTTTAATCAATCTAATGTAGTTCACACAGGAGATTCTTTCGTCTTGTATGGTTTGCCTTTTATTGACATTAGTAATGGTGGGAGCATTAAAGGATTTATAAAAAACCTTGAAAAAATTGCTTCTATTTGTGATAATGAAACAATCATAATTCCAGGTCACGGTGGCTTGAGTAACGTAGAAAAACTTAATGAACTTTCAGAGGGACTAAAAGAGTATTATGATAAAACTATAGAGGGCTATAATAAAGGGCTAAACATCAATGAAATTTCTAATTCAATAGAAATAAAACTTGGAGAAACATCTGGCTTTGGCGATCCCTTTACTGTTAAAAATAATTTTATACGATCTATTTTATTGGAAAATAATATCGTAATTGATTAGTTTTTATGCTACCATGAAGCTTAAAAAACTTTCTAAAATAGCAGAAATAATAAGTTCTGTAGGAATAATAATTAGCATTGTTTATGCTACTTTTCAGTTCAATGAGAACACCAAAGCTATTCGCTCCTCAAATGCAAATAATATTGTTTCAAGTATAACTAATTGGTATGCAGAGTTAGCTAATAACGAACAATCAAGTCAAATTTATTATCAATTTTTTATAGATCCTGAAGTTTTAACTTCTGAAGAAAAATTTCAGTGTGTACTAAATCTTCACGCTCTCATGTTGAATTTTCAAAATGCCTATTATTTTGATGAAGATGATACAATTGATTCGAGAATAAATAATTCGATATCAAATATAATGAATGCAGCAAAAGATAGTAAAGGTTTTAAACTTTACTGGGGTATGCGTGAAGAGAGCTTTGCTAAAGAGTTTAGGAATTTTGTGAATACTTACTTAAATAGTAAAATCGAAACAAAAATGGATAAAATATATCAAAGGGAAAATGATGAGAATAAAATTCAAAAATAGAAAATGAAAATTAAGCTAAAGCTTTGGTCAAAAGTCGCTGAAATTATTGGATCACTTGGCATCATAATTAGCCTGATTTTTGTTGCAATTCAGTATAAAAAAAATTCTCTTGCATTAGAAACTTCAACAGTAAATAGCGTAAATACTAATATTGCAAATTGGTATTCTTATATGGGTGATGATTTATCTGTCTCTAGAGTATTTTCAAAATTTTTTGAAGAACCAAAGATTTTGACACCTGAGGAAAGGTTTCAGGCAATTATGAAATTGCATTCTTTATTTCTTCATCTTCAAAACGCTTATTATTTAGAAAAAAAAGGAGTTTTGGATCCAAGTATCAGAAAATCTATAACTTATGTTTTCTTTAGTGGTAAAGAAAAACCTGGCTTTAAATATTTTTGGAAGATTCGTAAAGATATTTTTACTGAAGAATTCCAAAGATTTGTTGAAAATATAATTCAATCGGAACCTGATTCAAATATGGAAAAGCTTTATGAGAATAACATTAACTAAATTATTTGTTTACTCTACGTAAATTCTCATTATAAAAACAAAGTGGCATGGGTTTTAAAAAACGGTTTTTATATTGGAGCAGGGGATTTGGATTTGATATGTAATCCATTCTCTATATATTGTTGATATGAAGAGAATATCTCGCCTAATAGCATTAGCCCTAACAGTCTTCCTATTCCTAAACAGCTGCTCTACTGAAAAAGAGGAAGCTAAAAACAATTTAGAGTCCTGTTATTCAAATATTGATATTC
>OZSS01000418.1_pt1 | contig 20243 bp, 12 predicted proteins | sample 1779911 | NCBI WGS metagenome assembly OZSS01 (sample SAMEA2603589, study PRJEB24840) | metagenome | biome: Water; feature: Photic zone; material: Seawater sample | place: Mediterranean Sea | collected 2013-11-12 | depth 10 m | reverse complement strand
GGCATAGGGGAATCATCACCCAGCCACCGCTGCCCCAAATACTGAAAATCTCTGTGATAATTAGAAGCATTAATTTGAATCAGAGTTTTTAATACCTGTTATCCCATTAATAAAGCTCACCGAAGTTTGTTCAAGATCACCGATTTTTTGTTTAGCCATACGAGAAAGCAAGCCATGTAAAATTAGTGATGGAATCGCTACAACCAAGCCGAGCTCTGTTGTCACAAGTGCTTCAGAGATACCGGAGGATAAGCTTTTGGCATCACCGGTTCCGAAGATGGTGATTAAGGTGAATGTTTTGATCATGCCTGTCACTGTACCTAAAAGACCTAGTAGAGGTGCTGCTGCTGCAGTCAATGCCATGAAGGGCAAAAATCGCTCTAATGTAGGTTGTGCTGAAAGAATTTTCTCGAAGAGGATTTCTTCTAAATTTGTGCTCTTAATCTTGTGATTTTCCACTGCACTGACCAGTAAATCGCCTCCTGCACCTTCTAGGGTACTGGCTTGGCTCAGTGCTTCATCCGCATTTCCTGATTCAATGGATTGGATTACTTTTTGTACATTTTTTCGTGAAGGTGTTTTGAAATTTGTGATTTCATAAGCTTTGAAGCCTCCGATTATCAGGCAGACAAGGCCCAATGAAATAATAACGACACCGACACTGCCTCCTTTCGCTAAATGTTCAAAGAGAGTATCATTGCCTTCCACGATTTTAAGGGCTTTACCTAAAGTGACATCTAAAGGAATGGTTCCTTCTCCATTTTCTATGAAGTTAATCAAACCTTTTTCGTAATTGCTACCAGGTAATGCAATGGCTGCCTCTGCTGCATTTAATCGAGTGACTGCAATACCTTGGGTACTTGAGTCCTTTGCATTGAAGTATACTGAAGGACCATATGCAGCAAAAGTACCTTCAATGATATCACCTTCTGGAGTTAATGCGAGTCCCTCGTAAGTGTAACCACCGACCAATTGGTTAAGGCGATTTAAAGCAACAGAAATTACATCGAGCTGTTTTTCAAAACGTTCAGCTTGATCGGCATCAGAATCATCAAGAATGAGTCGTGCCTCATCAATCGTATCTTGATACAGTTGGACTTCACTAAAGTCGATTCGTGACTCAAAAGTACGTACAAATTCGTCTAATAGGCTAGCTGCGTAATCGTTTTGTTCTTTGAGTGCTTTGACTTGGTCGCGTAGTCGGTTTAAGCCCATATCATTGTTATCTCTGAGCCTAAGCAAACGGTCGACTTTGCTTTGTTTTTGTCGTACATCACTTTCAAGTTCTGCTACATCGTTAATCAAAGGTACTTTTACTGTAGCAATATTTTTACGAATTTCAGCCAATTCTTCTAGTGAAGTTGTTAAGTCAGAGGTGGCTATTTTTGATGCAGAATTCAAACTTTCTGCGCCCAATAGAGAGAAACAGAAGCTTAAACTGGTGATTGAAATGACAATTATAGATTTAAAAAGATGCATAATGATTGAGCTTTTTTAAAGTGTTTTAGTTTGTGCAGGTACTTGAATGAATTGAATTTCTCCTGTCCCTTCATAAATATCCACAAGTTGTTTAATTTGTGAGCCGACTCCGTCAATTACGGGCCACTCCCATCCGCTAGCAGTCGGAATTCCAACACCTGCAAATTTGCCAGAGTCATCGACATAGTAGGCACTAGCGAGTCCCATATATAAGGTGGTGACTTGTACTACTTTTCCTTCTTCAAATTCTCTTGCCTCACTTGTAGCAGTAATAGTGGTATTGAACTTATCTGTTTGACTGAGGATACCAACAATATTTTGAACCCTTTGACCTAGTGAAAGATCTGTTTTTTGTGGATCATCAGGTAATCGGCGAATCAGTGGTCTAATTTTTTCAATCAGTGGGGCGGGCAAAGATGGTATGATTGCTTTTAAGGAACTTTCGAGTGAACCAATTGAAGAAGCGACTACTTTTGAGGCTGCCTTTAAAGATTCTTTTTCAGCAGCTAGCGAGCCTCTTTCCTCATCGGATGCACTGGCAGATTCTTTTAAATCTTTTAATTCTGAATCGAGTCGGGCGACTTCTGACGTTAGCAAGGCGTAAGTCTTTTCAAGAAGCCCCTTTTCTATATCCCATTCAGAACTCTCCTTAGAAATAATTTGTCGGGTCTCAACCCATTGATCAATCGTACTGCGTGTCTCGTTGACAAGATTTTCCCCAGATAAACTCACACTTAGGGCCAACATCACAAGGGGTAGACTAAAGTTAAATAAATATTTTGATTTCATAATAATTTAATTTTTTTATGATTAATTCATAACACAATGCGATAATTTAATTCATCATTGCATTGTATTGCATAAAATTAACCTGATTGTAACAAAGCATCATACTAAATTTTGATAATTGATTATTTCAAAATGACCTTCTGGGTATTCTCCGATAGCAGTTAATGATTCTACCCAATCACCAGAATTTAAGTAATGAATATCGCCTATTTGCTTATCTATAGCAGTATGAATATGACCGCAAATAATACCTGAGCAATTAGCTTTTTTCGCTGCATCGATTAACTTGGTTTCTAAATTATCTGATGAGCCCACGAGTGATTTAACCTTGGCTTTGGCGACTTTACTGATTGAAAAATACTTTTTGCCCCTCCAAGTCCGGTATTTGTTATATATCGCGTTCACGCCCATTATAAATTGATATGCTATATCACCTAATATTGCTAGCCATTTGTGTTTTTGTGCGACTGTATCAAAGGCATCGCCGTGAGTGACTAAATAATTTCCATGTATGTTTTCATGAATATGTTCTTGAATCATGTTTAATTTCTCGGTCGGAAAATCTAAAACTTCATCGAGCATCTCATCGTGGTTGCCTTTTAAGAAAACAACCTCAATCGCTGGGTCGTCGATATAGCGGATGAATTGATTTAAAACTTGGCTATGACTTTCAAACCATCCACCTTTTCGCTTGAGACACCAGCCATCAATGATATCCCCGTTAAGTATAAGTTTTTGAAAGCGACATTTTTTTAGGAAATCTAAGACTTCCTTGGCCTTACAGTATTTTGTTCCGAGATGGATATCTGAAAGAATGAGTGTCTTTAACTGTATTGGAGGATTTTGCACTTGTTCTAATTTTATAACAAAAAGCTGCCTCAAAATACAATCTTAATCCTGCAGAACAAAGTAACATTCTTGTTACAGATCAAGGATGAGTTTTTCAGTGCACCATTGAATATTAGTGAGGGTGCGAGGGTGACGAAAATCTATTGGTCGCTTTTTAATTGTTTGTTTCAATAGAATTTGCGCGTCATTGCCTAAGTAGCCTTTTGAGCAAATACATTAGCTTAATAATGTACTGTGTAACTAAATATTCAAAATTTTTGTTTGTAGTAATTAAAGTTAACATATTACTTGCTACATAAATGTGCAAAAATTATGTCCACCCTTAATACTTTAAAATTATTCCTAATCATCCTTGCAATGCCTATATTGCTGATCGCGGAGCTGAAGTTGCCTTATCTAAATGAGGCTTTAAGCCCTGAAGTCCGTGTTAAAGACTTAATGGAGCGGATGACAATTAAGGAAAAAGTGGGTCAGATGTGCCAGTATGTCGGCTTTAATTATTTAGCGCGGTCAAATAAAGGGATGACTGCAGAACAAATCCTTAATAGTGACTCAGAAGCGGTTTATAAAGGATATGTGACAAGTGATATAGCTGATATGCTCATAGCAGGTGAGATTGGCTCCTTCCTTCATGTTTTAGATCCTAAAGAGGCAAATCAAATACAGGAATTAGCGACTCGTTCTCGTTTGCAGATCCCGATTTTAGTTGGGATCGATGCGATTCATGGGAATGGAATGGTTTATGGTTGTACGGTATATCCTTCTCCAATCACGATGGCTGCGAGTTTTTCGGAAGCGTTTGCATATCAAGTGGGACGACAAACGGCTTTAGAGATGCGTGCTACGGGCTCACATTGGGCGTTCACTCCAAATGTGGATGTTTTAAGGGATCCTCGCTGGGGTCGAGTGGGTGAAACTTTCGGAGAAGATACCAAGTTAGTCGGTGATTTTGGCGTAAATATGATTAAAGGATTTCAGCAAGAGGATTTTACCGGATTAGATTCTGTGATTGCCTGTGCGAAGCATTTAATCGCTGGTTCTGAGCCGGTTAATGGATTAAATTTTTCCCCGATGGATATTTCTGAGCGAAATCTTAGAGAAATCTATTTAAAGCCTTACAAAAGAGCAGTTGATGCAGGCGTCTATAGTATCATGTCAGCACACCATGAAATTAACGGAGTGCCTTGTGTGATGAATGATTATTTAATGAATACGATTGTTCGCGATGAATATGGTTTTGACGGATTTTTTGTTAGTGATTGGTTAGACATTGAACGCCTTGCGGATTTACACCGAGTAGCTAAAGACTTAGATGAGGCATCTGCTTTAGCTGTAAACGCTGGCACTGATATGCATATGCATGGACCAGACTTTTTAGAGTCTGTCTTAAAGGCAAATGAACTAGGGGTGATTCCAACAGAAAGAATCGATGATGCCTGTCGTAAAATTTTACTAGCGAAATTCAAACTTGGGCTTTTCGAAAATCGGTTTATCGACTTAGACGCCGTTGAGGATAATATATTTACTGTACCACATCAGCAAACTGCATTGGATATGGCACGTAAGTCGATTGTTCTTCTGAAGAATGATGGAATACTTCCTTTCATCTCTAAAAAGCAAAAAATATTAGTCACTGGGCCTAATGCTAATAATAATACAATTTTGGGTGATTGGGCCTTGGCTCAACCTGAGGAAAACGTGACTACGATTTATGAAGGGATACAAGCACTTGGTGAGTCGTACGGACATCAAGTTGATTTCCATGACTCAAATGAAGATATGCGAAATATAACTGACTACGATATCAAGAAAGCGGTTAAGAAAGCAAAAAAATATGATAGTATCTTTCTCGTGCTGGGTGATAATTCTATGCGCCATTTAGGTGAACAAAATAAAGTAGCGGGAGAAAATGTAGCCCGTGCCTCACTTGACTTAGCTGGAGAACAGTTGAAATTAGCTCAGGCTTTATACTCTTTAGGAAAACCGATGCTGGTTGTTTTAGTGAACGGCAAGCCGATATCTGAGCCATGGATTTATGAATCCATACCAGCAGTGATTGAAGCATGGGAGCCAGGTTCTTTTGGTGGACAGGCAGTTGCAGAAATAATTTTTGGCGAGGTAAACCCTAGTGGCAAAATGCCTCTTACTGTGGCTCGCTCGGTTGGGCATCTGCAAATGATTTATAATCATAAGCCTTCTCATCACAGAAAAAAATATGCGTTTGAATCAGTCGATCCTCTATATGTTTTTGGTCACGGCTTAAGTTATTCTAACTTTGTTTATTCGGATTTGAAAATAGCCCAAGATGGCAGTACCAAAGACGCAGTGATTAAGCTATCTGCAAACTTATCTAATGAAAGTGAAGTCGATGGAGAAGAAGTGGTGCAAGTTTACTTCAGAGATGAATACAGTGCGATCACTCGACCTGTGAAGGAACTCGTGGCTTACCAAAGGGTTTTTGTTGAGTCTGGTCAGAGTATACCAGTGGAATTTTCAATACCTCTTGAGGCACTATCTTACTTTGATGCGGATATGAAAATAGTAGTGGAAGCGGGTGACTTTACTTTTATGGTTGGAGGCTCTTCGGCTGATGACAATTTGATAAAAGCATCTCACTTAGTAAAAAGTGATTTCATCTATTAGAATCTAACCTGTTGGTATTCTTTAATACTGATTTTGGTGGCGGTAATCACCCCATCGAGTTTTTACCGTTCGTTTTAATGGTATATGCATCCCATTAGTATTTTCTAACCATGTATACAGCGCTTCAGTCATGGCTATAATTCTTTCTTGGTGTTCGGACGATTCAATCAGATTGTAAAGTTCATGCGGGTCATTTTTTAAGTCATAAAATTCATTACGATCCCAAATGCCGTGATAACGAATTAATTTGTATTGGGCATCTCTAACGCCAAAAGTAGTCGGGGTCATTGGGAAATCGTATTCCCAATAGTATTCATAGAAGACGGTATCGCGTAATTGGTAAACTTCTTCGGTATTGAAAGAGGGTTTGATCGATTTCCCCACGTAATAACTGGGTATATCTGCATGAGCATAATCTAAAATAGTTGGAGCGATATCGGTATTAAGGATTAAGGATTGATTCACTTGTCCAGGCTCAATTACAGAGGGGTAATAAAACAATAAAGGAACACGAGTGGACTCTTCATAGAAGTGTCGTTTATCAATTAGGCCATGTTCACCCCAAGAAAATCCATTATCACCCATATAGATAAATAAACTGTCATCGCATTGATCAGCTGATTCTAAGTAATCTAACATCGCTCCAATACTGTCATCCACACCCAATAAGGTTTCGCAGTAATCAGTGACTTGTTCATGTAGGTCGATTGATTTATGGTACATATAATCGACTCCGTGCCAGCTAATACGCTGTTCTTTAACCCATTCGGGCCACTTGAGCTTTTTGTATTCGCCATTTTTTGTCTGCTCATAAGAGATAGGGAGTTTGATTTTTTTACCTTCGTAAAGTCCTTCGTGGCGTTTTGCGGGTAAAAATTCTGCATGGACGGACTTATGGGATAAATAGACAAAACAGGGCTGATCTGGGTCCTGTTGTTCGAGCCATTCGATAGCATGCTGAGTGAGCAAATCGGTTGTGTAAATGTTCTTAGGGTAGGTGATTTCTTCGCCGTTTATATTTAGGGTGGGTCCGTAATAGACACCTTGCCCTTTAAAGCTTTCCCAGTGATCAAATCCTGGCTGAGATGCATTGCTGTCATCACCCATGTGCCATTTTCCAAAAAAAGCGGTTTTGTACCCTGCTGCCTGCAAATGTTTTGGAAAATAGGTATGAATACCTGGATTTGGTGCTTGGTTATCTACAATAGTGTGTTCGTGTGTGTAGAGCCCAGTTAAGATAGTGGCTCTAGAAGGTGAGCAAAGTGCCGTAGTTACAAAAGCTTCTGAACAATGCGCTCCGTTTCTTGCAAGGCGATCCATATTTGGAGTTTCGAGCCATTCCACAGCGTCCATGAATCCCATATAGTCATAGCGATGATCATCACTGAGTAGAAAGATGATTCTATTGGGGCGATCCTCTTTATGTTGCTTATATTTATAAGCATGTAAGCATTGAGATAAGACGATTAAGCCAAGAATGATAAAGCATTTTAAGATACGGTTAAAAAAGTGTATTTTTTTCATTTTCATTTAATGGAATTTTCTGTCTTATTGATGATCCTTTATGAAATACTTTCCCTTTATTATCTTCTTGGCAAGCATTGTGTGCATTAAAGTGCAAGCAACTGAATCGCCAAATTTTATTTTCATTCTGACGGATGACCAAGGATGGACTTCGCTGTCTTCGGCAATTGATCCGGATTTTCCAAAAGCAAAAAGTGATTACCATATCACTCCCAATATGGACGCACTTTTACAAATGGGTGTATCCTTTACAAATGGTTATGCGGCGGCTCCAGTCTGTGCACCTTCTCGTTATAGTATACAGTTTGGCAAAACGGCTGCTCGTGTGAAACGAACCATTGCCCGAGGGCCAAATTATGCAGACCATGATCAAGTGGGTCTTGCTCAATACCTTAAGATGATCAATCCCGAATATCTTTGTGCTCATTTGGGTAAATGGCATATCGATGCCGACCCTGCTCGTTATGGGTATGATCTGCATGATGGAATTACTAAAAATAAGGAAGGCAATTTTCATAACGATGATCACAAGTTACAGTGGAATGGTTATGCGGAAGAAGATCCCAAGCGCGTGGATTCACTAACGGATCGTACGATTGATTTTATTGAAGATGCTCTTGAGCAAGAGCGACCGTTTTATGTGCAGTTGTCGCATTATGCTGTTCACTCTGATCTCGTCTATAGCCAAGATAGCTACATGCAGATGCTGATAGAGGGTAGTGGAAGTGTGCACAAAAATGTTTCTTATGCAGCAATGGTGATGGATTTAGATAAATCGATTGGAAAATTACTTGAAGCTTATGAAGCATTGGGATTGAGCGAAAATACCTATATCATTTTCACTTCAGATAATGGAGGCATGCCTGTCTTGCCAATACAAGTGAATCGAGGTCGACCGTATAAACAAGGACTGAACAGTCCATTGTTGAGAGGTAAGTGGGATTTGATGGAAGGGGGGATTCGTGTTCCTTTTTCCATGGCTGGGCCAAATATTCCAAAGGGAGTGGTTTCAGACACACCCGTTATCGGTTATGATATACTTCCTACTATAGTTGAATTGGCGGAAGCCTCTAATTCAAGTGAGGGGATTACTTTACCAGATGACATTGATGGAGGTAGTTTTGCCCAAGTTGCGCTGAAAGACAGATCGATGCCTGTGGAGCGTTCCAATGAAGCTCTAATTTTCCATTTCCCACATTACAATAGTGTAGGTCTGCAAGAACCCCATTCAGCCATTCGTATGGGAGATTATAAATTGGTTAAATTTTATTCTTCGGAGCGATCACTTTTATTTGATCTATCCAAAGATATCAGTGAATCCAAGGACCTATCTAAAAAGAATAAGGCAAAGGTCCAAGAATTGGAAACACAGTTAAGCGATTATTTAACCGCAGTGGATGCAGAGCTTCCCGAAGGTAGTTTCACTTGGGGACGACCCGGTGAGCACGGCGCAGTGAAGACACAATTTTTTAAACGATACGATTAAGTTTATTTTAGTTTAGAGCGGTCCGTTAGTGGTTCCGGCATTTCATCTAGAGTATTATTGAAAATTGACCTTAGTGCGTTCGATCTATTCGGATAATTAGCAATTAGGTTTATTCTCTCATTAGGATCGTTTTCCAAATTAAAGAGAAAGTCTTTGCCCTTATGATTTATTACAAGCTTCCAGCCATCTTTTAGAATGGCCCCCGTATTTTTACCAATCCTTCCTCCTGCCCAAAAGAAATGATCCCTAGAAATTTCTGACTTTTTATCCATTAATAAAGGTAACAGATTGACTCCTTCAAATGGTTCAGAATTTGGTAAATCTATTCCAGCTATTGCAGATAGAGTTGGATATATATCTAAAGACGATATGGGGGTGTTAGAAGTTTCACCTAAATTAATATTACCGGGCCAGGATACTATGAAGGGTACTCTTATACCTCCTTCAAAGTACTCTCCTTTATAACCTCTAAGTCCATTGGTAGAGCCAAGCATTTCGCCTCTAGGCCACTCTTTTGGCAGTCCTTTAAAATTTGTTTTTGCAGGACCATTATCACTTAGAAATATTACTACAGTATCCTTTTTTATATCTTTTTTATCAAGAGTATCTAAGACTTGTCCTACACCTTCATCTACAGCAAGTAGCATAGATGCATACAGCTTGAGAGCTTCACTTTTAATGTGGCTTAATCTTTTTTTATGAGAGAGCTTTCCTTGCAGGGGACTGTGAGGTGCATTGTATGAAAGATACAGGAAAAAGGGGGCATCGGAATTTTTATCAATGAAATCACAGGCACTCTCTGTGAGTAAATCAGTAAGATAGATATCTCCTTTAGAAGTAGGTCCCCATATATTGTTCGTTTTGGTACTTCCGTATTTGTCATCATTGACTCCATGATAATGCCCTGATGCATCAGGCCAATAATCGCCTTCCCAGACCATCGTGTTTGCAGTATGATCAAAATATTTCTCAACGGGCATTGGATTCCAGCTAGGGTTATCTAGGTTCCATTTGCCAACTATGGCAGTTTTATAACCTGCCTTTTTTAACTGAATCGGGAGTATGGGTCTATCATCTGAAAGTTGAACTCCTCCCATATCAGGATTCCAATAAACTCCAGACCTTCCTGGATAAGTTCCTGTAAGCAAGCCAACTCTACTTGGGCCACAGACTGGGCTTATGCTATAGGCTGTATCAAATTTTATGCCCTCATCTGCAAGTTTATCGATATTTTGCGTTTCTATTAAGTCACCACCATAACAAGAGGCATCTCCGTAAGCCATATCATCTGCAAATATCAGAACAATATTTGGAAGTGTGTCGTTCGCATTAAGAAAAAGACAAAGTGAAAAAAGAGAAGTAATTAAAAGGGATGATTGTTTCATATGTAAAAAAAAGGTGAGGAATAACCCTCACCTTTTCAATAAATTTTCAATAAATTATAAATCTATTTACGGCGCTTGATCGCTACAAATAAGAATGCAGCAAAGCCTGCGAGTAAAGCGTAAGTAGATGGTTCTGGTACAGCTACTCCAGTAACTGCAAAATTGTCTAATTGTGCTGCACCGGTACCTGATAAAGCTAATCTAAATATAGCGGAATCTCCGTTGGCTAGCCATGAAGTTCCATCGTTTACATTACCTAGTGTAATAGAGTAATTATTAATGCCTGAGTCAATACTGCCAGTGCCCATACCTTTTAAATTTGCATATGCCGAACCAGTATCAGCAGACGCACCTTTAACAAGATTAGATCCAGTCAATAAATATGAGTTTTGCCAAGAAGTCACAGCAGCAGCAGTGGTACGAATATCAAATGCAATTTTTTGGAGTTTGAAATCATTACCTGTATTGTTAGTTACTTTATAGTCTAATTGCATTTGATTGTTTGTATTACCGAATTTTGCAAAGCTACCATCAAACCAAGCACCAGATTGACCAAATGTAGATGTCCCAGTACCCCAACCATCTCTGCCGAGACTACTTGCGGGTCCACCAAAGGCTAATGTTACTCCAGTTGACTCCGGATCGTAATTATTAATTGATAGATCGTTAGTTGCACTGGCTGTGTTGAGACCTGCAAAATCGTCTAGTGTGATTGTAATGGCTTGTGCGCTAGATATAGAAAAAAGTGCATAAGCAAGTAGGAAGAATGTTTTTTTCATAGGGTAAGGGGTTAGTAATTAAATTTACGAGAATATCATAAATGTGCATTCTTTTTTATCGACGTCAAATAAAAAACGCACATTTATGCACAATTTATTAAAAAGCTTAAGATTCTACAGTTTTGAGCTGTTTTAGAATGATCTAGAAGACACTAAATGACTGACTAAGCTGTTCCGAGGGTATTACCTTCTAAATATTCCCCTTTTATTGAAATTAATTGGGTCTTATCATAAGGATTTTTAATAATTTCATAGAGTCTCTTTGTGGCATTGTAACCAATTGACCTATGAGGGATCTGAATGGTAGATAAAGTATGGTTTTTTAATGGACTGGATATCCCGTCAAAGCCTACGACGGAAACATCTTTAGAGACTTTAAATCCGGCAGATTCTAAATGCGTGATTAAATCATAAGCCACATGATCTGCAGCACAGAACCAAGCAGTCACTCCACCTTTGGTTTGTTTGATCGCTTCTTTGATTGAGTCTTGAGGTGATAACAATCTGTCAGGAAATACATTCACGACATCGTTTTTACTTAATGGAATTGATTTACGGATGAGTTGATCGTTAAAGGCGCTGAATCTGCGATAAGACCAACATGCCTGAACGGCATAGCTTCGTGTTAAGAAACCAATACGTTTATGACCTTTCTCAATCAGTTTATTAATTATAGTCGATAATCCTTTATTGTGGTCTACATCCACGCAGTCGATGATTTGATCGCCAAATTGTTCAACGAGTGAGACACAGGGAAAACTTTCTTTTAAAGCTTTAATAATCTCGGTTTTGAATGGGTAAATGAGGAGAATGCCATTCCAGACCTTTCTATTTTTCTTAATAAGTTTTTGAAACTCTGGGCTGTCGGCAGTGAACCGAGGAGAAATAATATTAATGTCTACGATAATATCATTAATAAGGGCAAATTCTGAAATACCAGGCATGAGATGAAAGCCTGGGCTTCGCTCATGGTCTTCATGTATATTTTCATGATCGGTACAAATAATCACACCAATCGTTTTCTGGGATACATTTTTGCTGCCACGTGGCTTAAGGTAAGTGTAGCCTATTTTCTCAGCTTCTGAGAAGACCAAGGCTCTTGTTTCTGGGTTGACTCCCGAATGATTGGTGAAACAACGAGAGACTGTAGTGCGAGAAATATTTAAATTATTGGCAATTTTTTGCTGATTACTTTTATTTTCTCTTGTATTCATTAACATTCGATAAATTAAATCCATATTTATGAAAATCAATATTATTCATAAATTATTACTTACTAAGTTGAAGATCAATTTTTGCCGTACTTTACCCTTAAAAAATTCTTACTAATTGTAGTAGGAATATTAATCATAGCATTTCCACTTGAATTATCTTCGCGATTTATGTCAATTAACTGAATCTACTCTATCAATTTATAGCAATAAATATAGTTATTTTTTTACTATCTTTCTACCTTTTGAGGTACCTTGTAGTAAATATCAAGCAATAGATTAGATAGCGATTCATCCATACTATTTAATACTGTGGTGTACTTCTTATCATTAACTAGATTGTACAATTCTTCTGGATCTTCTGAAATTTTATATAGTTCTTTTGTATAATCATTTTCGGGATAAGTTATTAATTTCCAATCTTTTGTGCGATATGCGATGGTTGTAGGAGTACCTCCGAATCCTCCTGCAGGCCTGTAATCAATTTCCTTGTAGTATTCATACAAGAATCCATCTCTTCCTTCATCTTCACCTCTAAGTATTGCCTCCCAGCTTATTCCTTGCATGTGGTTGGGAATCGGAATATCAGCAACTTCACAAATGTAAGGTGCTAGGTCTATATTTAAGGCTAAGGAGTCAATTTTCCTAGGCTGTTCTTCGAACGGATTCCACATTATTAACGGAATACGAATTGATGGTTCATACGCCTTACGTTTATCATGTAACCCTCCATGCTCACTTACAAAATACCCATTATCTCCCGCGAATATTACTATAGTATTTTCTAAGATGCCTTTTTCTCTTAGGGTATCAAAAATCATTCCAACGCCTTCGTCAACGGCAGTAACGGTACGCATTTTGTCTGGAATTTTCCAATGTATTGGTGCTAATCCTCCTCCCCTTAATCTATTTTTAATAGCAGTTTCTCTTATATATTTAGGTTTGGTATCTAAATCATCATTAGGATTATCTTGGGAAGGTATTTGAAAGTCAGAGTATAAACTTTTGTGGCGATCAGGAGGAGTAAAAGGCTCGTGTAATGCTTTGTGGCTGAGGTAGAGCATGAATGGTGCATCTTTTTTTTCTGCATTATTTATAAAATCTACGGCTAACTCATTTAATTGATCAGTTAAGTATTTCCCTTTAGGAATTACAAAATCTTCACCATTTTCAGTCATTAGTGTATCATTGAAATATTTTCCTTGCCCCCAGAAAACCATCCACTTAGTGAACCCAGGCCTAGGTCTATTGTTCATAGCTTGATGCCACTTACCAAAATAAGCGGTGTTATATCCTGAATCCTGAAGTAGGGTAGCGAATGTAGGTAAACTTTTATCATAATCAAGGTACTCATTTGCAACAACTCCGTGTCTGTTAGCATAGACTCCAGTTAAAAAAGATGCTCTCGAGGGCCCGCAAAGAGATGTAGTAACAAAGGCATTCTCAAAGTGAATACTTTTACTAAGCATTTCATCGAGATTGGGTGTCTCCAAGAATGGAAAGTTGCCTATGGCTGCAATTTCATCATATCTTTGATCATCTGTTAGGATAAAGATTATATTGGGTCTTTTATTATTGCTTTCAGCTATTAACGAGGAGCTAAAACAAAGTGTAAAAATTAAGATTATTTTGTTTATTTTATACATAATGAAATGAATTTAGAAACTTATTTTAGAGCTTATATTAAAGGATCTTGATTCTTTATAAAAGCCGTAGTTACCTCGACCGATAAAATCTCTATTATCAAAGATATTATTTATTCTTAAGGTAACACTATATTTTGGTGAATTCTTAAAGCTACTAAACCTTCCTTTATAGGAAATAAATCCTGATGTCGTGTGCTCATCAGGGAATATTAAATAATATTTATTAGAGCTTCCGTCGTTATTAAATACTCTATAGTAGGCCTGTTTACTTCCTGACCTAAAATGTTGGGATAGTCCAAATGCAAGATTCTTATATTTCCCACTTCTTACTGTGTACCTTCCTGTAAGTGATGCCCTTATGTTCGGTCGGCCAAACAGCTCTTTTTGATCTTCATTTATTGCTTCTAAGACTCTGGGATCGAGGCTCTTTACTTTATTTTCTAGTGTCTTGTTGAAAGACCCAATGAATGTTAGTGAGGCAGTTGGATTGTAGTTGAAGTCTAGCTCAATTCCCTTCGAGGATGTTATGTCTCCCGTTCCTCTGCGGCCAGGCAGGGCTTCACTGTTAATTACTGCAAAGTCTTTGTCATAATTTTCAGAATTTACGTCTGTATTCGTAACTACCCTATACAGTTCTGGGAAATATTGGCCATACTCAGTTATAGATTCTCCGATATCTATGTGAGCATTATTATTTAAATCATTAAAGTATGGGTAAATTTCATATAGCATGTTATCGGAGTAAGAAAACTCATTGTCATTTTCTTTTTCTATAGAGTAGTAGGTTAACTGACCGTCTATACTGTTATCAGAAGTTGAGAAGCGAATTCCTGCCTCAGTTCCACTTCCATATTGAGGTGGAGCTAATTTTCCAATCGGCGTGCGTTCCTGACCGTCAGGGGCCTCGATTGATTCTGCGTAATTTCCAAAGATGGCAAAATTTTTATTCACCCAATATAGTGCACCTAGGCTAGGACTTGTTTTTTCATATGTTTCATCATTTTCATTATTAAGTCGTTCACTCGACCAGGGATCTGAGTCTACCAAAGTCTCCCAGAAATCGATGCCCCCTAAATCGTAATTATCTTCGACCCCGTATATAGATATCTTCCTCATTGAGGATGTCACATGAATCTTATCCTGCCGTAATCCTAATAATGTCCTTAGTTTACCGTCAAAGAAACTACTTTGCGCCGCAAACCATATACTATCATCTGTTATCTTAGCTTTACTAATGGCGGACTTCGCCCAAATAGCATTTAATGGTGTCCCTGTATTAGGATTTGGCATCCCATAGTTAGGGTCATTAATTCGATTTCCATTTTGATCAAGCAGCTCGTTACCATTTTCATCGAGTAAATATCTTTCAGTAAATACACTTGTGGTATCAGGATTAATTCTAATGCCGTCATCATTAAAGATATATTGGTTTCCAGTGGAAATGGATCCGCTACTGCTTCGATAAAAGCCTGTATCGGAATTGGGTAAATCAGTTTCGATAATTTCATTGAACCTTATTATGCTCCGAGTAGGATCAAAACCATCTTCCAAAGAGATATATTCATAAGCTCGCTCAGTGTCAGTAACTCTATTATTTCTTATATGTTGAGACCTCCCAGCAGCTGTCATCCAGCCAGGCCCAAATTGCTCCATCATATATGAGCCATCAGGGTTCAGGGCAGTCTCAGGGATTTGATCATATTCAGTAAGATCTTTATCTATAGTTAATTTGTCTTTTCCTAACAAAAATTTATTTTTAATACCTTTAAATTCCTTATCCCACAAAATTGTGTATTTGGAGCCAATACGCTCTCCTTTACCCTCTGCCTTGATCCAATAGGTCCTTATAAATTTTTCTGGATCATAAGTCCCATCGGAGTCGTCATAAACATGTTGATGGGGCCTAGGCCACTGATTGTAGCCTTTGTATGTAAAACTATCTAATACCTTATTGATACCATAATAATCACGAGCTAGATTGTTACCTATGTTCTCTTGATAATTAAAAGCTGCGCTAAAATCTAAAGAATCATTAATGGAATGCTGAACCTCTAAGGTGGCAAATTCACCAATAACACGCTTAGATTTATCCGGGCCGGACTGATAGCCATAGTTACTTTCATTTATCAATGAGTATTGGTTTTGTATGTCGGCTGCAGAATTTATTTTTATGCCACTACCACCTAAATTTGTTGATTGATTAGGTCCATCTTGATGATTGTTAGCTGTGTGCCCTATAAGCCAGTCAACTAAACCTTGAGGGAGACTATAATCGGGACTAAATGGAGCGTAGTATTCGTATAGTCTACCGCTGACACTTTCTTCTACGCTTAGGATTCCATCATATCTTTCAAACTCAGGTCTTGATGCTCCCAATGCATAATTATCTCTAGCAATCATATCAAGACTCCCGGTAGTACTGTTTGTATCTATTGAGTCATCAAAGTAAGTTTTATCTTTCATTGATATTGCCGGAAAATTAAATGTGGCATCAACCTTTTCAGCATTTAAGATAATGCCTGTATTGTTACTAGGCCTATAATTTAGAGATATTGTTTTTGAATCTATTTTATATTTTTTATAATCGTGTTCATATCCCTGAGAATGATCTACTCCCATATACCTGAGGGCTAATTCATCATTTATAACCTTGTTATAGTTATATACAAAACGTTTAAAATCTTTGTTTCCTAATCCTACTATAACTGAACCAGAGTCATTTCTAAAGTTTGCTATTATAGGAATAGCATTAATAGAACCACCAGGTGATGCTTGCCCATAAATCAAACTGTTAGCACCCTTTATAATATCGTACCTTGCGGTGTTGTAACTATCCCTAGGCAGGTTTCTTTTAAATCCGTTAAATCTTGTATGTGAATTTCTAAAGCCTCTAATCCTGATCTGATCTAAACTGTAGCCCGTAGGGTCCGTATCGATACTTGCTGAGAATTTACCTAGATCTTCAACAGTCTTAATTCCTAAATCCTCAATGAGTTGTTCGTTTATAATGGCTACATTAATGGGGGTATTTTTTACGAGTTCATTTGCCTTGGTTATGGATGTGCTGTTTGCGGAAAAATAACCCTTATCATCTTCCGCGCTGACTACAAAATCAGAAAGTTCATAGACCTCTTCACTATCTTCTTCTGATTCAGACTCATTCTGGATTTTGCTATCATCAAGAGCGTAAGAATTAATTAATAAGCAATTGATAAATATTAAACTAAAGAGTAGGGGGCATATTTTCATATATATTAATCGTTAATCATTGCACTTTTATGAACACTTGATCAAGTATAAAAGTATGAACTTTAAATATATCATTACCGCATTATTCATTTTTTCATTAAGTCTCTTAACTTCAAAAAGTATTAATGCCTCGATCTATGAAGGATTCGACATGATTGCAAAGAAAAACACCCCATTAGGCAAGGCTGGAACTTTTTCAGGAGAAAGTAGTAATGGCTGGCTTAGTGCCTGGCACACTGGCAATGGAAAGCCAGTCTTTTCAAGTGAAAATATTGAGTTTAAGGGTCTTAAGTCTGTTGGTGGCTCTTTAAAGGTTATAGCAGAGCGGAAGACAAATCATATAGGTAAAGGATACGCATTAAGGCAGACCGAAAATACCTATTTAGATACAGTCTATGGAAGCTTTAGGGTTAAGCCGGGACATCTTACAAGCGATTCAATCTTTGGCCTACTATTTACTTTACCAGGCACACAAGAAGTAAATTTACGTAACGCGCTCTTTTCTCTTTGTCCGAAAAGATTTGGGAGTGATTTAGGTGTTGTTGGTGTTGGTAAAAAGACTTTTAGAATGCCTGTTGGTGCGCCATGTGAAAAGGGTCTCCCGTACTTAGTGATTTGGAAGATGACAAATCTTCCAAAAGCAGGAGAACTGGGAGGGGTTTCAGTTTCAATGTGGGTCCTTAATGAGGAACAGACTGAATATTTTACAACGGTTGGAGAATTTAATGAAAGGTATTTGAACTTAGCTGAGACAGGTAGTTCTAAAGATCAAGTGTCTCAGTTTGGTAGGATGAATGTTAAGGAAACGAAGCATAGCTTATACAAGGGTATATTAATTACTCCATTTAATTATAACATTACAAATGTTGTTTTTGATGAGATCCGACTATCTTCAGTAAGTCTTAAAGATGCTATTGGTGCTTCAACGATTAAGTAAGATTTGAACTTAATTTAATTTAACATTAAGTCTTCCGATTAAGTCAAAAAAAGGGTGGCTAATTAATTAGCCACCCTAGTAAATAAAAGATATTTTAATAATATTAGTTATTATCAAAGTCTCCTCTGATAGCTATATTATCAAGCATAGACCATGGTTTAGAGCTGTCGTTTTTATCGATACTATCATCAGATGCGATAATGTTGAATGTATAGCTCCCACCAGCCGGAACTGTCTTATTGATCGTGAATAGATCTTCGTTTGCAACAGCGCTTTCGACAGGATAACTGTGAGTCCTTAATATAGTGTAGTCTTCTCTTTTATCAAGGCTGTTGAATGTAGTTACCGTATCTTTGTTGTCCGGTAAACCACTCAGTTCTACAATGTTAATATTTTTGAGACCAGTTGCAGCTACACGTCTATAATCATAAAATACATCTCTAATAACAAAATCTTTATTAGAGTCATTAGTTACTTTTATACTTAACTCTTTAGCTCCCTTTCCAGCTTCAAAGCGCAATGCATGTTTGGAAGTAGGATTAACTTCCGTGTGGGCTATGCCTCCAAGAGCTACTGACGGTCCGAAAGTTTGATCAGTACCAAAAGCATTGTACTTAAAGATACCAGCGCCACCTTTGCCATCACCATCACCATAGATATCTGTTTTAATCGCGCTCTTACCGATTATAAAAGATAAGCCAGTAGCAGCGGTGAATTCTTGTATGGTTGAAGACGCGTCTACTCCAGTGGCGGTAAATACATCCGGGGCGAAATCGTCTACCGGCTTATTCTCTGATCCTTCTATTGTTTCAAAGCTAGTCCAGCCGATTACCACATCACGTTCTGCGTAATCGGTGTCGGTGTTGTCGCCAACACCATCACCGTCAGAATCTGCCCATTCGTTAATATCGGCATCATCCCAGTCGGCATTGTCACCAACACCATCGCCGTCAGCGTCAGCTGTCTCAGCTGGGTCTGAAGGGAAGGCATCAGTATTATCACCAACGCCGTCACCGTCAGAATCTGAAATTTCTGATGAATTGTTAGGTAGTGAATCTTCAAAGTCATAATATCCATCATTGTCAGTATCCTCATTAATTATTTTGAAGAACGCATTTGGCATACTATTTGAGTCGATTTGGCCAGACGCTAATACATCTGAAATATCTACGGATGTTGTACCATTTGCAACAGTACCTGTTCTGCTAAGCGCTTGGTAGGTACCATCTACTGAATCGGAGTAGTATATATAACTTGGGTCAAAGTCATTAGATGCATACTTTAATGAATCAGCATCAATTTCTACTTTTGGCATAGGATTATGAGCGTACTGAGTGCCATAAACAAGGATATCTGAACCACCCATAAATCCATGGTTTGAGCAATGAAGTGATGCATCACCAAAGTCCCCAGTTACGGTAACTGTCATGTCACCTGTGTAGTATCTAATTCCTTCGTCAAAGGCTAGGTTAGATCCTGTAATGGTAATGTACTGACTAGCACTATCGGGGTCGTATTGGCTGATATCCGACCCATGGTTACCGGAATTACCTGAGAGGATAGTCAAGGGGTGACTTACAGGTATATCTTTAAATGTATATACTCCAATACCCATCCCATACTTAGCAATATATTCATTAGAATCTAGTCTCCAAGCGCCACTATCTACCGTAACAGTTGGGTTCACGTGTAATCTGCGAATAGCTGATTTGTTAGGGTCACTGGGGTATGCGTCTGAATTATCGCCAATACCATCTAAGTCGCTGTCGACTACTTCATTAGGATTTTCATCTAACCCGTCATCCGCATCATAAGGTGTCCCGATCATGCCTGGATCAGAACCTGCGGCAACTAGGTAATCATATCTATGTTTGGTAATAAACTCACCGTCGTTGGTTAATACTAGTGTGCTTCCACCCACACCATCACCGTCCTTATCGATGAAGTCTCTTGGGTCGGTTGGCATATCATCACCATAGTCGGCGTACGAGTCTCCATCAGTATCTGTTTGTGAATAGAAGGTTCCTTTAAAGGCAATATTGTCTATCTGAGTCTTGCCAAGAAGCGAAGCATTTAAATCAACATAGTTGAGTATACCATCGGCAGGATCATCTGCAGTTTCACCCGCATTATCTGTTACTCCATACTTATCTAAATCATCGACGTCCCAAATAAATCTAAATATGGCACTCTTACCGATTATAAAAGATAAGCCAGTAGCAGCGGTGAATTCTTGTATGGTTGAAGACGCGTCTACTCCAGTGGC
>OZSS01000417.1_pt1 | contig 20248 bp, 16 predicted proteins | sample 1779911 | NCBI WGS metagenome assembly OZSS01 (sample SAMEA2603589, study PRJEB24840) | metagenome | biome: Water; feature: Photic zone; material: Seawater sample | place: Mediterranean Sea | collected 2013-11-12 | depth 10 m | reverse complement strand
AAAGCTTTTTTAATATTTTCTTGAACATCAACTGTTGATAATGGATTTATTTTTTTGCTATCAATGAGTTTTTGTGTCTTTGGATGTTTTAACCAGTGTCTACCTGCTTCGAAGGTCAACCAAGGGCAAACTGCACTTGCTCCATATCCAATTAAACAAGCTAAGTGATGTGTGCTCCAGCATTGACCAGTCTCAATTATTAGAGAAGCTTTTAGCCTGATTTCTTTCTTAAGAAGATAATGATGAATTGCTCCAACAGCAAGTAAAGGAGGTATAAAAGTCTTTTTAGGATTAATTCCCTTATCAGAAATGATAATTAAAGAGTAACCTTTTTTTATAGACAGCTCACTCTGTTTACAGATTGCTTTTAATTGGTTCTCTAAGCCTTCAATACCTTCCTCTAAATCAAACAAACTTGAAATTGTCTGTGATTTAATTTTTGATTTTTTGATGGAAATGAGTTCTACTTCATTAAGAATCGGACTTTGTAAATGAACAAAGGGTTTAGTATCTTTAATTTCAAATGGTGTACATCTTTCTCCAAGATGCATCTCTAAACTCATTACAAGTTTTTCTCTCAGAGGGTCAATAGGAGGATTAGTAACTTGCGCAAATCTTTGCTTAAAGTAGTCGTATAAAATATGTGGCTTAGATGAAAGAACTGCTAATGGGATGTCATCGCCCATGCAATAAGTAGGCTCTTTAGCTAATGAAGCCATTGAATCTAAGATAAGGTCATTATCTTCCGCTGAAAACCCGTATGCAGTTTGTTGTTGCAACAACTCAAGGTCTTTTAGTTTGCAGTCTTTAACCCATTCATTATTTTCAATTTTTATAGTTCTATTACTGAAAAGATTTTTATAATCATGCCTTTGAGCGGCTTCAGATTTTACTTCCCAATTTCTTAGGATTCTATTCTGATGAAAATCAACTGCCAACATTTGTCCCGGTCCTAATCGCCCTTTTTCTATTACTCTTTCTTCTTCAAGATCTACTACTCCTGTTTCAGAACCCATTATTACAAAACCATCATTTGTGATTGAATATCTTGCTGGTCTTAGGCCATTTCTATCAAGCGTTGCTCCGACAAAATTTCCATCAGCAAATACAAGGAGTGCTGGACCATCCCAAGCCTCTTGCAGGCTTGCAGAATATTCATAAAAAGCTTTTATATCATCTCTCTGCTCAAGTTCTGGTTGATCTCTAAATGCTTCAGGAACAAGTTTTAATAATGAGTCAGTAATGGGCTGACCTGAACGAATATTGATTTCAAGGGTCGCATCAAGATTTGATGAATCACTTTTGTTTACATCTACAATAGGCTTGATTTCATTAGATAACTCTCCCCAAAAATCATCTATATGTGTTTCTGAAGCCTTAGCCCAGTTGATATTACCTAAGAGAGTATTTATTTCGCCATTATGACCCAAAAATCTCATGGGTTGAGCCAGCGGCCATTTTGGAAGTGTATTTGTACTAAATCTACGATGATAAACAGAAAATGAAACTTTAAAACTCTCTTCTTTTAGATCTTGATAAAACTCGGATAATATTTCAGAGCGAACCATACCTTTATAAACAACTGTTTGAGAACTTAGTGAGGCAAAATAAAATTCACAATCCCCAACATCATTTTTAAAAGTTTCTCTTATTTTTTTCTCAATTCTTTTCCTTAATTGAAATAGAAGCCTTTCAACATCCTGATGATCTTTTTTAGCTATATATAAAATCCACTGACAGATGAATGGAGCATTTGCTTTAGCTAAAGGACCTAAGATTTCATAATTAACAGGTACTTTTCTCCAAGATGTTTTGTTGACTTTTAATTTTTCTGCTTCTTGATCACATATCGATTTGCATAATTCAATTTTTTCTTTTTTATTAGGCATAAAAATCATGCCTAAACCTCTATTAAACTCTTGATTATTTTTTAGATTAATTTTTTCTTCTAGATATCCCCATGGAATTGAACATAAAATGCCCGCTCCATCTCCTGAATCACTATCTCCTCCACAACCTCCTCTATGTTCCATGCAGTTAAGCCCTTTAAGGGACTGTTTTAGGATCCAATTGCTTTCGACCCCTTTAATATTTGCTATGAAACCAACTCCACACGCATCTTTCTCCCCAATTATTCCATTAGGGGAATAACTATCTTGATATGGGCCAACGATTCTTTTGATACTCTCTCCCATAGATTATTTAATTCTATTTAGTTATTTATGTATTCCTATTATAAAAATAAATATGAAAATAAATCTAAAGATAATGAATATTTACCAAAGAATTTTAATTTGACAAATTTTAAAAAAAATATAATTAAAAACTTTTAGTTCGTGCTCGTAAAAGGTTATGATAATAAAATATTTATTTTTATCTAAGTTTAATAGATGCCCACCATCTCACAATTAGTAGGTTCAGAAAGAAAACGTCTGACAAAGAAAACAAAATCTCCTGCATTAAAAGCTTGCCCTGAGAGAAGAGGGGTATGTACAAGAGTCTATACATCAACACCAAAGAAGCCAAATTCAGCTTTGAGGAAAGTTGCTAGGGTTAGATTAACTTCTGGTTTTGAGGTAACTGCTTATATTCCTGGGATTGGACATAATTTGCAAGAACATTCTGTAGTACTACTTAGGGGTGGAAGAGTCAAGGATTTGCCAGGAGTTAGATATCATATAATAAGAGGAACTTTAGATACGGCTGGAGTCAAAGATAGACGTCAATCCAGATCTAAGTATGGAGCAAAAGCTCCAAAAGATTAATTTGCAAACATCACTTTTTTAAATTATGTCACGTCGTAATGCAGCAGTAAAAAGACCAGTTCTGCCTGATCCTCAATTTAATAGTCGTCTTGCTTCAATGATGATTTCTCGATTGATGAAACATGGTAAAAAATCTACAGCTCAAAGAATATTGTCTGATGCGTTTTCTTTAATAAGCGAGAGAACAGGTGGTAATGCAGTGGAATTATTTGAAACAGCTGTAAAAAATGCTACTCCTCTTGTCGAGGTAAGAGCTAGAAGAGTTGGTGGTGCAACATATCAAGTACCTATGGAAGTTCGCCAAGATAGGGGTACGGCTATGGCATTAAGATGGCTTGTTACATTCTCTCGTGCAAGAAATGGAAAAAGCATGTCCCAAAAACTTGCTGGCGAGTTGATGGATGCAGCAAATGAAACAGGTAGTGCCGTTAAAAAAAGAGAGGATACTCATAAAATGGCAGAAGCTAATAAAGCTTTTGCGCATTACAGATATTAATTTCATCAAAAGGCACTTAAGTAGTTTATTATTATTAAAGTTTGCTCATAGGGTGAACTACACTTATCAAAAATTATTTTATTTGGAGCTTTAAAATTGGCACGCGACTTTCCCCTAGAACGAGTAAGGAACATAGGTATAGCCGCTCATATTGATGCAGGTAAGACAACAACAACTGAAAGAATTTTATTTTATTCAGGTGTAGTTCATAAAATAGGAGAGGTTCATGATGGCGCTGCAGTAACAGATTGGATGGATCAAGAAAGAGAAAGAGGAATAACTATTACTGCGGCTGCAATATCTACTAGTTGGCAAGATCATAGGATTAATATCATTGATACTCCTGGACACGTTGACTTTACTATTGAAGTTGAAAGATCAATGCGTGTCTTGGATGGAGTCATAGCTGTATTTTGTGCAGTTGGTGGAGTTCAGCCTCAATCCGAAACGGTTTGGCGACAAGCGGATAGATACTCTGTTCCAAGAATGGTTTTTGTTAATAAAATGGACAGAACTGGTGCGGATTTTTTAAAGGTTAATAAGCAAATTAAAGATCGACTAAAGGCAAATGCACTTCCAATCCAGTTACCTATTGGTGCTGAAGGTGATCTTACAGGCATTATTGATTTAGTAGCCAACAAAGCATATCTTTACAAAAACGATTTAGGTACTGATATTGAAGAAGCACCTATTCCATCTGACATGGAGGACGAAGCTTCTGAATGGAGATTAAAGTTAATGGAAAGTGTTGCAGAAAATGATGAAGAGTTAATAGAAATATTTCTCGAAACAGGAGAATTATCTGAAGAGCAACTTAAAAAAGGTATTAGAGAAGGAGTTTTAAAACATGGATTGGTTCCAGTATTATGCGGTTCAGCTTTTAAAAATAAAGGTGTCCAACTTGTATTAGACGCTGTAGTTGATTACTTGCCAGCTCCAATTGATGTGAAACCAATACAAGGTGTTTTGCCAAGTGGCGAAGAAGACGTTAGACCTTCAGATGATAATGCTCCTTTCAGTGCATTAGCTTTCAAAGTGATGTCAGATCCCTATGGAAAATTAACTTTTGTAAGAATGTATTCAGGTGTTCTTTCAAAGGGAAGTTACGTAATGAATTCTACTAAGGATGCTAAAGAGAGAATTTCTAGATTAGTGATTCTTAAGGCTGATGAAAGAGAGGAGGTTGATGAATTGAGGGCTGGGGATTTAGGAGCTGTATTAGGCCTTAAGAACACAACAACTGGTGACACTTTGTGTAACACAGAAGATCCAATAGTTTTGGAGACATTGTTTATCCCTGAACCTGTTATCTCTGTAGCTGTTGAGCCAAAAACTAAAGGCGATATGGAAAAATTATCAAAAGCATTAACTGCTTTGTCCGAAGAGGATCCAACCTTTAGGGTAAGTACAGATCCTGAGACAAATCAAACTGTTATTGCAGGTATGGGTGAGTTACACTTAGAAATTCTTGTTGATAGGATGTTGAGGGAATTTAAAGTTGAAGCGAATATAGGAGCTCCACAAGTTTCATATAGAGAAACTATTAGGTCTAGTTCTAAAGGTGAAGGTAAATATGCAAGACAGACTGGAGGTAAAGGTCAGTATGGTCATGTGATTATTGAAATGGAACCTGCTGAAGTTGGTAAAGGTTTCGAATTTGTAAACAAAATTGTTGGTGGAGCTGTACCAAAAGAGTATATTGGACCTGCATCTAATGGAATGAAAGAGACCTGTGAATCTGGTGTTCTTGCCGGTTATCCACTCATTGATGTAAAAGTAACACTAGTCGATGGTTCATTCCACGATGTAGACTCATCTGAAATGGCCTTCAAAATTGCAGGTTCCATGGCTTTTAAAGACGGGGTTAAAAAATGCAATCCTGTCCTTTTAGAGCCTATGATGAAAGTTGAGGTTGAAAGCCCTGACGATTTTCTTGGATCTGTAATTGGTGATCTCTCTTCCAGAAGAGGTCAAGTAGAAGGACAATCTGTTGACGATGGATTGTCTAAGGTACAGGCCAAAGTGCCCTTAGCCGAAATGTTCGGTTATGCCACTCAACTCCGATCAATGACTCAAGGTCGGGGTATATTTTCGATGGAGTTCGCAAATTATGAAGAAGTTCCTCGTAATGTTGCTGAAGCTATCATTTCCAAGAATCAGGGCAACTCCTGATCTCTTAACTAAAAAACTCTTAAACCCCTGATTCTTTAATTCAAAATGGCTCGCGAGAAGTTCGAAAGAAACAAACCACATGTCAACATAGGTACTATTGGCCATGTTGATCATGGAAAAACAACACTAACAGCAGCTATTACAAATGTATTAGCCAAAAAAGGTCAAGCACAAGCTCAAGACTATGGAGACATTGATGGTGCTCCTGAAGAAAGAGAGCGTGGCATTACCATTAATACAGCTCATGTTGAATATGAAACTGAAGGTAGACATTATGCTCATGTCGATTGCCCAGGACATGCTGATTATGTGAAAAACATGATCACAGGGGCCGCCCAGATGGATGGAGCTATTCTAGTTTGTGCAGCTACAGATGGTCCTATGGCTCAAACTAAAGAGCATATTCTTTTAGCTAAACAGGTTGGAGTTCCGGCTCTTGTAGTTGCTCTTAATAAGTGCGATATGGTCGATGATGAAGAAATTATTGAACTTGTCGAGATGGAAATTAGGGAATTGTTAGATAGTTATGACTTCCCCGGAGATGACATTCCAATAGTTCAAGTTTCAGGTTTAAAAGCACTCGAAGGGGATTCTACTTGGGAATCAAAGATTGAAGAATTAATGAAAGCAGTTGATGCTAGCATCCCTGAGCCAGAAAGAGAAGTTGATAAACCATTCTTGATGGCAGTTGAAGACGTTTTCTCGATTACTGGTAGAGGAACTGTTGCTACTGGAAGAATTGAGAGAGGTAAAGTTAAGGTTGGAGAAGAAGTAGAAATAGTTGGAATAAGAGATACAAGACTAACAACTGTTACTGGAGTTGAAATGTTCCGAAAACTTCTTGACGAAGGTATGGCTGGCGATAATGTTGGTTTACTTTTGCGGGGTGTCCAAAAAGAAGATATTGAGAGAGGAATGGTTCTTGTGAAGAAAGGATCTATTACCCCGCATACTCAGTTTGAAGGGGAAGTTTATGTTCTCAAAAAAGAAGAGGGTGGAAGACATACTCCTTTCTTTGCAGGATATAGACCACAGTTCTACATCAGAACAACTGATGTGACAGGTCAAATAACTGCATTTACTTCAGATGATGGCTCTAATGTCGAAATGGTTATGCCAGGAGACAGAATTAAGATGACTGGAGAATTAATTTGTCCAGTAGCTATTGAACAAGGTATGCGATTCGCCATACGTGAAGGCGGACGTACTATCGGTGCTGGAGTTGTTTCTAAAATACTCAAATAATAAATTTTAATTTTAGAAACTTAACCTCAATCATCTAATATAGGTTTATGGACAAGGGTCATTTTAATCAATGACCCTGCACTAGAAGTTATTTGAAACTATGACTGCATCAATTGCACAACAAAAAATAAGAATAAGGCTCAAAGCATTCGATAGAAGAATGCTCGATTTATCCTGCGACAAAATAATCCAAACTGCTGATACTACTTCTGCCTCAGCAATAGGTCCAATACCTTTACCTACAAAAAGGAAAATTTATTGTGTCCTAAGATCACCACATGTTGATAAAGATTCTAGAGAGCATTTTGAAACAAGAACACATCGAAGAATAATAGATATCTACAGTCCTTCTGCAAAAACTATTGATGCTTTAATGAAACTAGATCTCCCTAGTGGTGTAGATATAGAAGTTAAACTTTAATAAATCCCGAAATCGACCTAAATTGATTATTATAAATAAATTAGATGAGGTTTAAATGGGAGAACTCTCAGTAAGGGAATTACCTTTATTTCCTTTGCCAGAGGTAGTCCTTTTTCCTCAAGAAGTATTGCCTTTACATATTTTTGAATCGAGATATAGGATTATGCTCCAATCCGTTCTTGAAAGTGATTCTATGTTTGGAGTGATTAAGTGGGATCCAACCACTAAAAGTATGGCTAATGTTGGATGTTGTGCACAAATTTTAAAACATCAAACTGCAGAGGATGGGAGAAGTAATATTATCACTCTCGGCCAACAAAGATTTCAAGTTTTAGAAATTACCCGTTCGACGCCATTTTGTTCTGCGATGGTTAGTTGGATTAGTGATAATAATATTGATGATTTGCAAAAATTAGATTCTTTAAAAGATTCAGTAAAAGAAGCACTTAGTGATGTTATTAATTTAACGAGTAAGTTAACTAATACTAAGAAAAATTTACCTGATAAATTACCTGACAACCCAATGGATTTATCATTTTGGATAGGAGCTCATTTGGGCGGCCCTGTTTCGGAAGAACAGCAAAGACTCCTTGAGGAGAGAAATACTTTTACTCGTTTGCAAAGAGAATATGAAATGCTTGATCATACAAGAAAACAACTTGCAGCAAGAACAGCATTGAAAGAGAGTTTTCCTGATATAAAAGAAAATTAAATGTTTGAATTATTATTCCCTTTTTTTTTAATAGTTTTATTCATTCTAGTCCTAACTATAATTTGGAGAAATAATGCTAGAAAATATATTTCTACTGGTACAGTAGCTTCTGCATATGATGCTTGGACCAAGGATAAATTACTTGAGAGATTATGGGGAGAACATATACATTTGGGTTTTTATCCTTTAGAGGTAAAAAATATTGATTTTAGGAAGGCTAAAGTTCAGTTCGTTCATGAATTAGTCAAATGGAGTGGTTTAGATAAATTACCAAAGGGATCTACAATACTTGATGTAGGTTGTGGAATAGGGGGAAGTTCTAGGATTCTTGCAGAATATTATGGGTTTAATGTTACTGGCATTACAATTAGTCCTGCTCAAGTTAAAAGAGCACGAGAACTTACTCCTCATGGGCTAAATTGCACCTTCCAAGTTATGGATGCTTTGGATTTGAAATTTGAAGATGGATCATTTGATGCCGTCTGGAGTGTTGAAGCTGGTGCACACATGAATGATAAAACTAGGTTTGCAGATGAAATGCTTAGAACTCTAAGACCTGGAGGTTATTTAGCTTTGGCTGATTGGAACTCAAGAGACCTTGGGGCATACCCCCCATCATTTTTTGAAAAGTTAGTTCTTAAACAATTACTTGAACAATGGGTACATCCGAATTTTATTAGCATTAATGAATTTAGTAACATTCTTAGAACCAACGAAAATAGTTCAGGAAGAGTTATTTCTGAAAATTGGAATTCCTATACAAATCCTTCATGGTACGACTCCATTATTGAGGGAATTAGAAGACCCTTTGTAATTTTGTCACTTGGTCCATTTGCGATAGTGAAGTCGATTAGAGAGATTCCAACAATACTTCTCATGAATTGGGCATTTAGAAAAGGTTTAATGGAGTTTGGAGTTTATAAATGTAGAGGATAAATTAATTTAGTTCAACATTTTCAGAAAAATAATTTCCAAAATCTACAAAATTCTTGCAAAGTGGCTTTAACTTATTTTTTAATTCAAGAAAATGTTTAATGTTATTTTGATTATTGATTTCTAAATCAATATAAATTATGTATTCGCCTAATTCTCTTTTTGAAGGTCTAGATTCAATTTTACTCATATTAAATCCAAAATCTGCAATATAATTTATAGCTTTTAGTAAAGCACCAGGTTTATTTGAGATTAATGAGAAAGCAAAACTGGCAATATTAGCTAAATTTGAATTTGATTCCTTGCTCAATAAAACAAATCTAGTGCAATTACCTGGAACATCATTAATAGGAAAGGCTAATTCTTTAAGTCCCTCGATTTGAATTAACGATTTTGAACCGATAGCAGCTCTGAATTTACTCCCCTTGATCAAATTAACAGCTTCTGATGTTGAATTTGTCGGGAGAGGAATTGCATTTGGAAGATTCTCAGATAACCATTCTGAACATTGAGCTAATGCTTGAGGATGAGATAAAACTTCTGAAATGTTTGAAAGTTCTCCATCACTAATTAATGCATGTTTTATAGGTAAAACAATTGCTTTATTTATAAAAATTTCAGGAAATTTCCAAAGGGCATCTAGAGTAGCTGAAACTCCCCCTTCTACAGAATTTTCTATAGGAACTACAGCAGCTTCACAATTGTTGCACGCTATTGATTTAATGACCGAATGTAACCCATTACATGGTACAAATATAGGTGTCTGAAAATTGGCAAGCTTTGATAATATATGGGCTGCTTTTTCTGCGTATGTTCCTTGAGGACCTAAATATGCAACTTGTTTGCGCATGATTAATTGTAAAAAAAAAAGAAATCAAATAAGCATTGGAGGAATATAGAAAATGCTATTGTCTTTTGATGCTAAACAGAAACTCAAGCTTTCTGTAACACGTAATAAAGAATATCTTTCTAAATATCTTTTGGAAGAAGAAAGAGTTGTTGGAGCAATGCTTGACTCCAAAAAATTAGTACCAGAAGGAGTAGGTAGATATAAGTATACAGTAACAAGTTTTAAGGTTTTTCAATTAGATATTAACCCTGTTGTCTCAATTGCGGTAGAAAATAAAGATGGAATTTTAAAAATGAGTGCCCTCGAAAGCAGATTGGATGGTTTAGGGATGATAGATGATTTTAATCTTATTTTAAAAGCGAATTTGGAAGCAACTGTTATTGGTTTAGAAGGTGAGGCACTTCTTGGGGTATCTGTAAGCCAACCCCCTCTTCTGAAGCTCATACCAAAGAAAATTTTGGAATCTACTGGTCATTCGGTATTAAATGGGATTCTTTTGGGTATAAAGTCAAGAGTTCAACAGCAACTCGTAAAAGATTTTTTAGATTGGTGTGAATTAAATAAGATTTGATTTCTTTAAAAAACTTTTCCTATGAAGTTCATTTATTCCATTTTTTTTGATTAATGAAAGATGTTCTCTGGTACCATAACCTTTATTTTTAAATATCATGTATCCTGAGTATTTTTTTTCTAACCTCTCCATTAGATCGTCGCGATAAACTTTGGCAACTATGCTTGCTGAAGCTATCGAGATAAACTTTGAGTCTCCTAATACTATGTTTTTCTGCATTCCGTCCCATGGCCTTAATAATAAGGGACCATCAATTATTAATTCAGATGGCTTTTCTTTTAATTTTTTTAAAGCCCTTATCATTGAAAGTTCTGTCGCAACCCTGATACCTAACTTATCTATTTCTTTGGCCGAAGATTGCCCAATTCCATAATCTGAAGAGAGTAATAAAATTTTTGGTAAAAGTAATTTTCTTCTTTTGGGAGTTAGTTTTTTACTATCTGTCACTCCAAATTGTTTTAAGATAGATATATTTTTTTCATTTAATACTACAGCTGCTGCAAAAACCGGACCAAAAATTGCTCCCCTTCCAACTTCATCTATTCCAACTTCGAAAACTTTATTCAATGCTTGCTGAAGATCTTCTTCTTTTTTTTCTTGCATTGTTTAGCTCATCTATAAGTTCAATTTCATCCTTTTTATCTGTAAATACAACTTCATTATTATCTTTAGTTTTATTTGTTGATTGATCTTTAGAATTTGCATTTGCTTCAATTTTAATTTGAATGTTTTCTTCTCCCAATTTTGTGATTTTTTTAATTTGTTTTGTTTTTGTTTTTTTATTATCTAAGGATTTTTCCGTTTCTTTATTACTTTCTTTTAAACGCACAAAATTATTGCTGGTGAGATATTCTTTACCTAACTTTATAAGTGGATTAATACCTAATTGACTGAAAACAATTTTTTCTTCATTTGTAAGATCAACTGTTATTGTATTTTTTTCTTTTGAATTTGATTGGTTCAAATTATCATTATCTTTTTTATTAGAAGCATTATTTTTACTTAGGTCTTTGGAGTTAATTAATTCCTTATCAATTATTTTTTCCTGCTCATCAGTTGATTGAGAAGTATCTGAATCTAGAGATTTTATATTGTTTGATTGATTAGACTTATTTTCAACATTTTTAATTTTTAAGTTAGAAATTTCTTGATTTAATATATTTTCTACATGTCCGGTACCATCGCATGTAGAACATTTTTGACCGAATAATTCATATATATTTTGACCTTGTCTTTTTCTGGTTAACTCTACTAAGCCTAATTCAGTAAGCTGAGCTATTTGAGGCCTAGCAGAATCATCTTTTATTGCTGAGGTAAAATGCTCAAGTAACTGAAATTGATCTCTTCTAGATTCCATATCGATAAAATCTATTACTATAACTCCACCAATATTTCTTAATTTCATTTGCCTTGAGATTTCAACTGCTGCTTCGCAGTTTGTCCACAAAACAGTTTGTCTTGAATTTGCGGATCTTGTAAATGATCCAGAGTTTACATCGATTACTGTTAAAGCTTCAGTAGGTTCGATAATGATATAACCACCCGAAGGAAGATCTACTCTCGGCTGGAGAGCTTTTTGAATTGTTTTCTTAATTTCGTACTTTTCGAAGATATGTTGATTTAAATTGTTATCGTGAAATTCAATATCTATATCAGATTCATAATTTTTTAAAAACTCTTTTGCCTTTGCAACTGAAAAATTACTATCAATAATTATGCTTTTAGTTGTTTCTTTAATATGATCTCTTAAGATCTTAAGAGAGAAATCATCATCTCTTTTTATTAAATTTGGTGGATTAGAAGCTTCTGAAACTTTTAGTATATTTTCCCATTGTTGAATTAATTGTTCTAAATCTTCAATTAGAAGTTCTTCTTTTATTTTTTCAGCTTCAGTTCTAAATAACAAGCCTGTGGTGGGTGGTTTTATTAAAACTCCAAGAGCTTTTAAACGGCTTCTTTCTGTTTCTGTATTTATTTTCCTTGAAATATTTACTCCTTGACCATAAGGTTGTAATATCAAGTATTTTCCTGGTATTGAAATACTTCCCGTTAGTCTGGGACCTTTAGATCCTGTGGGTTCCTTTATTACCTGTACTAAAACTTTTTGTTTTGGTTCTAGTAATTCAGTTATTCCAAATGTCCCTTTTTTAAGTCTTAGTGGACCTAAATCTGAAACATGGATAAATCCATTTTTTTCGCTTTCACCAATATTTATAAAAGCTGCATCAATGCCAGGGAGAACATTTTCAACTGTTCCTAAAAAAATATCGCCAATTTGATATTGACCTTGTGCGACGATTAATTCATCAACTCGATCATCTGTGAGTAGTGCTGCTATTCGAGCCTGCTCAGCGATGATAATTTGCTGAGACATATAATTGATTCTGAATGATTTGGATTTTGAAAATCGTCTAAACTAAACAATTAAAATTTCTTTTATTAAAGCAAGTTTTTTATAGTTTTTATTATTTACTTTTTAAAATTAATAGTGATTAGAATCTGCTATTTATAGAGCTTTAAACGATTTTAAAACTAATTGAAATTGAATTCATAGCTATGACTATATCTGAAATTAATCATAACTAGAATAATATTAACATCTAATCACCATTAAAGCACGTTGATACATTATTCTAATATTGGTGAAATTTTTTATCTAAAGTGGTTCAAGTAAACGAAAATTATTTAAAACTCAAAGCAGGCTATTTATTTCCTGAAATTGCTAAAAGGGTAAAAATATATTCTCAATCAAATAAGAGTGCTGAAATTATTAAGCTTGGTATTGGAGATGTTACAGAACCATTACCGAGAGCATGTATAGAGGCTATGGGTAAAGCTTTAGATGAAATGGGAACAATTAATGGTTTTAGAGGTTATGGACCAGAACAAGGCTATTCTTGGCTCAGAGAAAAAATATCTGAGCATGATTTTATTTCGAGAGGCTGTCAAATTTCACCTGAAGAAATCTTTGTTTCTGATGGTTCTAAATGCGATAGTAGCAATATTTTAGATATTCTTGGCAAAGATAATTCAATTGCAGTAACAGATCCTGTTTACCCAGTTTATGTAGATAGTAACGTTATGACTGGCAGAACTGGAGATTCTCTGGAAAATGGTACTTATCAAGGGTTGACATATCTTGCAATAAACGAAGGGAATAACTTTTTGCCAGAACTGCCTGAAAAAAAAGTTGATATTTTGTATCTTTGTTTTCCTAATAATCCGACTGGAGCAACAATTAATAAAGCAGAATTGAAAAAATGGGTTGACTATGCTCTTCAAAACAAATCCCTAATACTTTTTGATGCAGCTTATGAAGCATTTATTCAAGATAATGATATTCCACATTCAATATATGAGATTGAGGGAGCAAAGGATTGTGCTATTGAATTTAGATCTTTTTCAAAGAATGCAGGATTCACTGGAGTTAGATGTGCTTTTACAGTGATTCCTAAAAATCTTAAAGGTTTGAGCTCAACAAATAAGGAAATAGAATTATGGCCTCTTTGGAATAGGCGACAATCTACAAAGTTCAATGGAGTAAGTTATGTGGTTCAGAAAGGAGCAGAGGCTGTTTATTCTCTTGAGGGGAAGAAACAGGTGAGAGGTTTAATTGATTTTTATATGGAAAATGCAAAAATAATGAAAAATAAACTTCAGAATTCAGGATATAAAGTTTACGGTGGGGACAATGCTCCTTATATCTGGATTAAAGTTCCAGATCAAATGACATCTTGGGACTTTTTTGATTTCCTTCTCCAAAAAGTTAGTGTAGTGGGAACACCTGGGAGCGGATTTGGATTAGCAGGAGAGGGTTATTTTCGCTTGTCAGCATTTAACTCACGATCAAACGTCCTTGATGCAATGGAAAGAATAATTAATATATAATTACAATTAAAACTTAAACTCTAATAAATTTAATGCTGCTTTTAAAATTAGAACAAAGTGTAAATAATAATTCAGTAGTGATTGAAAAGAAACCTGCTGAATTAAAAAATAAATCTCCAAAATATAAGGTTTTACTTCATAATGACCCAGTTAATTCTATGGAGTATGTCACTATTTCACTGCGAGAAGTAGTGCCGCAATTAAGTGAACAAGATGCTATGGCCATAATGCTTGAGGCACACAATACTGGTGTGGGTTTAGTAATTGTTTGTGATTTAGAGCCAGCAGAATTCTACTCAGAATCATTAAAATCTAAAGGAATTTCTAGTTCAATTGAGAAAGAAGATTAATAACCGTTTCATTTATTATTTAGAATGAGTTAATTTCCTTTCTGATAAAGGACGGACTCTCAGGGATTCTTTTAAGGAGGACTTTCCATATTCTCTCTCAAGAATATCGATGACTGTTTTGCCAAATTCGTCTTCTGGATTATCAAATGCTTCTAAGCAAACTTGACCAAGTTTTTTCCCTAGTGAGCCTGGATTCCAAAGAAGTTTTCTTGCTGTCCAGGGCATCATGCTCATTGGATTATAATTTGGCTTTAAAATTTTATTTTCTAGTGCGTACTTCTCAAGAAGAGTGTGTGGTTGCAAACCTATAAAAAATATAGCTGGATCAACTAAGCCTTTACCAAAAATATTTTCTAATTCTCTATGGTAAGCAATTGTTTGTCTTATGGTGCTGGGCGTTTCATCAAAAACATTAAATGAATAATTGACTGAAACATGATTCTTGAAACCTGATTTGACTAGCATTTCGCAATTATTTAATACAGTTTCAAGGTCATACGCTAATCTCATTTTTCTAACAAGTTCTTGAGATCCAGACGTGATACCTATTTCAAAATAGCTCATACCTGTATCAACCATAAGCTGAGCTAGCTCAGCATCAATATTATCTGCTCTTATGTATGCAGCCCAATTAATATCGTCCCAGCCTTGGTCTTTAATTGCTTGTAAAAGTGTTTTTGCATCTTCAATATGTTTTTTGGCGGGAATAAACTGTGCATCAGTGAACCAAAATCCTCTTACTCCAAGATCATATAATTGCTTCATTTCTTTAATTACTTCCTTAACAGGATTAACGCGAACCTGCTTCCCCTCCACAACTGTGTAAACACAGAAACAACAATTATGAGGACAACCTCTTTTTGTTTGTACCCCTACGTAATAATCACCACCTTCTATATACCAATCGAATTCAGGCCATATTGATTTAATATACTTATAGTTGCAGGCAGTTTTAACAGTTCCTGAAGGTTGTTCATGTATTAGTTTGTTGCGAGGTTTTTGTCCAGCAATATAACATCTTTCTTTTTCTATTGAATCTCCTCTAATGATTTTTTCTATGAGATTTTCTCCCTCTCCAACTGAAATAACAGTTCCTTTTGGGAGTAAATTTCCCAATTGTTCATAGAAGACACTTACAGCACCACCTCCTAAAATAACTTTTACATTTTTATTGTATTTTTGTGCTCTCTTTAGTCCCATCTTGACTAAAGAAGTATTTTTATATATTTCTCCATAATGAGATACGATTAATTGTAATCCCCCCCAGGAACCTCTAATTTTTTTGAGGATATTTTTTGAGTAGAAGACTTCAAAAGAGTTTTGAAGAGGATTTCCGCTTCTACCATCAACAGGTGCATAAATTTGTATATCTCTCCATGAAAAAATGATTAGATGTGGTCTAAATTGATCAATCTTTCTAGCTAAATATTTGGAAACTTTATTTGATGGAATTATAGCTAGATCAATGAATTGCTGCTCTAAGCCTGGAAAACATTTGTGTATATGGTCAGCTAAATAAATAGGTCCTATTGGAAATATTGGATTACATGGCAATCTTACAGTTAGTATTTTTCCATAGCGCTTACTTTGGTAATTTTTTTTATTTAATTTTTCGAACCTCAAATTAAAATTCATGTCATAAAATTTAATGAATTTATTTCCTATAAGAATCTAACTACTTTATTACTAATTTGGAGAAATTAAAAATACTAAGAAAATACTCACGAAAATTTTCTTTAATTCAGATATCAGAAATCATATAAATCCAGCATACTTTAAGAAGTTTTATTCCATCTACCCATCTAGCTTGTAGTGCATAAAAACCTTCATCAAAAGCAATATAACTTCTTTTGCCAAAATAAAGAAGAGGAATAAAAATAAATCATTTAAAAAGATATCTAAATTTTAAAATTTTATTAACCATTTTTATTTGCTTAGAAAGTGCCGATAATTGGAATTGAACCAATGACCTACTGTTTACGAGACAGTTGCTCTTCCGCTGAGCTATACCGGCAAATTAAATATTGAATTTTTCATATAGACTTAATTTTATAATTGAAAGAATTTATGTCAAAAATAGATCCTGAATTGAAAAAGAAATTATTAAAGGAATCCCAAGCACCTTTCAAGGGATTGAGAAGAATATTGTGGATTGCTTTTAGCGGTTCTGCATTTTTGGGACTTCTAATAATGCTTTCCAGAATTGCAAGCGGGACTGAATTACAGCAGAATAGCCTTCTCATACAGTTGGGTGCTTGTGTAATATTTCCTACTTTATTAATCCTTGACAGAAATAAAGATTAATAAGCTAGATGTTTAATTATTGAGATAATGTCCTCTTTTTGGTGACAAATTTGAATGCTTCGATTACATCTCCTTCAATCCATGAAGAGAATTTATCGCAGCCAACTCCACATTCAAATCCTGTATTTACTTCTTTCACATCATCTTTAGCTCTTTTTAGAGAGTCTAAATTACCCTCAAATATTACTTTCTCTGATCTAATAACTCTCAAAGAACAATTCCTTTGTAATTTGCCACTTTGGATATAACATCCTGCAATAGCTCCTTTACCGACTGCGAAAGTTGCCCTAACTTCAGCTTGCCCTAATGATTCTTCGACAAGATCGGGTTCAAGTAGCCCTTCCATAGCTAACTGAATATCTTCTAGAAGTTTGTAAATTACCTCATATTCTCTTATATCAACGTCATTAGCATCAGCTGCTCTCTTCGCGCCAGAAGCCAATGAGGTGTTAAATCCAATGATTACTGATCCAGATGCAGCAGCGAGATCGATATCCGTCTCAGTTATTTCTCCGGGAGCAGAAAGTAGGACTCTGACTTGTACTTCATTTTTTGGTAATTGTTCTAGTGATCCTAATATCGCTTCAACACTACCTTGAACATCAGCCTTAAGAATTAAGTTTAACTCCTTTAATTCTCCATCATTTGCTTGTGTTGATAAGGATGATAAGCTGACTCTTCTAGAGGCCATTTGCTGAGCTAATTTTGTAGCTCTAGCATCTGTTGCCCTTTCTCCAACAATGGCTCGACCAGTTTTCTCATCAGGGTAGACTTCGAATTCATCTCCTGCAGTGGGTACTTCACTAAATCCTAGTGCTTCAACTGGGAATGATGGCCCTGCTTCTTTGATTCTATTACCATGTTCATCAACCATTGCTCTAATTTTTCCAAGAACCGAACCCGCAGCTAAAACATCACCTGACTTCAAAGTTCCATTTTGTACTAACAAAGTAGCTACAGGGCCTTTTGCTTTGTCTAGGTGGGCTTCAATAACGGTACCTTTTGCAAATCTATCAGGGTTAGCTTGTAGATCTTCTACCTCTGAAACTAATAAAATCATTTCGAGTAATTTATCAATGTTTTGTTTTTTGATAGCACTTACTGGAACCATCACTGTATCTCCTCCCCAATCTTCAGCAATTAAATCTTTTTCTGATAGTTCCTGCTTCACTCTGTCAGGAGATGCCCCTTCTTTGTCAATTTTATTTATTGCAACAACTATTGGTACTTTTGCTGCTCTTGCATGACTTATAGCTTCTAGTGTTTGAGGCCTGCAACCATCATCTGCAGCAACCACAAGAACAGCTACGTCTGTAACCTTTGTACCCCTTGCTCTCATTGCAGTGAAGGCTTCATGACCTGGGGTATCAAGAAAAGTTAATTTTTTCTTTTGAGATTCATGTTCAAATTCAACTTGATAAGCACCTATGTGTTGAGTGATGCCCCCTGCTTCCCCCGAAGCTACTCTTGATTCTCTGATGGAATCTAAAAGACTTGTTTTGCCATGGTCTACATGACCCATGACTGTAATAACGGGTGGTCTTCTTATTAGATTATCAATATCTTCAGATTCAATCATATCAACCGTTTTCTCAGCAGCTTCTTGGATATCATCTTGCAAAACAGGTACCCCAAATTCTTCTGCTACTGTTTCAATAGTTGCTAAGTCGAGTGATTGAGTAACAGTTGCAGTTATTCCTTTAAAAAAAAGAGATTTGATTATTTCAGAACTTTCAAGACTTAATTTATCAGCTAATTCTTGGACTGTTAAATTATCTTCTGGCACGATTATCATTTCAGGTCTTACTTGTTTGGCTTCTTTGGCAGCCTTTAACTCCATAGCCCTTCTTTTCTGTCTTTGCCTAGTAGTTTCTTTTTTCTTCTTTTTAAATTGTTTAATAGTTTTTTGAGATTTGGAATCATCAGACTTTTCTTTCTTTGGACGCGCCAAACTAGCTGATAAGATTGAAATTTTTTCGCCTGAATATCCACTAGTTTCAGATGTTAATGAATCATCATTCTCACCAATAATATGCACTTTCTGTCTTTGTTTTTGGGGATTTTTGCTTCTTAATGCTTCAAGTTTTGCGCTATCGTCCCAGTCTGTTCTTCCAGGTTTTTTAGAGTTATTTGAAAATGTTCTATGGGGTGGTTTTTTTGAATTAGGGGCAGTATGTGGAAGAGTATTTGGAGCTTTTGCCTTTTGTTTCGTTGTCTCGATCTTTTCTTTTTCGTTATTCTTTATAACTTTTTTGTCACTATCAGATTTGTTAGTTTTTTGAAGTTGTAAGAGTTCATTAGGTGATACTGGTTTTCTAATTCCAGGTCTCCTTTGATCATTGAATTTAGATCCAGGCCTATTGGGCATGCCAGGTCTTTTGGGAGCACCAGGCCTATTTGTATTTGATTGTCTATTGAAAGATCCAGGTCTGCTTTGATCTGATGGTTTGTTTCTTAACCCAGGCCTATTGGGCATGCCAGGTCTATTAGGCGTACCAGTACTACTTGTATTTGATTGTCTATTGAAAGATCCAGGTCTCTTTTGATCATTGAATTTAGACCCAGGCCTATTGGGCATGCCAGGTCTATTAGGCGTACCAGATCTGTTGGGGAGAGCTTGTTTAAAAGAAATGTTTTGCTTATTATTTTGCTGATTGGTTCCGTTTCTTCTGATTGGGGCTCCTACGAGCTCAGGGGGGGAGATTCTGTTATTTATATTTTTTGTTTTAGGTTTGTTCGAATTTTGGTTAGGTTTGTTTGATATTTGTCTTTGCCCACCTTCAAGAGCTGTTGGGCCAAGAACAAAAGTAGCTGTTGATAGCGTCGAACAAGAAGTAGACCCTGTAGGTGCTTGTATTGGAGCGAGAGGGGCAAGAATCCAACAAGTAGTAAATGAATTAAGAGGAGAAAAAATTGATGTTATTAAATGGTCATCTGACCCAATACAATATATTTTAAATTCTCTAAGTCCTGCGCAGGTCGATCTCGTGAGACTTGTTGACCCAGAAGGTCAACACGCGCATGTATTAGTTCCTCCCGATCAATTAAGTCTCGCAATAGGTAGGGAAGGACAAAATGTAAGACTTGCAGCAAGATTAACTGGTTGGAAGATTGATGTCAAAAACTCACATGAATACGATCAGGAAGCAGAAGATGCAGCAGTCACTGAATTAATTATTCAAAGGGAAGATGAAGAGAATCTCCAGCGAGAAGCTGAGCTTAAATTAGCAGCAGAACAAGCTGAGCGTGCTGCGGAAGATGCAAGATTAAGAGAGCTTTATCCCCTTCCTGAAGACGATGAAGAATATGGACAAGAAACATATGAAGAAGATTCCTTCTCAGATAGTGATCAATTGGAGACTGTTCAAAATGGTGAAATATCGGCCAAAGAGGAAAGAAAACGGTGATACGACAAACCCCTGTAATGCGTATATGCATATCATGTAGAAAAACATATGACAGGAAACATCTTATAAAGATTACTAAAGATCATAAGCAAGGTATCATGTTTCAAAAGGGGATGGGGCGATCAGCCTACATT
>OZSS01000416.1_pt1 | contig 20252 bp, 12 predicted proteins | sample 1779911 | NCBI WGS metagenome assembly OZSS01 (sample SAMEA2603589, study PRJEB24840) | metagenome | biome: Water; feature: Photic zone; material: Seawater sample | place: Mediterranean Sea | collected 2013-11-12 | depth 10 m | reverse complement strand
ATCCCAATACTTCTTGGGGGCTACGAATGGGAGGTGAGGCTTGGTCATTCCGACCGCGAGGAAAAAAGGCTGGTCCGGTTGCTTGGCAAGCTCGGCGAGCAATTCAACCGCTTTTTGAGCACGCTTTCCATCCACATAAGCATCATCACTCACCTCTGCACTTTCAGTCATCGGGCCTTTGGGTGGATCGTAATTATCTCCGACTTTGGCCTCAGCAATTGCTCTCTGGAGGATGTCCAGGTTTTCCTTTTTTAAATAGTGTCCTTTGGTATGTACCTGAATCCATTGATTCCAATGAGTGGAGTCGACTCCAACTCCACCAACTCCGTGGTAGATTTTTCCCAGTCCGATAGTATTGTATCCCTGTTCCTTGAAATGTTGGTTTAAAGTAAGCAGATTAGGATGCCTTTGGCGCCAGCCTGAAACATGAAAAGTTTGTTCCTTGGTGAGGGTAGGATAAAGTCCACCCATAATTGAAAGCCTGGAAGCTCCACAAACTGCTTGCTGGCAATAAGCCCGGCGAAAGAGAGTTCCAGTCGAAGCCAAACGGTCCATATTTGGAGTTTTCACCTTGGATCCATAAGCTCCAAGCTCGGGCCTCAAGTCATCGATGGCTAAAAACAAAACATTAAGGCCTTTGGGTTTAGGTTTGGGGGGAGCAGAATAGAGTGGGCCCTGATTTGGGACGATGGAAGAAGGACCGGAAGAAACCCGTTCGGGAATGGTCTTTAATTCAATTGGCTTGGATAGAGATTGGGACGAACCTCCTACCCGAATTTTATATTTCCCGGAGGGTAGGACTCTCTCCAATTTGGAATTATGGAAATGAAGGTCATCCGCATCAAGTTCAAGTGAGACCATGGTATTCTGCCCAGGTTTGAGATGAATCCGGTCAAACGCTTTGAGTTCAAGTATGGGTCGCCCGATCTCATAACTTTCACCGGAAACATAGAGTTGAACAATCTCGGTTCCAGCCTGTTTCCCAATGTTCTTTAGCTCAAAGCTGACCGTAATCTTTTGCCCGGGTCGAATACTGGGTGAAGAGGATTGAGGCTCTCCATATTGGAATTTGGTATAGCTCAGACCGTACCCGAAAGGATATTCAGCACCTTTGGGAGCATCAAGATAATCAAAGATAAGGGCACTATTGTGTTGGCTGTAATGGGCTGGGATCTGAGCAATCGAATTTGGCCAACTGAGGGTAAGTTTTCCGGATGGATTGGTGGAGCCAAATAGAATTTCGGCGGCGGCAGTGCCTGTCTCTTGTCCAGCATAATGAGCCGCCACAATTGCTGAAAATTTATCTCCCAGGGTACCCAGAGTTATGGGTTTACTATGATTCAAAAAGGCAATGACTGGCTTGCCCGTTTTCAGTACTTCTTGGGCCAGTACTTCCTGGGCTTCGGTAAGATCAAGGGTGGAGCGGTCTCCCACATGGTTTCCTCCCCATGCTTCACGGTTGAGCAGAACGCTTTCTCCAATTGCCAGAATTACAACATCAGCCTCGGCCGCGACTTCGACTGCTTCGGAGATAAGCTTGCGGTTATCCTCGACCGTTGCGTAGTCAACCTCGTTGACATAACGCCAATTGGAGTAGGAATCACCGGTGTCATTGTGTGCGACCTTGCATCCTTCCGCAAAGAGAAGCTTTGTCGGGTCCTGCACAAAGCTCCGGATTCCTTCAAAGATCGAAACAGTTTTGAGCGGTCGTCCGGAGTAGTTACCCAACCTGCATACCTTGGCATTTGGACCAATTACGGCAATGGTCTGTCCGGCACCTTTATCAAGAGGAAGTAAGCCCCGGTCATTGCGGAGTAAAACGATTGATTCGCGGGCTGCCTTTCGACTAAGTTCGACCGCCTTTTCTGATCGGGAGTGAGAAAGTGCTTTTTTTCGATTTAATTCAAAGGGTGCTTCAAAGAGGCCGAGGCGAAACTTCAATGCCAGAACTGCCCGGACTGCCTCGTCGACTTTGGAAAGGGCAACCTTTCCTTCCTTAATAAGCTGGGCAAGCTGTTGAAACCCAAAGTTATTCGGAAGTTCAAGCTGGAGTCCTGCCTGAAGAGCCATGCGGGCCGCATCCGCATTCGAAGTTCCAATTTTTTGATACTGGCGGACCAAATCAATTCCTTGATAATCCCCGATTACAAGGCCTTTAAAACCAATTCGCTCCCGAAGTACATCGGTGAGGATCCAGGGGTTTACATGGCAGGGCAATCCATCCACTTCATTAAATGCTGCCATTACGGAAGCGGGGCGTGCCGATTGAATCACATGGCGAAAGGGGGCGACTTCATGGTCGAGTAGGTAGCGGGGACCGTAGGGGTAGGGGGATCGATTTCGGCCACCTTCGGTTCCAGCGTAGCCCACAAAATGCTTTAGGGTTGCAGCCACATGATCCGAGTCAATTTCTCCGTTTGAAGACCCTTGAAGCCCGCGTACCATCGCTTCTCCCAAGCGACCAACCAGAAATGGATCTTCTCCCAAGGTTTCGTCTACTCTTCCCCATCTTAGGTCGCGGGCAACATCGACGATAGGGGATAGAATGTGAGAAACTCCGCGAGATCGAGCTTCCCGAGCCGCCTGGTCATAAATTTCCTGCATAAGGTCAGGATTCCAAGCACAGGAAAGTCCAATGGGAGAAGGGAAGGAGTTTGCCTCGAACCGCATGAAGCCGTGAGCAGCTTCATCATGTTGAATGGCAGGTATTCCCAAGCGGGTACGCTTTCGGAAGTATTCCTGTACTGCGGAGTATTGCCGGATGTCCTCTTCCACGGTCATATTATGGAGGGGGCCGAGTTGCCCGATCCCATGAGGGCAGTGGTTCGCGTAGAAAGAAGGATCGAAAATCTTCCCTTCTTTCAGAAGTTTTTCTTCGTTGGGATCCCACCAACCTGTTAATTGGGCCACTTTTTCTTCCACGGTCATTCGTCTAATTAGATCTTCCACTCTGCTTTCAATCGGAAGAGAGGGATCTTTGTATGAGCCAGAAAGTAAAGTTCGTGCTTTTTCAGTAGGAAACCCGATCAGGCTGAAAGGCTTATCTGATGCATTGACGAATTGGCTTTCAGCCATTTTCTCCAACCATTTTGATTTAAGTAGGGGAGCAGTCTCCAGTCGGGTTTGGCCCCATCCGTCCCCTGCCCACATGTCCTGGGCTTCCCAATTCGCATTAATGTAGGAAATGGCCCGAACCACATCTTTGTTGTCTTCGATGTGAAGAAAAAACTTGGTAAACCAAGAGTCCCAAATTCCCTGCGGGTCTTCTTTTTCAAAGAAAATACCACGGGGCGTGGCCTCGGCGATGAAAACTGGTTTGTTTACTTTACGTGCAAAATCAAGAGCTGCCTTGCCGTCGTGGTCACCACCCCACCAAGAATAACCCACCCAGTCATAGTATTCGGTGCCGGGATCGTAGTCGATAAATTGTTGTGGTTTTGCCCCGCTGGATGAAGCATACACGGTGGCAAAGTTGGTAAGCTTTGCATCCTGCAGAGCTTCTACAATCCTACGAAAAGCGGCCTTAAAATTGACTGGATCGTAGGCATTCCAACTTCCATCAAATTCATAACCTATGCGGATAAGGAATGGATGATCCGAATGATCCCGTACGAAGTCGACTAACTCATCAATGAGGTGGTCGTAAGAACCATCGGCAACTTTGTCTTCTGAATTTCCCTCCATTGAAATAGAAAGATGCATCACACATCGGTCGAGAACCGGTGAGTCGAGATAAGCTTTCTGATTCATCGGTCCCGCAGCCCACTCGGTTTCTTCCTTGAGACCATCCACTTTTCCTTTTGCGAAGCTCCGGTTGAATTTATTAGTCCAACCTTCGGAGAAATAAACATAATGGGTGATTCCAGCTGGAACCCCAATGTTGTCAACATAGCCGTCCCGGTACTTGGCGGTTCCTCCAACCGACTGATTATCCTGACCGGCAAAGATGAGAATCTTCCCGGGAGGTGGGGCGAACCGTCCGGTAATTTGGCCAAAGCCCATGTTGTAAAAGAACAGAGCGAAGGAAAAGAGTTTCCAACAAGTAAGTAGATTCATGGTAAAGGACAAAATGAAAAATGGGGTTAGTTCTTAATCAATTCAGATTCCAGTTGTTCCAAAGATTTACCCTTGGTTTCGGGGAGAAGTTTGAAGAGTATGAAGAAGCCGACAAGTGTGATAAGGCCAAAGATCAAAAAGGTTGTGGAGCCGCCTAAATTAGACAATTCCCATGGAAAAATTTGGGTCACCAGCCAAGCAGTAAATGAATTCACTAAACCAATGGTTCCAATAGCTAATCCGCGAATTTTGTTAGGATACATTTCAGAAAGCATAACCCACATTACAGGTCCTAAAGAGAGGTTGAAGAAAGCGATGAATCCTAATACACCAATGAGAACATTAAAGGCATTCATCTGGATCGCCGTTTCCAAAAATGCATTTTTGCTGTGGTTGTACAGTGAAAAATCGTCTTCATTTCCCGCATTCTTCACCAAAAGCTTTCTCAACTCTTGTTTAAAAATGATATCGTTTTTATAGGAAACTGTATCCTCTATTACCGAAAGTTTCTCTCTTATTTCAGAAAGCTTGGCTATGGAATCAATGGTATTTTGCAAAGCCTTTTGGTCAAATTTTGAAAGCATTCCCGCAGCAATTTCCTTTTGTTCAAGCTCTGATTGCGTTTTTTCCAGTGCATCCGTCAGGCAGACCTCGGAGATTTTTTCGGGTGAGAGTTGGTATTTTGCCTGACCAAATTCGTAGGAGCAAAGTAGTAGGCTGGCGGTGATACCGGCAACTCCTGCGAGCATGAGCGGACGACGACCGACTCGGTCCATTAGAACCATGGCAATCACAGCACAGACCACCGAGGTTAATCCCAGAATTGCTCCTTGTGCGAATGCGTTGTCGGTACCAATTCCGGTTAGTTTAAATATGGAGGTGGCGTAAAAGTATATCGCATTAATCCCGGATGCTTGCTGTAAAATTCCGATGATCAACCCGAGTACCACAATGAAGCGCAGGGCTGGCCTGAATAATTCTAGGAAGGAAGCTTTTTTAATATTTTTTTCATCTTCTAGGCTTTTCTCGATGGTAGCACCCTCGATCGATGCCAATTCCTTACCATGGAGCAGTTCTAAAACTTTCTTGCCCTCATCCTTCCGGTTCTGAGCATATAACCAGCGAGGGCTTTTCGGGACGAAGAAAAGGAAGATGAAGTACAAAATTGCTGGAATGGCTTCGACACCAAGCATCCATCGCCAGAGGTTCTCTTTGGTCAGAAATTCAGCACCAGGTGAATATTTGTTGAATAAATAATTACTTAAGAAAGCGACGAAAAAACCAAGCATGATATTAAGTTGCTGGGTTGCAACGAGTTTACCCCGGTTCTGCGCTCCAGCAATTTCAGCGATGTAGAGGGGGGCCAAAATCAAGGCTGCCCCAAAGGCTACTCCTCCAATCATTCGGGATATCCAAAGGATATCATAGGACATTGCATACGCGGATAGGAGCGCCGAGACTGCATAGAGAAATGCAACCATGATAAGAATGGGTTTTCTGCCGATTGCATCACTGGCCCGACCGGCTACCAACATGGCAAACATGGCAACAAAAGTGGGGCAGCTGGTGACCCAGCCAATCTGGGTATCGTCCAGGCTGAAAAAGGGACCGGCGGTATCCATGACGCCCGAGATGATACCCATGTCGAATCCAAAAAGAAAGCCTCCGAGGGAGACCGTTAGAGCGATAAAAAAAGTACGATTCATATTAAGGATGCGTTAGGAGTGGTTTCCAGGTAGTGGAAAAAGGCAGGCAGTTTATTTCCGCTCAGATCTTGGCATGCAAGGGCGACGAAAGTACCGGTGAAACCCCAGTGTTTACCATGATCATCGGAGAGGATGGAGGCATCCAGGGTCGGGCCAACCTTTTTAAAGTATTCCCCATCTTGTGAAAATTGAAATTCTAAAGAGCTATCGTCAAAGATCGCTCGTAAATAGATCGAACCACTCGCAACCGGAACGATTTCTGGACCGAGTGGGAAGGTGGAGCTGCCGTCATCACAGCTATGTATCTGGAGGCAAAGTCCTCTTTCTTCGTCGTTCGATAGATACAGGTAGTGAAAAAGATAAGTATTGTAATAGGCAGCCAGGCCAGCCATTTGCTGGAAGTTTTCTGGCTGGAAAGAAAGCTTGGTAGTTGCGGTTAATCTTTGAGAAGTTAATCGTCTGGCCAGCATGGACTGTTCAAAGTTTGACTCCAGAGACTCCATGCCGACTAAGGTAAGGCCATCGGATTCAATTATTACCGAACTTGTTGGACCTCGAGGTATCGCGAAATGTGGAGAGTCAAAAGGGAGGGGGTTTGGCAATTCATCCCATGGGCATGGCTCAAGGAGTGGTGGTTGCACCTGCTCATGAGGCTGATTTCCACCGTTGTTGAGGTAGAGCCAGTCATCGTCACGCCATTCCACTTTTTGAATCGCAGTTTCCCTTCCGAGATTACATTTATTGGTTCCAGGAAGGGGACGTCCGCAAAGGTGAGTCATATACCACTGGTTTTCTTTGGTTTCAATAAGACTGGCATGGCCCGCTTTTTGAAGTTTAAGTTCGGGTTTGCCCGAAGAAGTCAAAATCGGGTTTTGTGGATGGATTTCATAGGGACCGGCAAGTTTGGCGGCACGGGCAAGGGAGACTGCATGTTCGTACTCTGTTCCACCTTCCGCAGTTAGTAAGTAATAAAAGCCATTCCTTTTGTATAGGTGAGGTCCTTCGGTCAAACCCAAGGTACTTCCTTTAAAAATCAATTTTGATTTTCCAACCAGCGATTGGGCTTTGGGATCGTATTCCTGGAGAACAATTCCATAAAAGGGATGCTTTTCCGGGCGATGATCCCAGACCATATTGAGCCAGTATTTTTTACCATCATCATCGTGGAACAGGGAAGGATCAAAGCCGGATGAATTAATGAAAACCGGATCGGACCAAGGTCCATCAATAGAGGGGGAAGTAATTAAGAAATTCGGGGTGTCTTTAGTGGCGGCCTCGTGTTGATGAACCACGGTGTAGCATAGGTAAAAAAGGCCTTCATGGAAGCTAAGGGCAGGGGCCCAAACTCCTCCTGAGCTCGGGATACCTTGGAGATTAAAAAGCCTTTTTTCTTGGAGGGCATGTCCGAGGAGCCTCCAATTTACCAAATCTCTTGAATGATGAATCTGAACTCCAGGGAACCATTCGAAAGTGGAGGTAGCCACATAATAATCCTGATTAACCTTACAAATGCAAGGATCGGGATTAAATCCTTGGAGAATTGGATTTTGTATCATGGGCACGAGGATTTGGTTGCTTGGTAATGGGGAAGGCTTATCAATACCGATTTAATTATTCCTTTTTCAAAGTCTAAAAGTCTCGAATTAAAAAAGGATCAACGAGTTGGGTAGTTTAAAGAGTTACCATAAGGGCAAAGCAAAAAGGGGATTGATAGGGTTATCTCCAAGGGGGCATGCTAAAAGATAATAAAACCAATTTTTCACTCTATTTTGGTCGCCTTGCAAGACTATAAAATTAAGGCTTCAAATTATGAAATCAAAATCAAGCTTTCCTGCCTGGGACTTTTGGATTCAGTTCTTAAAAACTCCAGCCACCATCCTGAATTTTAATTTTGTAAAAAGTATTGGTTTTTTCGGTTTAAAACTCCTGATTTTATCCCACTTATATGGCGGACAAGGGCAAAAAACACCCAATATGATCGTTATCATGTGTGATGATCTTGGGTATGCAGATGTAGGGTTTAATGGATGTAAGGATATCTCCACCCCCCATATCGATTCAATTGCGGAAAATGGCGTTCGTTGTACCAGTGGTTATGTTGCGTACGCGGTCTGTGGACCTTCCCGTGCGGGTTTTATAACTGCTCGATATCCTCAGAGGTTTGGATTTGAAAGGAACCCTCAATATCAACCCAAGGATCCAGAAATGGGACTGACCCGGGATGAAAAGACCATTGCTGAATTGCTTAGGCCTGCCGGTTACCACTCAGGGATTATTGGCAAATGGCATCTTGGTGCACACATTCCTACGAGTCATCCAATGAAGCGTGGCTTTGATGAGTTTTATGGGCATTTAGGGGGCGGTCACACTTATTTTCCGGAAAAGCTGACAATCAAGCGAAGTCAGGATGCAGAAGGGGAATCAGATAGTTATCGAACATGGCTATTGAAAGGTTATGAACCGGTTCCACCCAGAAAGTATATCACCGATGACTTTTCGGATGAAGCGGTTTCCTTTATCGAGAGGAATCGGGATTGGCCTTTCTTTCTTTTTCTCTCTTACAACGCACCTCATACGCCGCTGGAAGCGATTGAGAAATACCTGAATCGATTTCCTGGAATTGAGGATAGTAAAAGAAAAACTTATGCCGCCATGGTCAGTGCCATAGATGATGGAGTTGGTAGGGTCCTAGCCGAGTTGAGGAAGTACGGACTGGAAGAAAATACTATTGTCGCATTTCTTTCGGATAATGGAGGGCCCACCACTAAAAACGCTTCGACTAACGCTCCACTTCGAGGTGGTAAAGGGGATGCGTGGGAGGGTGGCTTTCGAATTCCATTCGCGATTCAGTGGAAGGGGAAACTGCCTGCCGGTTCAAGTTATGAAAATCCGGTTAGTTCTTTGGATTTGGGAGCAACCATTGTAACACTGGCGGACGCGGCGGTTTCAAAAGATAAACCATTGGATGGTGTAAATTTAATTCCTTTTTTAAATGGTGAGAATAAAGCGAAACCTCATGATACGATCTATCTTCGACAATTTGATCGGAATCGCTTTGCAGTCCGCAATGGACATGAAAAACTTATAATTCCCTGGAAGGGTGCTGCCCCCCAATTGTATGATTTATCCAATGATATTGGAGAACAAAAAGACATTGCAAAAGAGAGACCAAAAAGAGTTCAAGAACTAGATATTCTAAGAAAGAATTGGAATGCTGAACTGAAGGAACCATCATTTTTGGGATTGATTCACTCAGCAGCTTGGGCCAAGCGAAGACGAAAATAAAGCACTTAAATTTACTCGTAAGATTTCTAAATTTAAGACTATATAATAAAAAATAATCTCTTTCTAATTACAAATGAGTCGATTCTTCACATCCATTGTACTTATTCTTTGTTCTTTCAATTTTGGTGCAATAACTCTTCTTGGTGCAGAGCCCTCTGATTCAAAAAAGCCAACCGAAACGAAGAGGAAAGAAAAGAAAAAGAATCGTCAGAGTAGGGAAGTTATAATTAGTAGTCCTTCTGCCTCTCCAATAATAGAAGGCCTCGCTCCCAAAGGCAATTCACCTCCAATCGAATCTAACTTAGAGTTTCGTATGTCGCTGGATCAGATTAAATCGGCTTCTCTTTGGATTGATCGTACCGTTGGAAATAGATTGATTAAGAGCGGGCTTCAGCCAAATAAACAAACAGACGATTTTGTTTTTGTTAGGCGAATTTATCTTGATGTGGCCGGTAGAATTCCGACCGATGAAGAAGCGAGCAGTTTTTTAAAAAATAATGATCCTGAAAAACGGAGAAAGTTAATTGACAAACTTCTGATCAGTGATGGATATCGGTCCCACCTTTTTAATTGGATGGCTGATCTTCTTAGGCACCGTGGGAAATTAAGAAGGAGTAATTTCAATCATTATGAAAGATGGTTAAAGGATCAAATTGCCCAAAATAGTCGTTGGGATGAGGTCGTTTATAATATGCTTACCGCAGAGGGAACTTTGGCCAGTTCCGGTCCTACGGGATATTTGCTTAGGGATCCGGGAATGCCTCTGGATAACTTGTCCAATACACTCAATATTTTTCTGAGTGCAAATGTTTCCTGTGCTCAGTGTCATGACCATCCTTTGGCAGATTGGACCCAGCGTGAATTTTATGAACTGGCTGCTTTTTTTGGAGCGACTGATGTGAGTGACAGAGATCCGCGTAAAGTAGGTAATAAATTAAAATTACCTGATGGTAGTATCACAAAACAAGATGTTGCATCCGCAGTGGCGCAGAACCTAGCCCGAGTTCATACAAAATCATCTCAGACATTGACGTTTCCCGATGATTATGCCTACAGCGATGTAGAACCGGGAAGTCAGGTTGATCCTTTGCTTTTTGTCTGGGACGATGAAGAACTAACTGTAAAAGTTGATGAATCAGACCCAAGTAAATTGAGACAGAATTTTGCTGAATGGCTTACCCATAAAAAAAATCCTAGATTTGCCATTGCCATTGCGAATCGCTTGTGGAGGAGATTTTTTGGTTTAGGTGTACAGGAACCATTGGAGGATTTAGATGATCTCACCAAAGCTTCAAATCCTGAATTACTACAACTGCTCGGTAAGGTCATGGTCGCGGCAGATTTTGATTTGAGAGAGTTTCAGCGAGTAATTCTAAATTCCAAAGCCTATCAGGCGGTATCAAGCGTAACACCGAGCTCTGGAGATGCTGAAGATTACCTTTTCCCCGGGCCGGTTCTTAGGAGAATGTCTGCCGAGCAAGCTTGGGACTCGATTCTTGCTCTTGTATTGGGCAGCTCCCTTGATGATTATAAAGTCGACCGGTCAAACAGGGTTACCCGCTATGATTTTCCATATGAACAAATGAGTCCAGATGAAGTTCGGGAGAAAGTCTTATTAATGAAAAAAAATGGTTATTTGAAATCAAACCAGAGAATTGTTGAGGCGGACTTTGTGGACGGGAAACGACCTGTCAAAATGAATGATTACTTTCTCTTAAGGGCTTCTGAGCTCTCTCAACCTGCTCCAGAGAATCATTTTCTTAGAATGTTTGGGCAGTCATCCCGTGATTTGGTAAATGACTCCAGTGTTGAAGGAAGCATTCCTCAGGCTCTCATGTTGATGAATGGTGGAGTGCAACTTTTATTGTATGACAAGGAAGCCAGGCTCTCAAAAATGCTTAAAAGGTCTGGAGATTTTAAGTCAGCCGTTCAATTTCTTTTTTTGAGCTTTTTCTGTCGCCCGCCTACTCCAGATGAAATGAATGCAATAGAGCAAGCCCTTGCTCAGGGAATGAAGAAAGAGGACCTAAGTTGGGCATTATTTAATTCCACTGAATTTCTCTTTGTTCAGTAAAAACAATTAACTTTATATTATGAAAGCTTTTCAATTTTCTAGAAGACAATTTGTTGAACAGTGTGCCCTTGGTGCTTTTGGCTTAACCGTTCTTCCAAATCTAAAGGCTTCCCAGTCGCTTCATTTAGGAGATGGATTTGGGAAGGCCAAAAGAATCATTTTTTTGCAGGTCCGGGGAGGGATGAGTCATATTGATACCTTTGACCCGAAGCGTGGAAAAACCCAAGGACCTGGTAAAGCCATTAAAACCAAAGCAGATTTTCAGGTTACGGAATATCTTCCTAAGACTGCGAAAATTGCAGATAAAATTTGTTTAATCCGGAGTATGACGGCCAAAATTGGAGTTCATGGACCGGCTCAATACTTCATGCGCACCGCCTTTGCCCAACGCAATACCGTTAAACATCCAAATCTTGGGGCGTGGTCACAGCACTATCTCGGTTCAAGTCATGATACACTTCCCTCCTCTGCTTGTATTAATACTTCACCCAAACAAGGAAATGGATTCTTCCCCACTGCCTTCAGCCCGATTCCAATTCTCGACCCCGATACCGGCCTTCGAAACATTGCTACGCGGGGAGGGAGCGAGGAATTGGGAAAAAAATTAAAACTTTCTGAGAAGTTAAGCTCCTTTTTTTCAGCACGCTACCAGGATGACAATGTCAGGTCCTATCGCGAATTTTACGATAATACACTGAGATTACTTAAAAGTAAGGATCTTGATGCATTCGATATTTCAAAAGAGAACAGTGCTACTCGCGAAAAATTCGGTTTAAATAAGTTTGGCCAGGGGTGTTTGCTGGCTCGTCGACTTGTTGAAACTGGAGTCAGGTTTGTTGAGGTGTCAACCGATGGATGGGACATGCATAATAACCTGGAGAGTGAAATGGAAGATTTAAGTCCACCTTTGGATCAGGCATATGCTGCCTTGATTGCTGATTTGGAAGCAAGGGGATTACTGGATGAAACATTGGTGGTTCTAGCCACCGAGTTTGGTCGTAAGCCCCAATACAGCGGGAATGGAAGGGGACACTATCCAATCTGTTACTCTTCAGTCTTAGCAGGCGGTGGGGTAAAAAGGGGCTATGTCTATGGTTCAAGCGATCAAGACGGAGCATTGCCAAATGATCCGGTCACGGTTCCGGACCTTCATGCAACCATCGGATGGGCAGCGGGTCTTCCGCTCCAGGAAAAATATCAAACATCATCAGGTCGCCCATTTTTGGTAGGTGGAGACAAGGCAAAACCCGTGATGGATCTATTTGCCTGAGGGTCTTTCAAGCTTGATCTCCTAATCATATGACGGCCAAATTGAAGGGTGTCGTTTTTGATATGGACGGGGTCATTATTGAAAGTGAATTTACTCATTACAGTGCGATTTGCGAAGCCATGGGAGAGCAGATGAATCAATCCTATGAAACCTTTCTTACCAAGTGCACGGGAGGGGATGAACGTTTTGCCATGGGACGCTTGGCTGAATTGTGTCAAATCGATTATGACGAGCACGAGTTTCAACAATGGTCGCAGAGAAAAGCTGAAGCTTATAAGAGATTGGTTTCAAAGGAAGCTAAAGCGATGCCTGGAGCCGTTGATCTTGTACTATCCGCTGCTAAACATTTTCCGATTGCTTTGGCTACGGGCTCTAGAAAAGTCGATGTGGATGCTGCCCTAGAAGTTCTAGCGGGGGGGGAGCTGAAAGGTATCTTTCAGATTATTGTGAGTTCATCTGATGTGAAGAAGCCCAAACCTCATCCGGCAACTTATGAAATGGCAACGGAGGGAATTGGACTGCCCGCCGAAAACTGTATCGCAATTGAAGATTCCCCCAATGGAATTGCTTCAGCTAAGGAAGCGGGTTTACGAGTCTTGGGCGTTTCCGTGATGCACGGAAGGGATGCGTTGCAAGAAGCAAATTGGTGCACGGATTCCCTGGAAAAGATTTCGGTTGGAGAACTGATCCGTTTATTTCAATCCTAGTTTGATCGGATTCTTGAAAATAAAAACCATATCCCTTCGATTGATCTTAATCGGCCTTACTTTTTACGAAGTCATTGCTTCCAATCGGGACTGGCAACATTGGAGAGGGCCCGATACAAACGGAGTCGCCCCTTCAAGTAACCCCCCTACTCACTGGAGTGAGAAAAAGAACATCCGATGGAAAGTGCCAATTGATGGTTCAGGTGCATCTACTCCGATTGTTTGGAAGGATAAAATCTTTCTTTTGTCAGTAATTGATACGGGGAATGTCGACCCTTCCCTACCTCGTCCGGAAGATCAACCCAAGCGCGTCTTCGACATCACCCACCCGAATACCGAGTTTAAGTTTCTTGTTCTTTGTCTGGATCGCAAAACGGGTAAAGAGTTATGGAGGAGGGTGGCTACCTGCTTAATTCCACATGAGGGTACTCACCGGGACAATAACTTTGCCTCCGCATCTCCGACCACTGATGGCGAGTTACTTTACTGCTGGTTCGGGTCGGCGGGCTTGTTCTGTTATGACTTGGCAGGTAAGAAGGTTTGGGAGCGTAACTTAGGTGAGGTAAAGATCGGAGCAAGCCTGGGGGAGGGGTGCTCGCCCGTTTTGTATGAGGACAAATTGGTTATTCTCAGGGACAACCGCGGACAGTCGACCATACAGGTTTTGAATGCGAAAAATGGAGAAACTATTTGGATGAAAAAACGGAACACCCGTAACGGATGGGCTACGCCTGCAGTCGTTAAGTATGAAGGGGAAGTCCAGATTATCACCACTGCATCCAGACCGGAAGCCGGGAATCGTAAGACTCCCGGTAAAGTGATCAGTTATGACCTTGAAACTGGAAACATCATCTGGGAATGCCCGGGCCTGACGGACAATGCGATCCCGTGCCCGATCGTTGAGAATGGTGTGGCATATTGTATGACGGGATACCAAGGTTTTTCCTTAGTCGCCGTGCCGATCTCTGGAAAAGGAGAACAATCCAAAAATATTTTTTGGAGGAGAGAATTGGGCACCCCTTATGTCCCTTCTCCCATATTGTATGATGGACTGCTTTATTTCACCCAGTCCAACCAAGCCATTCTTTCCTGTGTCGATGCTAAAACCGGCAAGGTTCTCATGGAGCGAACCCGTTTGCCCGGTTTGTCAAATGTCTACGCTTCTCTGGTTGGAGCAGGAAATCATATTTATGTGGTCGGGCGCTATGGAAAGACCGCGGTGCTTAAAAGAACGGGAAAGTTTGACTTGGTTACCACGAATACCTTGGCCGACCGCTTTGACGCATCACCTGCAATAGTAGGTAGTCAACTTTTCTTGCGGGGACATAAATTTCTCTACTGTATCGAGAGAGAATAATAAGGAATAAGTCATGAACTTGACCAAAGAGAATGTGCGTAAATTTCTGGGCTGGTCCTCGGTGATCAACCTTGGGCTCCTACTCTATTGGATACTTGTTCTCACCTTAGGCAATGAATTTGTATTTCAGATACATACCTCGTGGTTCGATATCCCGCATGATCGCTTTGATGAAATCCATTACACCATGATGGGTTACTTTAAATTGGCGATTATTCTTTTCAATGTGACCCCCTATTTGGTACTCAGGTTCATTAAGTTTGCCTAATGAGTTTTTCGTTTAGAAGCGAAAGATTCCTCCCAGTTTGATCGCCGTACCGAAACCTTGCAGGGTCAGCCCCGTTCTTTCGTCGAGATAAGTCTGATTCACCACAAAATAGAACCTGGCTCCCGGTTTGTATTCCCATTGAAGCCTGCTGTTTACCCCAAGTGATTTACTGAAATTGTCATACTGCAACAGGTTATTGATCGATAAGTCAGGATTGAAGTTAATTCTGGAGGTTCCGGAAACTACATTTAGTTCCGTTTTGGGGGCATGGTTCCAGTTTAAAATCGTGGATGAGTAGCCAACTCCGATCATAAATTCCTTGATGGGAAGATAGTCCAAAGTAGCTTCATATCTTTTTCCGGGAGCAAGAAAGCCTTCGTTGTATAAGTACGAAAGTCTACTTACCACTTTTCGTTTGGAATGAGAGTTGAAGAAAAACCTATGATAAAATCCCTCGTATTCTCCTGCGGGCAGTGTGGTATCAAAGATGGTAAAGGCTTCAGTAGGACGGTCCAGTTTATGGGCAATCTCATATCCGAGATTGTCTCCCGATTCTAATATGAATTCGATTGGCGTGATTGTATGGGTTATATCCGAAAGCGTGTTTCCGGTATCCGTGTATATCTCCAGGTCAAAATCATGTATACTTACATTAAGCCATTCCACATCTTCATGCCTTGGGACATAGGATCCCGCAAAACGGTATTTTCTGTAATCGTCCCGCATTACATAACCTAGCGGAGGATTGAAATTCTCAGGTACTTCGGAAAATGCTCCTACAAGGGTGAGTTCACGACCTTTGAAAATGGTTTCTGCTCCGTACGAAATTTTTAGTTCTGAGTCGGTTTGAGCTTTGTTGCAGGTACCTAATGTCCACAGCTTGGTTGATAAGGATTTGTCTCCCATAAACTCACCATTGATAAATTGGTAATCCGTACCCACACTGTAGCTGTCTTCCTTGGAACGGGGATCTCCAAAAGTTGAGAGTAAACCAATGGTGGAACCGTTTTCGAGGTTTTTGCGAACTCTGCCGACAAAAACATTTCGTTCTCCTTCCGGCGAGTCAATTAACACATCCATGAGCCCAAAATTGTAATTCTTTTGGTTACTGGTAATTTTAGCCGCAAAGTGTATGGGTACGATTTCTCCAGTTTCACTTAGACCAATCTTACGACTGTAGAAAGGACTTAACCCGTCGGATGGAAAATGAAACATTCCAGCGTCTTCCAAAAAGAAGTCCCGTTTTTCCGGAAAGGATTGATTAAAACGGGTGAAGTTGAATTGTCTGACATCGGCTTCGACATCGGCAAAGTCAGTGTTGATACTTAGGTATGCGGTGGTCTTGGCATTGATTCTGTAACGCAGGTCAAGCCCGCCGTCTGCTTTGAATTCATCGTTCCCGGTGGTTTGGTCATCCGTGTAGGTTCCAGTAACGAATGGAAGCACATCCAGACCCAGCCCCTGTTTCAGGTTTTTCAGTCCGGTGAGAGTGCCAGCTTGTGCAGCGTTGGCAGGATCTACGCCTGACCTGGCATTTGCCCAGTCCTGAACCTCTCCATTGTTTTTAATTACTCTTCTCAAATTGATACCCCAAGTCGATGAATCCTCATCAAAGGAAATCGATTTAAAAGGAATCACTATTTCCGCACCCCATCCCCATTGATGAATGCCACACTCGGCATCCCAGATTGTATCCCAATCTATATTTTGCATCCTACCCTGATCACCAATGAGCAAGTCCGCTCTTAAGCTGTTGGGTGTCACAATGAATGCATAAGCATTTCGTTGGTCACGGAATGTATCGAGGATGATAAGTGCATGATCGTCGTTTCCGGCATCCGCCAGATTTCCAGCATTAGCTGTGACATCCTTTGGGTTATCCTGAAAACACCAAATTCCGATGTAGAGATTTTCCTTGTCGTAAAGAACACGAAATTCCGTGGCCTCAGTTCCTGACGCATTATCTTCTGGAAAGGTTTGTAGTAAATCACCTGCAGGCATGGCTCGATTCCATGCTTTATCAGTAAGGTCACCGTCTACTTTGGGTCCATCATCCACAAAAACGGCTCGAAATGTGGGGTTTCCCTCATAAATTCCTTTGCTTTGGGTGGGTATTTCCGAAGGTTTGGAAAAAGACAGTGTTTCTTGTCCAAATACTTTTGAGATTACCAAAAAAGCTAGAAAATATATAAATAGAAGATATTTAGTAAAATTGGGCAAAAAAGAGAGGGCTTACGGATAATTAATTATGGGCTATAATTGTTAACCTACATGTAATCACTTATTTACGCCAAATCTTTCAGGGTTTATTTAATTTATTAGTACAAATGTACTAATTTTGCTGATTTTATATTGATAAAAAATGCTACAGCATACCCAGCTTTAAAATCAGTCATGATGTCGCTTTTAGGAATCGGGTTTTGCTGCTATAGGAGTTCCCTTAGTGTCACATGAATAATGAAAATGCTGTATTTATGGGAGAAGAAAAGGTTCTGCTTATTCCTATCTAAAAGCTAAAAAGTGATAAAATGATAATGTCTGTCTATTTGAGAAGTAACTTTTTCGGTTCGAAGAATAGATAGGCTGGGCTTTCGCTGAGCTCGAAAGTAATAGACTCCAAGGTCGAAACGAAGTCCTTATTTTGGGTTTGTTCTGAGGTTTGCATGGCCAAGATTTGCTTTGGTTTAGCGGGCAGGTCGGTAAGTGTGATCTCCGTTATTCGATGGTTTTTTTTGGCCGGTTGATCGGACCGGAAACCCGTGGGCATCCATGCCACCCAACATAGATGATTCCTCTTATCTTCTTTGGAGAATTCAAAGAGGTAAAGCTGCTCGGTTCGTTTAATGATGCGTTCGAATCGATAATTACCCAAGATCCGGTAAAGTTGGCTAACTGCATAGAAACTGGGTTTTGGTTTTCCGTGGCGAGTGAGACCCGATGAACCATGGACTTGGGGCTCATCCTTATCGTCAAAAAAGTAAAGGTAAGCACGATCCACTTTCATGGATGCAAACAGCAGAAAGGAACGGATCAAATACTGGGCTTGTTGCAAGTCGGTAACACCTCGCCAATCCAGCTTTTCGAACCACCCCGAGCGTTTGGCCATAGCCTTTGGGGTACAGGAGTCATAACCGAACTCGGTTATCCAGATCTCCTTGTCAGGGGCGATTCGGTCTCTCCATCGGACTGTGTCTTCCACAACCTCGAGATAGGGGGTGTCTTTGCCTTCAGGGTAGGTACGAGTCCAAGGGCTTTGGGTTATTCCTTTTTTTAGTTGAGCGTAGGTGTGCAGATTTATGACATCAAAAAGTGGGAGCATCTCAGGATCAGCAAAAGTTTTCCGCAAATCTTTGGAATACTTGTCGGCTGCTGTGGCATGGGCCGTACAGGTGACAATTTTGACTTTCGGGTCTCCAGCCCTGATTCCCCGGGCCATATTTTTAAAAATGGATTGATAAAGGGCATCGTCAAAATCGTTCCCAGGTTCGTTGTCGATCTCGATTGAAGTGATCAGCTTTTCCTTTCCCGAAGGTCCGAAGTAGCGTGCCATCGCCTTACCATATTCAAAACACCAGCCCTCCTGATTCCTCCAAATGGAGGCATAGTCCTGGTTACTTTCACCAAAGGATCCGAACTGCGCACAGAGGCTATTTTCGAAATTTTGTGCGGTCCATTTCCCGTACACATGGGTTTTCCAATTCACTTTATTTACGCAAATGGGGAAGGTGATGGGATCACCGGGCTTTTTTACATCCCAATTTAGATTATGGTAATTGCGAGCAAGTTTGCAGGTTTGGGCGTATTGGATTGGATCGAAATGGAAATGTCCATTGATTCCCATGAAGTCCCGTAATAGGGGTGCTTCGGAAAACAATTGAAAAGCAAAGAAAGCGGGTAGGGTGAAAAGAAATTTGATTTTTACCATGGAAGGATTGGCCCTCAAACTTTTCTCAGCCTGCCAACCGCACCGCAAGCCGAACGGCCGATTTGAGGTTGCGGGAGTCCGCCTTGCCAAGCCAAGCGATGTCGAGGGCGGTTCCATGATCCACCGAAGTGCGGACGATGGGGAGACCCAGAGTGACATTCACCGCTGATTCAAAGGCGATTGTCTTGACTGGAATCAGTCCCTGGTCGTGATACATACAGATGTAGGCATCAGTCTTATTCCTTTGCGATTGGGTGAAGGCGGTGTCAGGAGGGATCGGGCCCACGAGCTCACATCCTTCCTTCCGCATTCTGTCCATTGCAGGTTGTATGATAAGTTCCTCTTCGCGATTTCCGAACAAACCATTTTCCCCAGCGTGAGGGTTAAGCCCACATACCGCGATTCGTGGCTCTTTCCCAAGCAATTTTTTATGTGTGTGCCGAGTAAGTTCGATTACATCCACAATTCTTTGTTCGTTCAGTAAATGGGGAACTTCCTGATAGCCAGCATGCACGGTGACCAAGCTGCAATTGATTTCATCGGAAAGAAAGGCCATGCAGAATTTTTTAGATTGGGTCCGATCGGCAAAAATTTCGGTGTGTCCCGGTTGGGGAATTCCGGCGGATTGCAGTGCTTCTTTGTTGGCCGGGCAGGTGGTCACGGCATGGACGCATTGGGAAAGACAGGCATCGATTGCTTGGGTCACATATCCATAGGTGGCTCGACCCGTGGCTTCATTCACCACGCCCGGTTCCAGTAGCTTTGGGTCGAGAAGCCCAAGGTTGAGCACACATGGCTCAGTTGCCGAAGCTAAGTCATCTGCACTGATTTCTTTAAAATCTGCTGACTTGTCCGTTTGCTCCGCACACAGCCTGAGAACATTGGCATCTCCAAAAATAATCGGTGTACAAAGATCCGCTATGGAGGAATCGGTTAGAAGATCCAGACAGATCTCAGGACCGATCCCCGCAGGATCGCCCATGGTCACGGCTATTCGAGGCTTACTCACTTTACATTTAAAGTTCGAGGGGTTCTCCGGTCCTTCCGTAGTCGTCATCGTGCCGGATTTGATCGTCTGCTTTCCATTCGCCAAAGCTGACCACCAACATCTTGAAAATGGCATCTTCTGCCCAAAATCTATGTTTTTGTCCGGGTTTAATCATGAATTCTTCATGGGCTTTGGGATGAAAGAGCTCACCGTCAATTTCAAGGACGGCACCATCATCCAGGAAATGAAAGAGTTCATGGCGTATATTATGGGAATGTAAACTTGCCCGCTCTCCAGGTTTCACCTCGGTGAGATCTACCGAACATTCTTGGTTTCTAACTACCATATGGATATCTCCCCACGGTCTTGTGGAGTGAATAGTTTGCTGTCCTAGGCGCGGGTTGGTCATAAGTCTATATTGTAAGACGCAAAAAATGGGGGGCAAGCCATTCTCATTTAGGGTAATGTCAGTGAAATGCTTTGCTGGTGAGGCAGATGCTTGACCACATGTGGGGTTTTACTCGCTCCAATGGTAACCTCGTAAACTCCGAAAAAAGCCCCATCGATCACTGCCTTTCCCTGTTCGTTGGTTGCAGTGGATCCCTCGGTCCACCAC
>OZSS01000415.1_pt1 | contig 20254 bp, 18 predicted proteins | sample 1779911 | NCBI WGS metagenome assembly OZSS01 (sample SAMEA2603589, study PRJEB24840) | metagenome | biome: Water; feature: Photic zone; material: Seawater sample | place: Mediterranean Sea | collected 2013-11-12 | depth 10 m | reverse complement strand
TGGTCAATATCCGCTTTGTGGGCCTTCTCGAGTTTCGATCATGACAGGTTTATACCCCGATCAGACAAATTCAAAAGAGCTTCGTTTATATGTTAGACAAACAATTCCTGATGTCGTGACGCTGGGACAAAAATTTAGAGAGGAAAATTATCATTCCGTTCGAGTAGGTAAGGTTTATCACTACCACAACCCAAGAGATATTGGCACTGCAGGGCACGATGATTCATATACTTGGGACCGGACTGTTAATCCATATGGGCGTGATAAGCTTGAAGAACATAAGATTGATGCATTAAAGCACGATTGGAACGGCGGTACGCTGAGTTGGCTTGAGGCTGACGGAACAGACGAGGAACAAACAGACGGCATAGGTGCCACTGAAACTATGGGTTTTTTGGATGAATTTGCTTCAAGTGGAGAGAATTTCTTTTTGGCATATGGTCTTTATCGACCACATGTTCCTTTTGTTGCACCAAAGGCTTATTTTGATTTGTATAAGGATAGTGATTTTTCAGTACCCATAAGTGATAAGGCATATCTCGAAACCATTCCTAAACCCGCTGCAATTTCAGTTCGAAGGAAAAAAGAACAGATTAATATCAAAAGTGAACAAGCGAAGTATATTAAACGTGCCTATTACGCAACAACCAGTTTTGTTGATGCGCAAATTGGACGAGTGCTCAACAAGCTTGAAGAAACAGGATTAGATAATAACACAATAGTAGTATTTACTTCAGATCATGGCTATCATTTGGGTGAACACGGACACTGGCAAAAGCAAACCTTGTTTAACGATGCCACACGTGTTCCGCTTATTATTATGTTGCCTGATGCGAACAACTCAAATCGACGCATAGATGACCCTGTTGAGCTAGTTGATATTTTTCCAACATTGATGGAATTATTACAAATGGAAACCCCTGCCTTTATTTCTGGAAAAAGCCTTCAGTCCTATTTGCAAGGTAGCAGTGAGGCTGTTAGGGAAAGTGCATTGACGGAACTTCAAGTAAATACATCTAATGGTCTTGCTCAAGGTTATTCAATCAAAACCAAGCGCTATAGGTTTACACAATGGGAATATAAAGGCACAATGCAGCACGAACTTTATGACCACAAATTTGATAAAAGTGAACTCAACAACGTCACGAATGAACTAGCCTATGCTGCTATTCGCGATTCTCTCCAAAATATGTTATCTCATCGAATTATAGACGCGAAACGCTATCCCTCTGGCTTAGGCCGCCAAATTAAAAACACAAAACCTTGGTTTGAGCCAAAGCCTATACCCTTCAGGAAAAACAATTGAACATAAAAAAAGGCTGAACAGCGTACAGACTTTCTATTTGAAGTGATAACAGGGTGGATTACTACACCAACCTTATAAAGAGCCGCTTTGAAAATAGTCCAAACAAAAAAACGCTCAAGCAAGCTTGGCGTTTTATTATTGAAGATTACTGCGTGATCCTGACAAAGCTCCGTAGTCTAAATAGAAAGTCAAAAATCATAGATTTTTAGTTTTATTTCTGCTTGAAAATCTAAATAAATTTGATTTTCCATCAGAAACAAAAAAGTCTGCATATTGTGCAGACTTTCTATTCTTAAGTGACCCAGGGAGGATTCGAACCCCCAACCCTCAGAGCCGAAATCTGATATTCTATCCAGTTGAACTACTGGGCCAGTGATTGACAAAAATACGTTTTTGAATATTGCTATGATAGCTTTTGGCGCACTATTGAAGATATGGTCTTGCCGTCTGCCTTGCCAGCCATCGCTTTGGAAGCCATGCCCATTACCTTGCCCATGTCTTGCATACCAGCTGCGCCAGTCTTGGCAATAATCCCAACAACTATTTCATTAATCGCAGCCTCATCTAGCTGTTCAGGTAAAAACTGCTCAATAATCTTAATTTGCGCCTCCTCTGGTTCCGCCAAATCTACACGCCCTTGCTGATGGAAAATAGCTGCACTGTCTTTACGCTGTTTGACCAACTTTTGTACAAGTTTAATCTCATCGTCTGGACTAAGCGCTGTTGCCCCTGCTTGGGTTTGTGTCATCATAATAGCTGTCTTTATGGCGCGTAACGATTCCAAGGCTACCGTATCCTTTGCTTTTATCGCAGCCTTAAGCTGCTCATTGACATTTTCTTGTAAGCTCATATTAATCTACGTTATCGTGTAAAAATGAATTGTTGGTTCTTATTTGGACTTGGTTTTGGCTATCAACGCTCAGTGAAGTGCGTGATGCTGACCCACCGTTCTCGGGATCACTTAATTCAACTTCTTGACGCTTATAAGCCGGCTCGCGCTCCAAGTCCTCTACCCTAGTGTTTTGGTTGAAACGATAGTTAAACTGCTTTAACTTTTCCTTACGCTCCGCTGTTCGATTTGCCAATCCTTCGGCAATGGTGCCATCAATAGGGGAAAAGGGCTTTTCTTCGATTGCCGGTGTTTCTTTTGGTGCTGTTTCAGGCTTGCGCATCTCCGGTGCCGTTGCTGGCTCCTCATCCATTTCCAAGACAAAGCGCGTAACTTCTTCCTCAGCTTTTGCAATGGGTGGTACTTGCTTTGCTTGAGGCGTTGACGCTTCTGCATCAAAATGAAACAAAACAGCAGGTTCATTTTCTTCTTCCGAAGGTCTTTTTTCCAAAGGTTGGTCAATTGGATTGACTACCGCAGGCTCTGGGACAACCTCTTCGGCATCAACCACCTCAATGTCGTTAACCACTGGCGTCACATCGTGAATGGTAAACGCAGTTGGTTGCGGCGCAACATCTTTAACTGGCGCTTTTACTTCTTCAAACGAAACGTCCAAATCCCGTAACAAATCTGTTGTTGGGATAAGGCTCTCAACCGCTTCAGTAGCTGCTGGTGTTTCATGAACCGGTGCCGGCGCTGCCTCTGTTTCAAATAATGGAATTTGACCTACCGACAAATCGTGGGTTACTTTCTGCTCATCGTCAAGCGAATGAATGATTTTCTGTGGATCGGCATGAACAATTTCCTGTTGCATGTCTGGCGCAAAACCTGTAGCTATGATGGTAACCGAAATGGCATTGTCAAGTTTTTCATCCTCGCCTATACCCATAATAATATTGGTGCTGTTGCCCGCCTCTTTTTGAATGTATTCATTTATGGCGCTAATCTCATCAATGGTCACTTCATCACTTCCAGAGACAATAAGGAGCAATACATTTTTAGCGCCCAATATTTTGTTATCGTTGAGCAGCGGTGAGTCCAGTGCTTGCACAATAGCTTCGGTTGCACGCTGACTGCCAGAAGCCACACCAGATCCCATAATAGCTGTTCCGCTACTGGCCAAAACGGTCTTGGCATCCCTTAAGTCAATATTTTGAGTGTAGTGATTCGTGATTACTTCGGCAATACCTCTAGACGCATTTGCCAGCACCTCATCTGCTTTTGCAAAGCCTTGCTTAAAGCCCAAATCGCCATACACCTCGCGGAGCTTGTTGTTGTTGATTACAATAAGCGAGTCGACGTGTTTGCGTAGGTTATTCAGCCCTTGTTGGGCTTGCTCGTTACGCAGCTTGCCTTCAAATTGGAAAGGCATGGTTACAATACCAACGGTTAATATGCCCATCTCTTGCGCCAACTTTGCAATTACAGGAGCTGCACCAGTACCCGTGCCACCACCCATCCCGGCAGTGATAAAAATCATCTTGGTGTTCACGCTAAGCATGTCCGATATTTGATCCAGGTTTTCAACTGCTGACTGTGCTCCCACTTCGGGATCGGCGCCTGCGCCAAGCCCTTCGGTTAGTGAAACACCCAGCTGAACCTTGTTGGGAATTGGACTGTTTTCAAGTGCTTGAGCATCGGTATTACACACCACAAAATCAACGCCGTTGATCCCTTGCTTGTACATGTAGTTAAGGGCATTGCTGCCGCCGCCGCCAATGCCGATTACTTTAATGACATTGCTCTTGTTCTTGGGCATATCGAATGTTATGTTGTCAAATGTTTCCATAGATAAAAGTTTATTCTGCGCTTTCTAAAAATATTTTTAATCTCTCTGTAAATCGGTCAATAACGGATGTCCGCTTTTGGGGTTTCGCAAGTGAATTTTCATCGCCACCATCTGTCTCGTCTGTTGGTGTCGTTGGTTCCGCGTCTAGCGTTGCCAATTGGGTTTCTGCAGCATTCATAACCAATCCAACTGCTGTGGCAAAAAGCGGACTTGCAGTGGCTTTGTCTGTATCGCCAGCCAAATGTTCGTTGGGATATCCAATACGTGTGTCCATACCCGTGATATATTCCACCAATTGCTTTAGGTGTTTGAGTTGGCTTCCGCCACCGGTCAACACAATACCAGCTATCAGTTTTTTCTTCTGCTCTTCGTGTCCATAATTCTTGATTTCGGCATAGACCTGCTCGATAATTTCTGTAACGCGTGCGTGTATGATTTTAGACAGGTTTTTGAGCGTGATTTCCTTGGGGTCTCTGCCACGTAGTCCGGGGATAGAAACAATCTCGTTGTCTTTGTTTTCGCCCGGCCATGCAGACCCAAACTTAATCTTGAGTAACTCCGCTTGTTTTTCAATGATAGAACATCCCTCTTTTATGTCTTCCGTAATGACATTTCCGCCAAATGGAATAACAGCAGTATGCCGAATAATGCCGTCTTTAAATATGGCCAAATCGGTAGTTCCACCACCGATATCAATCAAGGCAACACCAGCTTCTTTTTCTTCTTGGCTTAATACTGCATCTGCCGAAGCCAAGGGCTCCAATGTGATGCCGCCAAAGTCAAGTCCGGCAGACTTTACACAGCGGGCAATGTTACGAATGGAGGACACTTGACCCACCACAACGTGGAAGTTGGCCTCTAACCTACCGCCATACATACCAATAGGTTCCTTGATTTCGGCCTGCCCATCTACCTTATATTCTTGTGGAAGCACATGAATAATCTCCTCGCCTGGAAGCATAACAAGTTTAAACACCTGATTCTTTAGGCGTTCAATATCTGCCTCATCAATGACCTCATCTGCATTGGTACGGGTGATGTAATCGCTGTGATGCAAACTGCGAATATGCTGACCCGCAATTCCAACTACCACACAGGAGATTTTCTTGCCAGAAATGGTTTCTGCTTCTTGCGCAGCCGCTTGTATCGACTGAATGGTCTGGGTTATGTTATTTACGACACCCCGGTGTACGCCTTGACTTTTAGATTTTCCAACACCAACGATCTCGAGTTTCCCATACTCGTTTTTGGTACCCAACATGGCCACTATTTTGGTGGTTCCAATATCTAATCCAACTGCTAATTGTTCTTGTTCCATATCATGTTATTTTGAACAAACTACTTGTCCGTGAAACGAAAGATTTACTGTTTTATAGGTTTTTAATACGGTGCTGTCTTGCATTTTTGCATAGAAAGCCTTGTAGTTTTTAATTTTATCTTTTAGCTGATCGGGCGTGCCAAGAACAATGGAATAGTCTTGGTGACGGGGCTCAACAATCAAGCCATCAGACATCCACTCATAAGCAACAATGTGGTCAGACATAAAAGCGTCATTTGATATTTGCTCAACTACATCAATTAGTGCGTGACGCTGCGCTGCATTTGGGTTGCCATAGACAAACGGCACTTGAACCGATTTAAAAGGAGACAATGGGAACGGCTCGCCATGATTATCTACATAATAATTGCTATCACTCTGTATACGCACTACTGGTATTTTGGTTGTAACGTGAACACCTACACCTCCATCAATGGAAACGTAACTCTGGGCATCTTCGAACCAGGCGTTTTGGTTAAGTGTTTGTTCAATGTTTCTCAAATTTAGACCACTTTTAAAAGCAGATACACTATCACTCAAGGCAAGTGTCAACAATTTATTAACGGAGTCTTTTGGCATCCAAATTGGACGGTTATCTTCCCATGTTACGTGCTTTAAGGTCACTGATCTTTTTTGATTGCGCTGCTGCATAACCACCCCAAGAACAATCGTAAGCACAAACAACAATATGGAAATAATCATCTTATGCATACTGTTGATTTTTAAGGGTTTGTATGACTGCTGGGACTTCAAAAGCAATGTCTCCAGCGCCCATAATAGCCACAACTGTAGCTGTAGATTTTGCTATCATTTCGGATAGCATATGCTTGTCTATCAATTGCGTGGCCGTATGCGATTCATCTACCAATAATGCGCTAGTGATGCCCTCCATTGGCAGCTCACGGGCAGGGTAAATGTCCAAAAGCAATACTTCATCAAAGCGAGCAAGGGCTTGTTTAAACCCGGTTACAAAATCGCGTGTGCGCGAAAACAAATGCGGCTGAAATACACCCAGTTTGATTTGGTTGGGATAAAAGGCTTCCAAAGCATCGGCAACGGCATTGATTTCGGTTGGGTGATGCGCATAATCATCAATTACCACTTTGGGCGCGGTAAGCCTGATGCTAAACCTGCGATCTATCCCCTTAAATGTTGCTAATCCTGCTTTGAGTTGCTCGGGTTCGCAACCCGCCTCCAAAGCAAGTGCCAATGCAGCAGCTGCGTTCATCACATTGTGCTCCCCTGGATAGGGTAAGGCAACATTGGAAATACGTAACGTTGGTGTGACAAAATCGAATACATAGCTGCCCTTTGTTATGCGCAAATTATGCACCCTATGCGTTCCCGCTTCGATACCAAAAGTATTGCCATCAACCCCCAAACCGTTGGCAATAAATCGTTTTTCAGCTGATACTTTCTGGGCAAAATCGTTAAAGGTATTGGTCAACTCATTTGCAGTACCATAAATATCCAAATGATCCGCATCCATAGAAGTTAGGGCTATGGCTGTGGGCTTTAGATGCATAAAAGACCTATCAAATTCGTCGGCTTCCACTACCATATAATCATTCCCTTCAAGCAAGAAATTACTGTCAATATCAGCTGCTATACCTCCCAAAAATGCGGTAATTTTTTTACCACATGTGCGAAGCAAATGAGTGAGCAATGCAGATGTTGTTGTTTTGCCATGCGTACCTGCCACTGCCAAGCAAGGCATGGTATGGCTTATCTCCCCAATGACTGCAGCCCGTTTTGCTAGTTTAAAACCATTGTCCTTGAAATATGTGAGTACTGGTGATTTGGCTGGCACGGCTGGGGTGTAAATAACCTTGGTGTTTTTCGGGTCTCTAAACAATGTTGGAATAGCAGTCGGTGCATCCACATCGCTGATTTGAGCCCCCAGTGACGCTAGCTTTTGCGTTAGTGGTGTAAGCACACGGTCATAGCCCGCCACAGCATATCCCTGTGACAAGAAGTACTGCGCAAGCCCCGACATTCCTATGCCGCCTATACCCACAAAAAATACTGCCGCTTTATTCATGGGTTAAGATTTTGATTAGCCTATTCAAAATTTCTTTGGTTGCAGTTGGATGTGCAAAGCCTTTGATGTTTTCACCAAGCTTGGTGCGTAATGACGCATCCGTAATCAACGATTCAAGTGTTGTCCAAAACTGTTCATCTGCATCACGCTCTGCGACCAACAACGCTGCTTCTTTGTCTGCTAGCGCTTGTGCATTTTTTTCTTGGTGGTTTTCAGCCACATTGGGCGAAGGGATAAAAAGGGTTGGTTTGCCCATCAAACAGAGTTCCGAAATGGCCAACGCCCCTGCCCTAGACACCACCACATCTGCCAATGCATAAGCCGCTGGCATTTCATCGATAAACGGCATCACGTGAATGTTTGCCGATGTATAGGGCATATAATCGTCTGCATATAAATTTCCGCACTGCCAAATAAGTTGAATGTTGTGTTGTTGCATATCATCCAAATGTTGACGGATGAGTTGATTTATTTTTTTGGCACCCAAACTACCACCCAAAACCAAAAGGGTTTGCTTGTCTGCAGCAACGCCCAAGATTTCGGCAGCAACGGACTTACTGATGTTTTGCTTTAAGACCGCCCTAATGGGGTTACCTGTTACCACAATTTTATGCTTTGGGAAAAACGCACTTGCAGCCTCACTACCCAAACAAATGGCATCGACGCGTGAAGCGAGGCGTTTGTTGGTAACGCCTGGAAATGCATTTTGCTCTTGAATTAGCGAAGGCGTTTTAAACAAGGACGCCACAAAAAGCAATGGTCCACTGGCAAAGCCTCCCGTACCCACTACCGCAGATGGGCGGAAACGTAGAACAATTGCCATAGACTGAAGTAAGCTCCAACCAAGCTTGATAGGGAATAAGATATTCCGCAGCATATTTTGTCTGTCAAATCCAGCTATCCACAAGCCTTTTATTTTATAACCAGCCTTGGTAACACGCTGCATTTCCATTCGGTTGCTTGCCCCTACGAATAGTACCAATGCCTCTGGATACTGCTCCTTAAAAGCATCTGCAATAGCCAGAGCTGGGAAAATATGCCCCCCAGTTCCCCCTCCAGAAATAATCAGTCTAGGCTTCATGGCTTAATTCGGCTAAAGGGTTAGACATATGATCATTTGCAACACTAGGCTGATTTGCACTGACACTTAACACAACGCCAAGCGCCAAAAAGGTCATCCACAGCGAAGTACCACCACTACTGATAAGTGGCAAAGGCTGTCCCGTTACCGGGAGTAGTGCTACGGCTACGCCCATATTGATAAAGGCTTGGGTGACGATAGGCAACCCCATGGCCAAGATGAGCAGCTTACCAAAAAAGCTTTCAGATTTGTTGGCGTTTATCAGAATCCGGAACAAAAGCAACATAAACAAAAACAACAAGGATATGGCGCCAAGCATGCCATACTCCTCAGCAATGATGGCATAGATAAAATCAGAAGTGCTCTGTGGCAATACATTCTTCATCATGCTCTTTCCTGCGCCTATGCCCACATAACCACCAACAGCTACAGCTGCCTTTGCACGCTCAATTTGGTAATCGGTATTGTCATCCCCTTTCCCCGTGAAACTCTCCACACGGCTCATCCACGTATCTACCCTATTTGGGAAAGCGTCGGGATAGGCTTTTGCAAGAAGGATGAATAGTGTCAAGAAAAGGACAGCAGCTCCAAGCAATGCAGTCAAATATTTTAAAGGATAGCCACCCAGAAAGGCAACAACCGTTACCATAAACAATATCAATAAGGCTGTGGAAAGGTTTGCGGGTAAAATCAATCCAACAACCAGTAGGACCGGAATCCAAAAAGGCAAAAGGCTTTCGGTGAATCGAATTTTATCCTCTTTTTTATTGGCAAAATAATCTGCTGCATAGGCCAATAATACGACCATGGCCAAGGTAGACGTCTGGAACGACATGCCTATAACCGGGATGTTAAGCCAACGGCTAGCGTTAGCGCCTTCAATGGTGGTGCCTTGAAAGGCAGTAAACAATAATAAAATGACTACAACAGGTATCCCCAATTTGGCCAAGCCAGAGAAATACTTAAATGGAATGAGGTGAACGGCATACATGATCACCCAGCCCACGCAAACAATGGCAACATGCTTCAATAAATGTCCAAATACAGAACCAGAACCTACCACATAGACCAAGTTTGAGCTTGCGCTATACACAGGAAGAAAGGAGAAAATGGATAGCAAAACCACTATTCCCCAAATAGATTTATCTCCCAATAAGTACTGACTAATTTTCACGTTTATAATTTTCTTACCGCTGCTTTAAATTGATCTCCTCTGTCTTCATAATTTTCAAACAAGTCAAAGCTTGCACAGGCAGGCGACAACAATACAGCATCTCCCTTTGAAGACAAATCGTAAGAAGCCTTGACGGCATCATCCATGTTTTTTGCCTCGACCAACACGTTGACCACAGACGAAAAAATGTCTATTATTTTACTGTTGTCTAGGCCCAAACAAACAATGGCTTTAACTTTTTCATGCACCAAGGGCAATAGGCTCGAATAGTCATTGCCCTTGTCTACACCCCCAACAATCCAGATGGTGGGTTTGGACATGCTTTCAAGCGCATAAAAAGTAGCATTGACATTGGTTGCTTTTGAATCATTGATATAGGCTACTTTGAGGATATTCACCACATGCTCCAACCGGTGGGCTGCGCCTTGAAAGGTTTGCAGACTGGCCTGAATATCTTGATCGCGCAATTGAAATAACTGCGCAATGGTCGCGGCAGCCATGGCATTTTTGGCATTGTGTCGCCCAAGTAAAGAGGGATTGTTAACTTTGAACATAGCGTTTTTGTTAGCGTTATTATAGGGGTGCTGTTGGGCTTTGATATTAAACTCTGCGACACCGGCATTAATGTTATCATCGTCAGCCTCATAGAGAAAATGATCTTCTTCTGTTTGGTTTTTAGTGATGTTAAACTTGGTGGCGCAATACGCTTTAAATGAGTTGTCATAGCGATCCAAATGGTCTGGGCTGAGATTTGTTATGACCGCAATATGTGGGTGGAATTTCTTGATGTGCTCAAGTTGAAAGCTGCTGATTTCCAATACGTATACATCGTGTTTGTCTTGCAAAAGTGCTTGGGCAAAACTGTTGCCAATATTTCCAGCCAAGCCTGCGTCAATCCCACCATCAGAAAGCAAGTGATGCGTGAGCATTGCTGTGGTTGTTTTGCCATTGCTACCCGTAATGCCAATTAGGGTGGCATCGGTATAATTACTTGCAAATTCAATCTCAGAAACCATAGCGATTTCGGCTGCCTCAATATCCTTAATTACAGCAACTGTATTGGGAATACCTGGGCTTTTAACCACAAGTTCGGCTTTAAGAATTTCATTCATGGTGTGGCCGCCTTCTTCATAGCGCACGCCAATGGTTTCAAATGCTTTCTTGGCCGCAGCAGTAAGCATGCCAGCATCAGAAACAAAAACATCCCAGTTGTTGTGTTTTGCCAAGGTTGCAGCCCCTATTCCACTCTCTCCACCACCAAGTACGACCAGCTTTTTCATTATCTTATTTTAAGGGTTACAAGGCTAATAATGGCCAACATGATGGCAATAATCCAAAATCGACTCACGATTTTACTTTCGTGATATCCCAGTTTTTGATAGTGATGGTGCAGCGGAGCCATTTTAAAAATACGCTTGCCAGCACCTTGTCTTTTTTTAGTGTACTTGAAATAAGATACTTGAAGTATCACAGAAAGATTTTCAATAAGAAAGACCCCACACAATACAGGAATGAGCAATTCTTTGCGAACAATAAGTGCCAGTACGGCGATAATACCGCCTATAGTTAAACTGCCCGTATCTCCCATAAATACTTGAGCGGGGAATGCGTTATACCACAAAAAACCAACGAGCGCTCCCACAAAAGCTGCCACAAAAACAACCACCTCACTTACCTGGGGAATGTACATGACATTGAGGTAGTCAGCAAAAATGATATTACCCGAAACCCAAGCAAATAACCCAAGCGTGAGCACCGCAATGGAAGCTGTTCCAGCTGCAAGACCATCTACACCATCCGTAAGGTTAGCCCCATTGGATACAGCGGTAACTATAAAGATGACTGCCGGTATAAAAATCAACCAAGCGTAGTCTCTTGCGCCCGCTCCTGCCCATGCGATAATATCTCCGTAGTCAAACTCGTTATTTTTCAGCAACGGAATCGTCGTTTTTACCGACTTTTCTTCTTGTAAAAAGCTTTCGCCATCAATGGCTTTTTGCTTTATGGTTACACCAGGGTGAAAATATAACGTAGCACCTACAATCACTCCAAGGGTAATTTGCCCAACAATCTTAAAACGTCCTTTAAGGCCTTCTTTGTCTTTTCGTTTGATCTTAAGGTAGTCATCAGCAAACCCAATTATACCCATCCAAACAGTGGTGACTATTAGCAGTATGATGTAGATATTGTCCAGTTTTGTGAGCAGTAAAACAGGAATTAGTGTCCCAAAAATGATCATCAAACCACCCATAGTGGGCGTTCCTGCCTTTTCTTTTTGACCCTCTAGACCCAAGTCGCGAATGCTTTCACCCATTTGATAGTGTTGCAGCATTGCAATGATGCGTTTTCCAAGCACAGCCGTTACCAACAATGAAAAAATAATGGCTACCGCCGATCTAAAAGTCAGATATGAAAATAATGATGCTCCTGGTAACTGATAGGCACGCTCTAAATATTCAAACAAATAGTACAACATTATCTTTTGGATTTAAGGTTTTGTGTTAGCTCTTGCATATCATCAAAAGGAAGGCGTTCTCCGTTCTGATCTTGATAGGTTTCGTGTCCCTTACCGGCGACTAAAATGATGTCTTGATCTTGTGCCATGGTACAGGCTGTTTTAATGGCTTGGGCACGGTTCAAGACAGTTAGATATTTTTGATTTGACTCCATCGGAACACCCGCAAGCATCTCGTTGATGATCAGGTTTGGATCTTCGTTTCGGGGGTTATCGGAAGTAAAAATGGTCAGGTCGCTTTTGGCAACAGCGGCCTTGGCCATAAGTGGTCTTTTGGCTTTGTCTCTGTTACCACCACAGCCCACAACCGTGATTAGCTTTTCGTTACGCGTACGCAAAGCGGTTATGGTGTTCAGCACTTGCGTCAATGCATCGGGCGTATGGGCATAATCCACAATGGCCGTAACTTGTCTGTCGGTATGCACCATTTGAAACCTTCCGGCGGCGCCTTTTATGGTACTTAAGACAGGCAGAAAATCGCTCTGCTTAATATCAAGGAGTTCGGCTATGGCATAAACACTGATAAAATTGGATGCATTGAATGTGCCAACCAAGGGGGTCCACACTTCGTTGTGTTGCAACTTCAACAACATGCCCGAAAAGTCTTTTTCCAATACTTTGACATGAAAATCAGCAACTGACTTTAAACCAAAATAATGTTTAGAAGCCTTGGTGTTTTGCAACATATAACGTCCGTTTTTGTCATCGGCGCTGGCAAGCGCAAAAGCAGTAGAAGCAAGTCCGTCAAAGAATATTTTTTTAGTGTCTCGGTAAGATTTAAAATCCTTGTGATAATCCAAATGGTCGTGCGAAAGATTAGTGAATACACCCCCAGAAAAGTGAAGGTCTGCTATTCGGTCTTGGTCTATGCCGTGGGAAGACACTTCCATAAAACAGTGCGTTACCCCTGCGGCTACCATTTCGCTTAAATGCTTATTGATGGTCAATGGATCGGGTGTCGTGTGGGTACTCGGCACGATTTTTTTATTGATTATAACCTCAACCGTAGACAGCAAGCCCGTTGCAAATCCCATCTTATCAAAAAGCTGATAAGCCATGGTTGCCACGGAGGTTTTACCGTTGGTTCCCGTTATGCCAATCAGTTTTAGTGCCTTGCTTGGTGTGTCGTACCACTGCGAAGCTACTGTCGCCAATGAGCGGCGGGTATTCTCGCACAAAACATAGACAACCTTATCCGCCAAAACATCTGGAAACTGCTCACATAAAACAGCAACTGCGCCATGCTTAACAGCATCATTTATGTGCGCATGACCATCGTGGTGCGTGCCTTTGATGGCTACAAAAAGAGATTGATGGGTTACGGCTCTGGAGTCGAAAGCAACGCCACTAATTTGAACAGCCGTGCTACCCGAAACGGTTTTCAGAGGCACACCAAACAATATGTCTTTTAGCTGCTTCATGATAGCGTTAGTGTTACTTTTTTTGTTTTGCTAAGAGTTGCACCTGGTCGTTGCGATTGTCGCTTTACCTTGCCCTTACCTTTAAGCATTACTTCTATACCCAAGCTTTCGAGTACGGTCACTGCGTCCATGGCTGGCCATCCACGGAGGTCAGGCATTTTTTCTAGATGATATGCATCGGTAATTTCTGGCTTTGGTGCTGCTAAGTCAGCAACTTTGTTTAAGTCGAGAGTGGTGTATTCTGGTATGTCGTGGATAACTGCTTGTGCAATTTGTTTCACCACTGGTGCAGCAACCACGTTGCCGTAATAACCAATTTTCTTGTTGGGCTTGTGCACCACAACGATGCAGGAATAGGTCGGATTATGTGCAGGAAAATACCCCACAAAGCTAGCAACGTACTTGACGTCATCTGTGGTATAGTCAATTTGGCAGGTTCCCGTTTTGCCAGCAATGGATAGCTTTTCATCATAAATATTATGAGCGGTTCCCCATTTGTTTTTTACCACTCCTTCCATAAGGTGTTGCAGTTTACCCAGGGTTTCTTGCGAGCAAATGGCGGGATTGATCACTTGTTTGGGATACGATTTGACATTCTTACCGTCCAGTGTTTTTACTGCCGAAACAAATCTTGGCATTACCAATTCGCCATTGTTGGCAACTGCATTGTAGTAGCTCAAGGTTTGAAGCGGTGTAAGCATTACGCCATAACCAAACGCCATCCACGGCAGGTCTAAACCGTCCCAGTCGGCATCCTTGGGATGCGGTATTTTGGGCAGTCCCTCACCTGAAATCGCTACACCCAAAGGTTTGTCCAACCCCATGGCCAACAGCCTGTCTGTGAACTGAGAAGGGTTCTCTTTATAGTTTTCGTAAATCAGTTTAACAATCCCAGTATTGGACGAGCTTTCAAAAACCCTGCTTACTGGAATAATACCATAACCACCACGCTTGGAATCTCTGACGTGATACTTTCCGTAAAACGTAAGTTTTCCTTTTTCGGTATCTACCTTGGTCATGGTATCTATTACCTTGTCTTCAAAGGCAGCCATCATCGAAAACAACTTAAAAGTAGAGCCCGGCTCATGTGCCTCGCCAACTGCGTAATTTAATTTTTCATAATACTTGTCCCCGTCCGTTCTACCAAGGTTTGCAATGGCTTTTACGGCACCCGTTTTGGTTTCCATTACCACAACTGTTCCATGCTCTGCTTCATATTTTTCCAAAGAAGCAAGCAAGGCATGGTGGGCAACATCTTGTAAGTTGGTATCAATCGTGGACCAAACATCCAACCCATCGATGGGTTCTTGTTGATATTCGTTTGTTAGGGGTTTCCATTGTTGTTTGGCAATCCGCTGTCGCAATTGACGTCCAGGCTGACCGCGCAAGGTGGTTCCATAAGCACCTTCAAGTCCTACTTTGATATAAGTACCGTCTGGTTTTTTCTGCTCATAGCCCAAGGTGCGTTCAGCAATTTTGCCAAGCGGAAGGTCACGTACAAATTTGCGCTCTACTATCAAACCTCCGCGAATGCCACCCAATCGGAACATGGGAAATGACTTGATGCGCTGATAGTCATCAAAGGGCAGGCGACGCCCTATAAGCTGGTATCTGTTTTTGTTTTTACGCGCTTTCACCAACAAGTTGCGGTAATACCGCTTTGGCTTTTCAAATAACGCAGCAAGCGAGTCGCTCAAGGCATCTACGTTGTTGTCAAACACACGCTGACTTACCGTAACCGCATCAAAGTGTATGGAATATTTTGAAACGGATGTCGCCAAGAGACTGCCGTCGTCGGCATAAATATTCCCTCTTACAGGAACAATTTCAAAATTCTGAATGCTGCGTTTTTCTGCCAATTCACGGTACTTATCTCCTTGATTGAGCTGTAATGATACCAGTCGATACCCCACACTTACACCAAGTGCGAAAAGCACAAAAACAACCAAGTAGCTGCGAGACATCATGTTCTTCTGCTTACTCATCTGATTGAATTGTGATTTTTATGGGTGCCTTGTCTGGCGGGAAAACCCCTTGGTTTTTTAAGGCGTTTGCTAACTGAGTTTCCATCCTTTGATGCATCACCTTTTCACGAACCGATACAAACTCGCTGCGAACAGCTTGAAGCTCTTTATTTGCTTGTGCAATTTGCACCACTTTTTGATCTACTTGGTGGGAGGCAGTAATCATCAGTCCTGCGAGAAAAAAGACAAACAGGATAAACCGCCAGTTTTTTGATGCGCCCTCTTGCACCAAAAAAGTTCCTTTCAGCAGATTTAAGATTCCTGTTTTCATAAGCGTTGCGCTATCCGCAATTTTGCACTTCGTGCTCTGTTGTTTTGTTTAATTTCTTCTTTATCAGGAACCACCAAACCACCGCATTTTTTAAAATACAACGTGGGGTTTCCAAAGTCATCCTTCGCTGGTTCGCTATCAAAATTTCCGTTTTGAATATACCTTTTGACCATTCTGTCTTCTAGTGAGTGGTAACTGATTACGCTCAACCGCCCACCCGATTTTAAGACGTCTTTGGATTGGGTTAAAAAGGATTGCAATACGTCAATTTCTTTATTGACTTCCATCCGTAGGGACTGGTAAATCTTGGCCAGTACCTTGTGCTCGTTTCCTTTGGGTAATACCTGACGCAACACCTCGTTGAGTTGCATGGTGGTTGCGATTTCGTCTGGTCTGTGTTGCACAATTAGACTGGCTATTTTTTTTGCGTTGCGCAGTTCTCCGTAGGCAAATAGCAAATCTGCCAGTGCTGACTCGCTATAGGTGTTGACGATTTCTTTTGCTGTGAGCGCTTGTTGCTGATTCATGCGCATGTCTAGCGGCCCATCAAAACGAATGGAAAAACCACGATCTGGTGTGTCGAACTGATGCGAAGACACACCTAAGTCAGCAAGAATGCCATCTACTTTATCAATTTTATGAAACTTCATAAAGCGTTTTAAATAACCAAAGTTTTGGGGAATAAGTGTAAAGCGACTGTCGTCTATGGCATTGCGTTGCGCATCCTCGTCATGGTCAAATGCAAACAGTTTGCTCTGGCTGTCCATGTTGTCTAAGATTTCTTGGGAGTGACCACCGCCGCCGAAAGTTGCATCTACGTAAACCGAAGCAGGACGAATGTTCAATCCTGAGACAGACGCAGCAAGCAAAACCGGGCTATGATACATCGTCTCCATCGTCTCCCATTACGTCTTCTGCCAAGGCAGCAAAATCAACAGCTGCTTCATCAATTGCTTTTTCATAGCGCTCTTTGTCCCATATTTCTATGATATTGACTGCCGCAGAAAGCACTACGGCTTTCTCTATACCGGCAAATAGTGCTAAATCACGGGGAATAAGCAGTCTGTCTGTGGCATCGAGCTCAACAACCTTAACCCCAGCCGTGAAGCGCCGTATGAAATCGTTATTTTTTTTCTTAAACCTGTTGAGCTTGTTCACCTTGGCCATCAATACGTTCCATTCTTGTAGTGAATACAGCTCTAAGCATGGCTGAAAGACAGCCCGCTTGACCACAAAAGCTTCCTGACGGGACCCAGCCAACTGCTTGGAAAGGGCTGTAGGGATTTTAACCCGCCCCTTGGGGTCTGCTTTACACTGATATGTTCCAATTAAATGCGACAAGGCTTATGGTTTTTACCCTTAGGTATGAGTCAAAATTACATATAATTTCCCACATTTTACCACATTTTACCACTTTGTTAATAAGTTCTTCCACAATGACTTATAGCGCGTATAGTTGTCTTAAAATTTACTTTTTATAAATAATCGTTTATGCTAAAACCGTAAAAATTTAACAACATTTAATTTTACAAACAGCTAGCTTAATGTAATTTGCTTGGGGTTTATTTACCTATATTTGTCTCTGATTTAACAATATGCACAATTCTCTAAAAGTATCTGGGCGCTACTCCTACTACGAAAAAGGTGAGGGAGCTCCGCTTGTTATTCTTCATGGTTTAATGGGAGGCTTGAGCAATTTTGACGGAGTTGCGGCGCATTTCTCAACTGCCGGTTACAAGGTTCTAATCCCTGAGCTGCCATTATATGATTTGCCGTTGTTAAAGACCAACGTAAAGCAATTTGCAATATACCTTCGTGATTTTATCACGCACTTGGGTGAAGAAAAAGTAATTTTAATTGGGAATTCGTTGGGGGGTCACATTGGTCTATTACACACCAACCTCTTTCCAGAAAAAGTCAAAGGACTGGTTATTACGGGAAGCTCTGGGCTGTATGAAAACGCCATGGGAGAAAGCTATCCAAAACGTGAAGATTACGAATACATCAAGAAGAAAACACAAGATGTTTTTTACGATCCAATCATTGCTTCCAAAGAAGTTGTGGATGATGTGTTTGAGACCGTTAATGACAGAAAAAAACTCATCAAAATCTTAACCATTGCCAAAAGTGCTATTCGCCACAACATGGCCAAAGATTTACCAAACATCAAAGTGCCTACGGGTATTATTTGGGGCAAGCAAGATGCTGTTACCCCACCAAGCGTTGGAGAAGAGTTCAATAGGCTTCTTCCCGATTCTACTTTATATTGGATTGACAAATGTGGACATGCACCCATGATGGAGCATCCAGAAACGTTTAACAATATTCTTTCAGGTTGGCTAAGCGAAAATAATTTGTAATCATGCGTGTCAAAAGCGCGTCTTTTGTGATCAGCAACGCTAAGGTATCCGATTGCCCAAAGTCGTCATTGCCCGAATTTGCTTTTATAGGCAGGTCAAACGTTGGTAAATCGTCTTTAATCAATATGCTAACTGGTCGCAAGCAGCTTGCCAAAACATCTGGAAGGCCTGGAAAAACCCAACTCATCAATCACTTTTTAATCAATAAAAATTGGCACCTTGTTGATTTACCTGGATACGGCTATGCCCGTGTTTCAAAAAAAACCAAAAAAGAATTTCAAAGCTATATCACTTCTTATTTCTTGGAGCGCAAGCAACTCATTAATGCTTTTGTGTTGATTGACATCCGACACGAGCCGCAAGCCATAGATTTGGCGTTTATGGAATGGATGGGAACCCAACAAATTCCTTTTTCCATCATTTTTACAAAAGCAGATAAATTGTCTGAAAGTAACATTGACCCAAAGGTTAGCGCCTATTTAAACGTCATGCTGGAAGGGGTTTGGGCAGCAACACCCCCGCACTTTATCACTTCCGCTACTACAAGCAAAGGCAAAGAAGAAGTGTTGGCATATGTGGGATCGCTGCTTTAATTCCCCTTTTTAACGTCCTTAAGGTTTCGCTCACTTGCGAAAAAATCACAAAACTGCTGCATGGCTTCTCCCATCTGTGCATCTTCAGTTGCTTTGAGGTATGACGCGCGAATTCCAACCAATGTTTGATGAACAAAAACTTGCATTTGATCCACGGGCATTTCTTTTGACCACAAATCAATACGTGCACTTTCCTGGGCACCCTTGTCCCATGTGCTTAGGAAAAAAGCTTCCATAGACTGCGCTTTCACGCCGCCATCTGGCGCAGACCACTCCATGGCTTCGGGGGTGTTGTTTTTGTCTAAGGTAACCGTCAAGGTAATTTGTGTTTTTCGTTTCATCTTAAGGATTGTATTTTGATTTTTTTAAAATTTCTTGAGGCGAAGCAGCAAGTATTTCTTGCAAGGACTCTCCAGTTCGTTTTTGGTATTTTTTTAGCATTTGATAGCCAATCCACTGCCCTATCCTTCCGGGGGAATCTACATCCAGATAAGAGTAAAATTTGCTGTATGGACTAGAAAGTAAAAAGCGAAACGGTAAATTTTCGTCTGTGGAAAACAAGAGTTCGTTATCGATAAAATAGCGCCAAACTTCGGCTTGGTGTGTGATTGCCCACTCCCATTGTGCTGTTGTGTATTGGATGTGCTGATGGTCTTCCATTGCGGGTGCCAAATAATCATGAAGCAACAGACGCTTGCCGTGATGTACCATTTGTTCCAAAAAGGTTCTGCCGCTTGGCGTTTGAATAAATCTTGGCGCTAGCGCATCAATGATTTCAGCCTCCAAATGGTCTAGTGTTAATTTGTTTTTGATGTAAGCTGGAATACCTTCATACAAAGGGTGGTCTATGCCCAAATAAGTGTCAATTGAAATCAACAACATATTGTCTGCATCCACAGCTCTAAGCGAATAGTCAACATCTGTTAGCAAGGAAATAGCCGTTTGGGGCAGCTTTTCATCTGGAAAATAGTAGTTCGCATATTGAAGCACTTGCGTGATACGTGATTTCAAGTTGTTTTTTGAAATTGATTTTGTTGCGTCAAACAGCTTTTGCTGCAACAAATCGCTGCGTTTTTCGATCCATACCGCATCGGGGGTTTGACTTGGGAAAAAGAAAGGAAATTGGGCCTTGATATCTTCTAAGGAGGTGTCTAAATCACCAAAAAAAAGAGCTTCAAATGAGACGTAGTTCAAGGGGATTTCTTCTAGGTCGGCAGGCTTTGGATGGGTTGATGTGTTACAGGAAATTAAAAAATAAAAAACAACAACGGACAACCCTTTCAAGTGCCGAAAAAATGATTTAATTTTACAGTAATTATCTAGATTCATGATGGGTATAAAGATACAAATGCTATGAAGAACAAAGAAGTAATTAATCACATTGTAAATTGGCTCAAAAACTATGCACAAGACAACAAGATGAATGGATTTGTTGTAGGTGTTTCTGGCGGAATTGATTCTGCCCTAACATC